>Ga0304729_1000467_pt1 | contig 30225 bp, 32 predicted proteins | sample C_131016_MF_Meta_FD_190475 | JGI IMG/M metagenome (GOLD analysis project Ga0304729, IMG submission 190475) | Freshwater microbial communities from Lake Croche, Canada to study carbon cycling - C_131016_MF_MetaG (v2) (version 2) | ecosystem: Environmental > Aquatic > Freshwater > Lake | place... | reverse complement strand
TTTCAGTCAAAAACTGATTACTTAGCAGCAGCAGGTGCAGATGCGTCAGCAGCAGGAGCGGCTGGAGCAGATGCGTCAGCAGCGGGAGCAGCAGCAGGAGCTGGTGCTGGAGCAGGAGCTGGTTCTTCTTTTTTACCGCAAGCGGCAAGAGCGGCAGCAGCCAAAATGGTCGCCAACAGGAGCGATTTTGTCATGTCAATTTTCCTTAAATGGGATAAAACAATTTCTAGAAATTGTCATGGCTTGCACCATGACTGGGCTCAAGGAGTCGACCCTTAAGCCCAGCCTCTAATTATAGGGTAATTCCCACCAGAAATTGATTTGATTGTCAGTTTGGCGTCATTTTGTGCCTTTGACGCTAATTTTTAGGTTTAGTTAGCTTTCAGCCACCCCAAGTTGCACCAAGTTAGCAACAAATCTTTCGCCTCTTTACTGGAAGCTTGGGTTTGCGCCTTCGTCAGGGCACGCTGGTCAGCCAAGCAGCGCATCAATGTGGCGTCTGGGCCAATCGCGCGCCAACTTTCGCCATTCAAAAAGATATGTTTATTGTCATACATCATGCGGCTGCGTCGATCGAGTTGTAGCTGCTTAGGTAATTTCGACACATGGCAATCCTCAAACCACACATTGGCTTTGGGCTCAGTTAAAAACTCGCCAAGTACCCGCGCTAACGAATGCGGATCTTTCAAGGCTTTGGCTAGGGCGACTTGCGCAAAGGTTTGCAAGGCTTTGGGTATCAAGCCGGCCTTCTCCACTGCCTCTTGGCCAGGGTCTTGGTAGAGAAGGGTGTCGAGATTTTCTGTTTCGTCGCTCAAGCGCATTAGCAATTCACGCGCTAAATCGTTTTGTGATGGCGAGCGAAAACCTATCGAATAGGTCATGCACTCACCCATAGCGATGCCATCGTGCGCATAGCGCGGTGGCAAATACAACATATCGCCGGGGTTCAACACGTATTCATGCGAAGGTTGAAAATTTGCAAGTACTTTGAGGTCAACACCCTCTACCAGAGACAAGTCTTTCTGCTTGCCAATACGCCACGTCCTTTGTCCATGGGCTTGGAGCAAGAACACGTCGTAGCTATCAAAGTGAGGGCCGACACCGCCACCGTAGGTGGCAAAGCTGATCATCAAATCGTCTAAGCGCGCGTCTGGGACAAAGCGAAATTGGTGCATTAGGTCGGCGACCTTATCGTCGTGCAAGTCCACGCCCTGCACCAGCAAGGTCCAATCTTTTTGACTGAGTTTGGGTAATTTGTTGCGGGGAAAGGGTCCGTGCTGCACCTTGAAAGGTTTAACTACCAAGCGCGACTCCACCTCGCTATCAGCGGCCATGGCAAACAAAGACGCGCGGTCCACTAATGGCTTGAAGTCAGGTATGGCCTGGCGCACCAACAAGGGCTTGCGCTGCCAATACCGTTGCATGAATTCAGCGGGACTGATGCCGCCAAGCAGTGTGAGGGGGTGTTGGATATGCATCGTGCGACAATTTTGCCCTATGGAAATCACATCACACTGCGTTGTTGGCCTAACTTGGACACTCAAAGACACCCTGGGCGAGGTACTCGACACCTTAGAAGACCCTGTCGAGTTTGTAGTCGGCGGACACGACCTCTTTAAAAAAATTGAAGAAGCGCTTCAAGGACATGATGTAGGCGCGCAAATCGACTTGCACCTCGAACCTGAGGAGGCCTTTGGCGACTACAACGAAAACTTGGTGTTCTTAGAAAACCGCACCCTCTTTCCTAAAGAGATAGAAGAAGGCCACACCATCGAAGGCCACGCCTTGCCCCAGGGATGTAACCCAGAAGCGCCTTTGGATGTGCTCTACACGGTGACAGAACTTTACCCAGAGCATGTGGTGTTAGACGGCAACCACCCACTCGCTGGCATCGCTATCCGCATTCACCTCGAAGTGGCTTCTGTGCGAGAACCAACGGATGAAGAATCTAGTAAGGGCTCTGCAGGGACAGGTTTTTTCAAAATCGAACCCCAGGCGCCTGGTGGTTCGCAGTTGCACTAAGCCTTACTTTTTACCGGTAGAGCCGTAACCGCCCTCGCCGCGCTCGCTCTTAGCGGCAAACTCTTGCACCACATTGAATTGCGCCTGCACAACGGGCACGATGACCAATTGCGCCAAGCGCTCCATGGGCTCCAGGGTGAATGCAATGGAGCTTCGGTTCCAAGCGCTCACCATCAATTGGCCTTGGTAGTCGCTGTCTATCAAACCCACCAAGTTACCTAAAACGATGCCGTGTTTGTGGCCCAAACCAGAGCGCGGCAAGATCAGCGCGGCATAGGCAGGATCGTCCAAGTGGATGGCAATGCCAGTGGGAACGAGTTGCCACGCGTTGGGCTCCAAGGTGATAGCTGCGTCCAAGCAGGCGCGCAAATCAAGGCCCGCGCTACCAGGTGTTGCGTACTGGGGTAGTTGGTCCGCCATACGGGGATCGAGAATTTTGAGGTCGACTTTCATAGTGGTTCTAACAAGTAAAGCAATGGTTGATAAAGACGCAAGCCAGCCCCGAAGTCAATGCGCAATTCTTAGCGCAATCTCTGCCACCAACTTGCGCGCCAACTCCAACTTATTGGCTCGTGGGATTTCTTGAGTGCCTTGAGCGTCTACCAATAACAACGCGTTTTCGTCGGAGCCAAAAGTAGCTGGACCGATGTTGCCAACAAGTAAGGGTACGCTTTTTTTCTCGCGCTTGGCTTGGGCATGTTTTTGTAAGTCGTGGCTTTCAGCGGCAAAACCTACGCAAAATAATGCGCCACTTTGCGCCCTGGCCGACTTGGCCACCTCACCCAAAATGTCTGGGTTCTCTGTGAATTGCAAGTCAGGCGTATTGCCCTGTGCAGTCTTTTTGATTTTTTGTTCAGCGATGTGTGCGACCCGCCAATCTGCAACAGCGGCCGTGGCAACAAACACAGAAGCTTCTTTCACTTGCGACAACACAGCCCCATGCATGTCTTGCGCTGAGCGAACGTCCACGCGGGTCACGCCACGCGGTGTAGGCAAATGCACAGGTCCAGCAATCACCGTGACTTCAGCACCGGCTTCGTGTGCTGCACGGGCAATCGCAAACCCCATTTTTCCACTGGATAAATTGGTGATACCACGCACGGGGTCAATCGCTTCGTAGGTTGGCCCCGCTGTCACCAACACTTTGCGACCAGCCAGAAATTTAGGTTGGAATGCAGCTATCAGGTCTTGCACGATTTCTTCAGGCTCCAACATCCGCCCGTCGCCTGTTTCACCGCACGCTTGGTCGCCTTGACCCACGTCGAAGACCAACGCTCCATCCTGAGTGAGTTGCGCCACATTGCGTTGGGTGGCGGGGTTGACCCACATTTCGCGGTTCATCGCGGGGGCCAAGATCAGGGGCACTTCGCCCACCGGTCTGGCCAAGCACATGAGGCTCAACAAATCGTCAGCGCGGCCGTGTAAAAGTTTGGCCATGAAATCTGCGCTCGCGGGCGCGATCAATATCGCATCGGCCTCACGACTCAGATTGATATGCGCCATATTGTTAGGTTCGCGTGCGTCCCACTGCGACACGAAGACCGGACGGTTCGACAAGGCCTGCATTGTCACCGCGGTGATGAACTGCGTGGCAGATTCGGTCATCACTACTTGCACGCTGGCACCTTGTTTAATCAGGGCGCGGCAGAGTTCGGCAGCCTTGTAACAAGCAATACCACCCGTAAGCCCTAAGACGATGTGTTTGTTTTGCAGATCCAACATGGTTCGCAATGTAGCAGAGCGCCTATAATTTCCATTTCCACCTACCGGGAGATCAACCTCCCGATTTGGCATGACTCAATTTGTAATTGTCACCGGCGGCGTGGTGTCCTCACTGGGCAAAGGCATAGCCTCCGCATCTCTTGCCGCGATCCTTGAGTCGCGCGGCCTCTCAGTCACCCTCATCAAACTAGATCCCTACATCAACGTCGACCCTGGAACCATGTCGCCGTTCCAACACGGCGAAGTGTTTGTGACCGAAGACGGTGCAGAAACCGACCTAGATTTAGGCCACTACGAGCGTTTCATCAATACACGGATGAAAAAGGCCAACAACTTCACCACCGGCCAGATCTACCAAAGCGTTTTGGAAAAAGAGCGGCGCGGCGACTACCTCGGTAAAACCGTCCAAGTCATCCCCCACATCACCAACGAAATCCAAGAATTTATCAAGCGTGGCGCGGGTTACGGAACCCCCGACGCAGTCGACGTCGCCATCGTAGAAATCGGTGGCACGGTGGGTGATATCGAGTCGCTCCCCTTCTTAGAGGCCGTACGCCAAATGAGTTTGAAGCTCGGCCCCCACCAAATGGCCTTTGTGCATTTGAGCTACGTCCCTTGGATCGCCGCAGCCGGCGAACTCAAAACTAAACCGACCCAACATACCGCGCAAAAACTACGGGAAATTGGTATCCAAGCTGATTGTTTGTTGTGCCGCGCGGACCGTCCGATTCCAGCGGAAGAAAAAGAAAAGATCAGCCTCTTTTCCAATGTCCCCGAATGGGGCGTTATCTCCATGTGGGACGTCGACACGATTTACAAAGTCCCCCGCATGCTGCACGAGCAAGGACTTGACCGCTTGATTTGTGAAAAACTCCACATCAACACACCACCCGCAGACCTCAGCCGATGGGATGCTTTGGTCCACGAAGTCGAGCACCCCCAACAAGAAGTCTCCATCGCCATGGTGGGCAAGTATGTGGATTTATCCGACAGCTACAAGTCTTTGAACGAAGCCTTGCGCCACGCTGGCATGCAAAACCATGCACGCGTCAATATCCATTACATCGATTCCGAAACCATCACAACCGATACTGTGTCTCAACTCACGAAGTTTGACGGTGTTTTGGTGCCAGGTGGTTTTGGTAAACGCGGCATTGAAGGAAAAATTGCAGCAGCCCGTTTTGCCCGCGAGAAAAAATTGCCCTACCTCGGCATCTGCCTAGGTATGCAAGTTGCCACGATTGAATATGCGCGTCATGTCGCTGGCCTCGAGAACGCCAATAGCACGGAATTTGAACCCGACACACCGAACCCCGTCATCGCCTTGATCGATGAATGGAAAGATGCGGACGGCACCATCCAAACCCGCAATGCCCAGTCCAATTTAGGCGGCACCATGCGACTCGGCGCACAAAGCTCCAACGTCACACCAGGAACATTGGCGCACAAAATTTATGGTGATGTGGTGAGTGAGCGCCATCGCCACCGCTATGAGGCCAATGTGTACTACCTGGACACTTTGCGTAAAGCCGGCTTAGTCATTTCTGCACTTACCCAACGGGAACACCTCACAGAAATTGTCGAGCTACCGCAATCTGTTCACCCATGGTTTATGGGCGTGCAGTTTCACCCTGAGTTCAAGTCCACGCCTTGGGATGGGCATCCGCTTTTTAATGCCTATATCAAGGCCGCACTAGACCACCAGTCACAACGTACCAATTTGAAAGCTGTCGCATGAGCATGAAGTTGTGTGGCTTTGATGCGGGCTTAGAGCATCCGTTTTTTCTGATCGCGGGCCCTTGTGTGGTGGAGTCCGAACAACTCCAAATGGACACTGCGGGTACTTTGAAAGAAATTACCTCTGCATTGGGCATCCCGTTCATTTTCAAGTCGAGCTACGACAAAGCCAACCGCTCAAGTGGAACGACCTTTCGTGGCCCTGGCATGGAAAAGGGTTTGGAGATCTTGGCCAAAGTTCGCCGTGAACTCCAACTCCCCATCCTTACCGATGTGCACAGCGAATCTGAAATTGCACATGTAGCTCAAGTGGTCGATGTATTACAAACGCCTGCATTTTTGTGCCGTCAAACAGATTTCATCCATGCTGTCGCGCGCTCAGGCAAACCCGTCAACATCAAAAAAGGCCAGTTCCTCGCACCGCATGACATGAAGAATGTCATCGACAAAGCGCGCGCCGCTGCCCGTGAGGTTGGCCTGAACGACAACAACTTCATGGCCTGCGAACGCGGCGCGAGTTTTGGTTACAACAACCTCGTCTCTGATATGCGAAGCCTCAGCATCATGCGCGAAACCAATGCGCCCGTGGTGTTTGACGCGACCCACTCGGTGCAATTGCCCGGTGGCCAAGGCACAAGCTCTGGCGGTCAACGCGAAATGGTGCCTGTATTGGCGCGTGCTGCTGTTGCCGTGGGTGTTGCAGGACTTTTTATGGAAACCCACCCCAACCCTGCAGTAGCGATGAGCGATGGCCCCAATGCAGTGCCCTTGAAACACATGCGCGCACTGCTCGAAACCCTGCAAGATATTGACCGCGTAACCAAAAACCACGCTTTCCTTGAAAACAATTTTGGTATTTAATTTTTAACTTTAGTTCTGAGAGATAAACAATGAGTGCAATCGTAGACATCGTCGCAAGAGAAATTTTGGACAGTCGTGGCAACCCCACTGTGGAATGTGACGTGTTACTGGAGTCTGGAACGATGGGGCGCGCTGCAGTGCCGTCGGGTGCATCTACTGGTAGTCGCGAAGCGATTGAGTTGCGTGATGGCGACAAGAACCGTTACCTCGGCAAAGGCGTGTTGAAAGCCGTTGAGCACATTAACACCGAAATTTCAGAAGCCGTTCTTGGTTTAGACGCTTCTGAACAAGCCTTTCTCGACAAAACTCTGATCGACTTAGACGGCACAGACAACAAAAGCCGTTTAGGTGCGAATGCCATACTGGCAGTGTCCATGGCTGTAGCCCGTGCGGCTGCTGAAGAATCTGGTTTGCCCCTTTATCGCTACTTTGGTGGCATGCATGCAACCCAGTTGCCAGTACCGATGATGAACGTGATCAACGGTGGCGCCCATGCCAACAACAACTTGGATTTGCAAGAGTTCATGATCATTCCCGTCGGCGCGCCTAGTTTCAGAGAAGCCGTTCGCTATGGCGCTGAAGTGTTTCATGCCTTGAAAAAAATCATCCATGACAAAGGCATGAGCATTGCTGTCGGAGACGAAGGTGGCTTTGCCCCCAATGTCACGAACCACGAAGCTGCTATCCAGATGATCTTGGACGCTATCGCTGCTGCAGGCTACACCGCCGGCGAGCAAATCGCCATCGGTTTAGATTGCGCAGCCAGTGAGTTTTACAAAGACGGTAAATACCATTTGGAAGGCGAAGGCTTGCAACTGACCGCCCAACAATGGACCGATATGTTGGCCACTTGGTGCGACAAATACCCCATCATCAGCATTGAAGATGCGATGGCCGAAGGCGATTGGGATGGCTGGAAAATTCTGACCGACCGCTTGGCGAAAAAAGTACAAATCGTGGGTGATGACTTGTTCGTGACGAACACCAAAATCTTCCAAGAAGGCATCGAAAAAGGCATTGCGAATTCCATCCTCATCAAGATCAACCAAATTGGCACCTTGACCGAAACCTTCGCTGCTATCGAGATGGCCAAGCGTGCGGGCTATACCGCCGTCATCAGCCACCGCTCTGGGGAGACCGAAGACTCCACCATTGCAGACATTGCTGTAGGTTTAAATGCCGGGCAGATCAAAACAGGTTCCATGAGCCGTTCTGACCGCATGGCGAAATACAACCAACTCTTGCGTATTGAGGAAGACCTGGGCGACGTTGCGGTGTATCCAGGTCGCTCGGCTTTTTATAACCTCAAAGCTTAAACATAAGCCCAAAGGCTAAATCGCTTTAAACTTCCAGCCCAGAATCAACATTCACGATTTACATGCTCTCCATCCTGCGTCCCATCCACATGATCTTGATAGCACTGCTTGTAGTGCTGCAAGCCCAGCTGTGGTTTGGCCGTGGAAGTTTGCCCGATGTGATGCGACTACGCCAACAACTCAAAGAGCAAAAGCAACATAACCAAGCAGCTCAACTAGCGAACGAGCGCTTAGGCGCTGAGTTGCACGACCTGAAAGACGGTTTAGAGATGGTGGAAGAACGGGCTAGAGCAGAGATTGGCATGGTCAAACCCAATGAGATCTTTGTGCAAATAGCACGTTAATTTTTTAATGAATGCACAACCGCGACCAACAGTTGCAAACCCTCATTAACGGGTTCAACGTATGAAAGTCGCCATTCTCGGCGCACCTTCTTCGGATAAAGCAGAACTCTGCCTAGCGCTCAAGAGCTTCTTACAAAAAAACAATATTCCTTTAGAAGTTTCAGACAGTCCAGATATTCAAACGTTAGGTCAAGTTGATGTGGCCCTGCTGTGCGGGCTTGATCTAACAACTTCCAACGAAACACAATCAGGTGCGGACCAAGAGATTCGCTCTAGACTGCTAACACAAGGCATTGGGTTTCAAGTGGTTTATGGAAAAGGCCCGCAGCGTTTACAAAATGCATTGTTCTGCTTGGCTGCTAAGGCACCACAATGGGCCAATGCACTAAGACGAGGTGATATTCCAGTGCGCTGGGCTGGCCCCTGCGAAACCTGTGGCGACGGACTTTGCGAACACCAGTTGTTTACCCAACTGGTTTCTAACAAAAAATAATTTACTGAATTGCCGAACTGCCAGGGACTTGCTTATCTACGCTGGTAAATATTTGTGCAGCGTCTACCGCATCGAATCGGTATTGCTGTCCGCAAAAATCGCAGCCCACCTCGACGTCATTACGCTCAGACAAGATGCTCTCCACTTCATCTGCGCCTAAGCTGCGGATCATATTGCTCACACGATCTCGGCTGCAAGAACAAGAAAAACTTGGCGTTAAGGTTTCCAAGCGAATTAATTTTTCTTCCCAAAACAGACGCCGCAAAATCGTATCGGCATCCAACTGCAACAACTCATCACTTTTCAAACTAGCCGCCAAAATAGAAATACGGTTGTAGTCTTCGTTTAGACCAATCTCGTCTTCATCTGCCATGCTGGCTTTTGCTGCCAAGTTGCCTTCGCCTTTGATAGGCAAGCGTTGGATCAATAACCCAGCAGCTGATTTGTCGTCAGCCGCCAAGACTAAGGTGGTATCGAGTTGTTCGCTTTGCAACATGTAGTGTTGCAGCACATCGCTGAATTTGTCTAACTTGTTGCGGTGGTCATCGAAAAGCGGCACCACGCCTTGGTAGGGTTGTTGGCCAGGTAGTTTGGTGAGTGGATCCAGCGTGATGGCACAACGCCCTTCGTTTTTCACATTGACCATGGTGGACAAAGTTTGCGCCCCATCTAGCTCACCCACTACTTTGGCAGTAGCGCGGACGCTTAAATTAGGTTGCACTTCGACAACAGCCAACTTCAATGGGCCATCGCCAAATATTTGCATGACCAAGGCACCATTGAACTTGATATTGGATTGCATCAACACAGCAGCTGCCGTCATTTCGCCAAGCAAATGGCGAACGGGCTCCGGGTACGCGCCAGTATCAAGATTGGCTGCACGGCGCTTTAATATTTCTTGCCACACGTCCGTAAGTTGCACCAACATGCCCCTCACGGGAAAACCATCGAATAAAAATTTATGCAGTTGCGACATCAAGACAGTTTCTTCAATCCAGTTCTAAAACGCTTGGCATTGTCCATGTAGTGCTGCGCACTTTTACGCAAACCTGCGATTTGTTCTGGTGTTAAATCACGCACCACCTTGGCGGGACTTCCCAAAATCATGGACCCATCTGGAAACTCTTTACCCTCGGTCACCAAAGCCCCAGCACCCACCAAGCAGTTTTTACCAATCTTGGCGCCATTCAACACAATCGCGCCGATACCAATCAAAGATTCATCGCCGATGGTGCAGCCATGCAATTGCACCATATGCCCCACGGTGACATGTTTACCGATGTTCAAAGGCATGCCTACATCGGCATGCAACACGCTTCCGTCTTGGATGTTGCTACCCTCGCCTATCGTGATCTTGTCGGAATCACCGCGCAGCACGCTGCTAAACCACACGCTAGAGTGCGCATCCATTTGGACCTCGCCCATGACTTGGGCATTATCTGCAATCCATGCTGTATCTGCGATCTGAGGAACGTGTGCGTCGAGTTGAAAAACAGCCATGGCTATCTCCTGTTTATTTGGTATCCCTACAATTGTAAGGATGAGCTTACGCGCCGCATCGCTAACTGCATGGTTGATTGCAGATCCAACAGAAAAAGTACAAGCCGTTCAGGCTTTGTGGGCTACGCATACCCAAATGGTTTTTCTATCTAACGAACATCTTGAACCGCCAGTTGGCATAGAGGCTCCTGGTCACCCACCGCGTCCAAGACTGATTCCCGCTAAACAAGTCCCAACCCGAACCCCATTTACACCTGAAGGTTTAGCGTCACTCATACATGCGGTGTGCCATATCGAATTCAATGCGATCAATTTGGCTTTGGACGCGGTCTGGCGTTTCAACGATATGTCACATGCGTATTACACCGACTGGTTACGCGTGGCGTATGAAGAATCACAGCATTTTGAATTGCTGCATACGCATCTAAAAAGCTTGGACTTCTCTTACGGCGACTTTGATGCCCATGATGGCTTATGGCAAATGTGCGAGAGAACTTCCGAAGACGTGCTGGCACGCATGGCCTTGGTTCCGCGCACGTTGGAGGCGCGCGGATTAGATGCCACACCTCTTATCCAGGCGAAACTTCTTAAAGTAGCTACACCTGCGGCCAAGCGAGCTGTTGAAATCTTAGACATCATCTTGCGCGATGAAGTGGGGCATGTCGCTATTGGTAACCACTGGTATAGATGGTTATGCGAGCAACGGGGGCTTGACCCAGTCGCCTTATATGGCGAGTTAGTGCAACGCTATGACGCTCCCAGACTTAAACCACCTTTTAATAATGAAGCGCGCCTGCAAGCAGGCTTTACCGTGGTGGAACTAAGTTATCTATTAGGTTAAAACGACCCGAGTACTGAATTACAGCGACAACGGGTTACCCACGCGGATGGTGCATCCCATGCAGAGTCTTAAGTCGCTCCCGCGCAATATGCGTGTAGATCGTCGTCGTAGAAATATCTGCATGACCCAGCAGCATTTGCACAGCACGCAAATCGGCTCCATGGTTTAGCAGATGGGTGGCAAATGCATGCCTAAGCGTGTGGGGCGATATCGGCACTTTGATATCTGCGACTAGGGCATAGCGTTTAATCAATTGCCAAAACATCACACGCGTCATCGCTTCTCCAGCGTGCTTGCCACGCACCGTGATAAATAAATCTTCGCTTTGGTGTTGGCCCAATAAGGCTGGACGCGATTGACTTAAATATTGCTCCAACCATTGCGCCGCTATTTGGCCAAAGGGTACTAATCGCTCTTTACTGCCTTTACCCATCACACGCAACACTCCCTCATTGAGGCTGACATGGAAAACTTTGAGGTTCACCAACTCACTCACCCGAAGTCCACTGGCATACATCAACTCCAGCATGGTACGGTCTCGCACACCCAAGGGTGTTTCAACATTAGGCGCCAACAGCAAGTTCTCGATTTGGGTCTCAGTCAAGGTTTTGGGAACCCTCATCGCCTGTTTGGCTGCCAACATTTTGAGCGTGGGGTCATCACTGCGCATGCGCTCTCGTAATGCCCAACGGTAAAACCGTTTCAATACAGTTAACCGCCGATTAGCAGATGTCGCTTTAGTAGTGGTGTGTCGACTGGCAAAGTATGCGTGCAAGTCAGCCTCTTTAGCCAGTAACAATTGTCCATCGTGCGAACTAGCGGATCCATCCGCATGTTGAGAGAGCCAAGCATCAAAAAGTTGTAGGTCACGCCTATAGGCAGCCAATGAGTTCTTCGCTAATCCCTCTTCGAGCCACAACGCATCGATAAATGTGTCGATGCTTGGGTGGAAAACATGCGAAGTAGCCACAGACACTTAGAAGTTATGTCAATCTAATGTCAACTTCTGCTCGGTGACCACTTTTTTGTACACCTCATACTCCGCTTTTATTTGTGCAGCAAATTGCTCGGGCGTATTGGCGATGATGAGAGAGCCCGTGTCTTCAATACGCTTGCGAACGGAGGGATCTTCTAATGCCTTACGAACACCAGCGTTAACTTTGTCAATCTCATCTTTCGGCAAGCCTTTAGGACCATAAATGCCGTAGTAGGCCATGCGATTGACTGGTTCTAAGCCTACTTCTTTGAAGGTTGGAACATTCGGCAACACAGCCAAGCGTTGCGGTGCAGCAACTACGATAGGCACCAAACGGTTGTCTTTGATGAAAGGCAGCGCAGAAGGCAAGTTATCAAAAATCATGGGGACTTGCCCCGCCACGGTGTCATTGAGCGCAGGACCTGCACCGCGATATGGAATGTGCGTGATGAAAGTTGCGCTTAAGCTTTTATACAACTCCATCTGCAAGTGGCCAATACCGCCAGTACCCGATGAAGAATACGAGTAGCGGCCTGGCGAGCGTTTCACCTCTGCAACAAAACCTTTGTAATCTTTAGCAGGAAACGAAGGATGCACTGCAATGATGTTGGGTGTCGCTGCGATATTGATGATGGGAGAAAAATCAGTGATTGGGTTGTAAGGAATTTTGGTGTTGATGGCAGGGTTGGCCGCTGTTGTAGAGACCGTTGCTACGCCCAAAGAGTAACCATCGGGCAGGGCCTTAGCAGTTTCACTAGCACCTATAACGCCTCCACCACCGGCTTTATTTACAACAACGACTGTTTGCCCCAAGGCCTTACCTAACGGCTCAGCAATCGTCCGAGCAATGATGTCTGTTGTACCCCCTGGCGCAAAAGGCACTTGCAGTTGAATAACTTTATTGGGGTACCCCTGCGCTATCGCAGCAGAATTTGCTGCACAAAAAATCAAGGCAGTAATCACACGGTTCTTCATCTAAAAACTCCTAAATCAAAACTTTGCGTAGCAAGCGAGAAAACATAACTGTAAACGCAATATCTAGGCGCTACAAAAGTCGAGGTATTCTTACGTATGGATTATTTACCTCTTCTTGCTCCAGATTTTTCACTCATCTTGTGTGGCTACTTGCTTAGTCGCTTTACTGCGTTGAACCGGTCAATGTGGTCACAGGTCGAGAGTTTGGTGTATTACTTTTTATTTCCAGTTTTATTGTTCACGACCATTGCGCGTACCAATCTAGACATTCAAAGTCTGAACCATTTTCTGCAAGCTGGTGTGCTGATGGGTTTGTGCGGTATCGCGATGGCCTATGCCTTGCCTTATCTGCCGTTTTTAGGTCGCCATATCGATACGCGTATGCATGCAAGCAGCGCACAAATTGCGTTCAGATTCAATTCCTACATTGCACTAGCGGTAACAGAACGAATGGGTGGGCCACCAGCGCTTGTCTTGATGGCCGTTTTGTTGGGCGTATGCGTTCCTATTTTCAATATCGCATCGGTTTGGCCCATGGCCAAACATGGTGAGAAAGGCTTTTTGGCTGAGCTCATACGCAACCCCCTGATTTTGGCAACCGTGTCTGGACTTGTAGCCAATTTAGTTGGCTGGCACATCCCAGAATGGGCAGCACCCACCTTGCAACGTGTGGGATCGTCTTCGGTCAGCTTAGGTTTGATGGCGACAGGGGCTGGTATGGAATTGGGTCGTTTGCAAACAGCAAAGGTATTGGGCACTTCTGTATTGCTCATTCGCCACTTTTTCACCCCAATCGTGGCTTGGATGCTAGCCCAGCTGCTGGGTTTAGACACCTTGCAAACCAGCGTTTTATTGGCGTTTTCTGCCCTGCCTACCGCTTCAAGTTGCTATGTTTTGGCTAACCGGATGGGTTATGACGGGTCTATGGTGGCAGGTTTGGTCACGATTTCAACCGTCTTGGGAGTCTTCAGCCTTTGGTTTGCCTTGGGGGTTTTGCAGTGAAGGGGGCTGTTTATGGCATAATAATTGGTTTTGTGGCCAAGTGCACTGGAATTGTCTGGTGTGGCTAGCGCAGCTGAAAAGGAACAGATCATGAAAGAAGGAATTCACCCAGACTACCGCGAAGTGTGCTTTGTGGACATGTCTAATGGTTTTAAGTTTGTAACGCGCTCATGCGCTAACACCAAAGAAACCGTCAAAATGGACGATGGTCGCGAGTTACCCCTCTACAAATTGGATACCACCAGTGAGTCGCACCCCTTCTACACCGGTACACAAAAATCTGTGGACAACATGGGTGGACGCGTGGAACGTTTCCGCAACAAATACGGCAAAACGGCTGCCAAGTAAGCCCTTTCGCCTCCTACTCAAAGGGCAGCCCGTTTTCGGCGCTGCCTTTTTTGTTTATGGCCTCTAGTTTTTAAACGCCCACTACTTTGTCTCAGTCACACAATCCCACGCCCGCCATCGTTGCGCAAAGTGCTGTGCGACCATTGCCACGCATTGCGTTATGGCTGTTTTGCTTGGCTTATTTGGTTCCAGGCTTAGTAGGCAGAGAGCCATGGAAGGGCGAAGAACTCCAAGTCTTTGGGCAAATGCTGGCCTTGGCGCAAGGACAAAGCGATTGGCTGCACCCCACTGTTTGGGGCCAAACACTGCCATTAGATGCGCCGCTGGCCTATTGGATGGGCGCTTGGGCAATTGGCTTGGCACCAAGTTGGTTGCCAGTAGGTTCTGCTGCACGTATGCCATTTGCTATGCTGCTCGCCTTGACATTATTTAGCACGTGGTACGGAGCCTATTACTTAGGACTTGGCACACGCGCTCAACCAGTGGCATTTGCATTTGGTGGCGAAGCAAAGCCCAAAGACTATGCCAGAACCATTGCAGACAGCGCCACACTCGCTTTGATTGCTTGCTTAGGCTTGGCTTTGCTGTCTCACGAAGCAACGCCTATGCTGATGCAACTGTCTTTTTTCAGCTGTGCATTTTTTGGAGCTTCTGCTCTTGCCTATCACCCCGTTAAAAGTTTCATAGCACTGGTAGTGGCTTTGATGGGCTTGAGTTTCAGTGGTGCTCCAACTCTGTCTGTTTTATTGGCCATTGGCATTAGTTTGGTCATTTTTTTCGACAAAGAAAATGAAGGCAATTTACCGCTGCGCATTTACGCATACACGCTATTCGTTTGCGCGATAGGTATTGCAGCTATTGCGAATTACTTTGATCTCTTCCATTGGCGCGTGTCGACTATGGACAGAAATTGGAACGATTGGCGTGGCTTGTTTGATTTACTAGTGTGGTTCATGTGGCCTGCATGGCCTTTGGTGGTGTGGACGCTATGGCAGTGGCGACGTCAATGGTTAACGTGGAACTGGAGTCGGCATTTGGTTCTCCCTTTGTGGTTTATGGCGCTTGCAATATGCGTAGCGATGGTGACTCGCACGGAAGACCAAACGCTCATGTTAGCTTTGCCCCCCATGGCGACACTAGCTGCCTTTGCTCTTCCAACATTTAGACGTAGTTTTTCTGCTTTTATTGATTGGTTCACACTTATCTTTTTTACAGGCTGTGCCTTCATTATTTGGGTAATTTGGATTGCGATGCAAACGGGTTGGCCGCCCCAACCTGCGGCGAACGTGGCACGGCTTGCGCCTGGTTTCATACCAACTTTTAGCGGTTTAGCTTTTGTTTTCGCACTGATAGCTACAGCAGTTTGGGCGTGGCTTGTCAGATGGCGGGTTGGCAGACACCGCCAAGCCATGTGGAAGAGCTTGGTGCTACCAGCAGGCGGCGCTGCGCTCTGTTGGTTACTGCTCATGAGCTTGTGGTTACCACTTTTGGACTTTGCGCGTAGCTATGTGCCTTGGGTAGAGAGAATTCAACAGGCCATGAATGTCCAAGATAACGCATCACCTGGTTGTTTGATGACTTACGGACTAAATGTCGGGCAAATGACTGCGTTTCATTACCACGGCAACTTCGAAATCAAGCCCTTAGACAATGCAGAGTCACCAAAAAATGCGTCTTGTCGTTGGTTACTAGTAGACAACGATTCACGTCCAGAATTAGCGCAAGTGGCACTCATAAAAGAATGGCGACGCATAGAAACCATCAAACGTCCTGCCAACAAAAATGAAGACGTCACCCTGTACGTGCGTCGCGATAATTAAATCCAAATGACAGAGCGCGTGCATATCCTGCGCCATGCAGGAACGATCTTGGTTGGTCAGTTAGCGGTCATGGCGTTTGGAATTACCGACACCATCGTAGCGGCGCGTTATGCAGACACTGCCCTAGCCTCTTTGTCGGTTGGGTCAGCAACCTATATCTCGGTGCACGTCGCGCTCATGGGCATCGTGCAAGCCTTGCTGCCTATTTGGGCTGAGTTGCAAGGCGCTAAAAAATATGCAGCAGTCGGCCAATCGGTGCGGCAAGCTTTGTATATCGTGCTGTTGACGTCGACTATTGGTATGGCCGTTCTGCTACATCCCACTCCATTGCTAAATTGGGCACAAGTCCCTGAGCACTTGCAGTTGGAGGTGCATGGCTATCTAGCAGTCATTGCCTTTGGCTTACCTGCATCTCTTTTGTTTAGGTTGTTTGGCACCTTGAACCAAGGTTTGGGCAAACCGCGCGCAGTCACATTGGTGCAAGTAGCAGGCTTGATGTGCAAAATACCTTTGTCTATTTTGCTGGTCTTAGGCGTGCCAGGTGTTTTTGCGCCTATGGGTTTGGTGGGATGCGCATGGGCAACCCTTTTGGTCAATATTGCAATGGTGGTGTTCGCGTTGGTCTTGTTGCGCGTACAAGACTATTACAAGCCCTATGCGTTTTGGCAACGCATGGAAGCGCCTGACTTCTCCGTGCTGTGGCAATTCATAAAGTTAGGTATCCCCAGTGGCCTTGCCATTGGTGTGGAAGTGACATCGTTCACCTTAATGGCTTTATTTATTGCGCGTCTTGGCGTAGTGGCATCTGCTAGCCACCAAATCACGGCATCTATGGCGGCATTGCTCTACATGGTGCCCCTGTCGCTCTCTATTGCTTGCAGTGCGCGGGTGAGTTATTGGTTAGGAGCAAACCAGTTTGGGCGTGCCCGAAAAGCCTTACGTGATGGTTTGACTCTAGTGGTTGTGTTTGCGTCTGTGTTGAGTCTTTTATTAGTGCTGTTTCAAAAAGAGGTGGTTCTTTTCTATACGCAGTCAGAAGCAGTAGCGCAATTAGCAGCACTGCTACTTTATTGGTTAGCGTGGTACCAACTTGCAGACGCATTGCAAGTATTTTGCGTCTTCGCATTAAGAAGTTACCGCATTACCCTCTTTCCGCTATTGACCTACGCTGTCACATTATGGGGTGTTGGACTTGCAGGGGGTTATGCCGTGTCCTATGGATTGGTTCAGCTTGAAGGCCTAACTTGGCTACAAACAAATTCACCCATCACATTTTGGCAAACCAGCACATTTGCCTTGGTGCTGACTGCATTAGCACTATTTCCAGTACTCTGGATAAATGCTTATCGCAAAGAGCACTAAGTCGCCTCGACCTGCTTCCAACGGGTGGGAGGAAAAACAAGATTAAAGCAAGACCCCTGCCCCGCGGTGCTGGTAATTTGCAACTGCCCACCGTGGCGTTGCATCACGTGCTTGACAATCGCCAATCCCAAGCCAGTACCTCCAGATTCGCGGGAGCGGCTCCGATCGACGCGATAAAAACGTTCCGTTAATCGAGGCAAATGTTCAGGCGGAATTCCTGGGCCAGTATCTTTCACTTGCAGATTCAAATTTCCATCCGTTGACAAAAATGCATGTACTTCTATGCGCCCACCTTGCGGGGTATAGCGCACTGCATTACTGACTAAGTTGGACAGCGCGCTTTGTAATTCACGCGGTTCTCCAAGAACAAGATGGTTTTCTACCTCTGGATCTGTTTCAAAAACGATGACTTGGGCGATTTTTTCTTGAGATAACAATTTTGAAAGCTGCTGCGCCTCGCTTTGGCATGCTTCCATCAGGTTTGAAAGTGCTAGGGAGGTGGTAAATCCAGGAATAGGGCTACCTTCAAGACGCGACAAAGTGAGTAAATCATCCACCAAGCTTTGCATTCGGTGCGATTGGCTTGCCATGAGGGCTAAATATTTATCTTGCTCTTCGGTCGTCAGTTTTAAGGTCTGTAAGGTTTCAACAAAACCGGCAAGGACAGTGAGTGGTGTTCGAATTTCATGCGACACATTGGCTACGAAATCACGTCGCATAGCCTCGGCTTGTTCAACTACCGTGACGTCACGTGTGATCAGCAACTGCTTACCTTCGCCATAAGGATGGCGTTGTATAGATATGCGCAATGGCATGTTGGGATTCTTACCCCGCCCCTCAATCACAATTGGCTCAGCCACATCTGAGGTCGTCATGTAAGCAGAAAAAATCGGGTCGCGTACCAAATTACCGATACGCTGCGCCAAATCACGCTCAGGTTGAATACCTAATTGAAATGCAGCTGTCAGATTGCACCATTCAATTTGAAAATTCTCGTCCAAAAGCACAACACCATTAGGCGAAGCTTGTATGGCGGACAAGAAATCTTTTAAACGCTGCTCACTGGCATTGAAGGCGCGGTCGCGTTCTCTCAGGAGTCTTCGCGTTCTATCGACCACTGTTCCCCACAAGCCAAATGTATTGGGGACTTCTGCCAAATCTCCGTATCGCAACCAATAAACAACGCGCAATCCTCGGATGGCATCCCAAAACCACCAAAGCATTGCGCCTACTAAGCTACCAACGACCAAATAAAAAGTGGTTTGTAACTCTTGAGATTGCGCCCAAAAATACCCCAGCGTAGCGCCAGAGATAAGTAAAACAAATGAACTAAAAACCCGACCAAACACTAAGAACCTCAGGCATCAGGGGTGACAGAAGCCGTGAGTCTATACCCAACTCCACGGACTGTCTCCACCATAGCACCTGCTGCGCCTAGCGCTTCCCGTAGACGTTTTACATGGACGTCAACAGTGCGTTCTTCAATAAACACATGGTCACCCCACACGCGGTCCAGTAACTGACTGCGTGAATGCACACGTTCTGCGTGATGCATGAAGTAGTTGAGCAACTTGAACTCGGTAGGGCCAAGCCTTAATGGCGTATCTTGATAACTTACACGGTGTGTTGAGCCGTCTAATTGCAAAGAACCAATTCGCACGATATCGCTGGCTTGCTCAGGAGCGCGACGTCTCAAAACAGCACGTATGCGCGCCAAAAGTTCTTGCGTCGAAAAAGGCTTGGTGATGTAGTCGTCTGCACCGGCATCTAGGCCTGCCACTTTGTCTGGCTCGTCGCCTCTTGCTGTCAGCATAAGGATGGGAGTGAGTTTAGTGCGTGGGTCAGCACGCCAACGTTTGGCTAATACCAAACCACTTTGCCCAGGCAGCATCCAGTCGAGCAAGATAACGTCAGGTAGAACATCGTCAATGGCGGCTTGCGCCTCATCACCATCTTCTACCAATACAGCCAACATGCCATGGTGGCGTAAATTGACTGAAATCAACTCGGCAATTGCCCTCTCATCTTCGACGACCAAAACGCGTGGAATTTTCATGCCAATTAATTATTAATATTCATGGCTGCTTCAATATCGGCCAATGGTGTGTGGCGCACATCTTCGCCTTTGACAATATAGATAATGAATTCAGCGATGTTCTTCGAATGGTCGCCAATACGCTCGATCGCCTTAGCGATAAAAAGCAAATCTAGGCTAGCAGAAATAGTACGTGGGTCTTCCATCATGTACGTGATGAGTTTGCGTACAAAACCGTCAAACTCTTGATCGATCAAATCATCTTCACGCAAGATAGCTACAGCAGTTTGAACGTCTAGTCGAGCAAAAGAATCGAGAGCTTTGCGTAGAAGGCCAGAAGCAAGTTCACCACACACACGCAAATCAGATGAAGGTAATGCACGAGGAGCAACGCCATCAATGATGGACTTAACCATGCGGGCGATTTTTGCTGCCTCATCTCCCACGCGCTCTAAGTTAGCGGTCGTTTTCGACATGGCAACCAACAAACGCAAGTCACGCGCTGTAGGTTGGCGACGGCTAATCACGGAGGCGATTTCGCGGTCGATCTCCACTTCCAATGCATTGACACGGTTTTCTGTAACAAGAACATCGTCTGCCACCTCCACGCTAAAGTTAGAAAGCGCGTATATAGCTTGACGGATTTGCGACTCAACTAAGCCACCAATCTCCATAACATTGGTAGAGATTTGATTGAGCTCGGCATCAAATTGTGAGGATAAATGTTTATCAGGCATGTGGGTCTCTCTCGTTTTAGCCAAAACGGCCAGTTATGTAATCTTCAGTCGCAGTCTTCGCAGGCTTGAAGAAAATTTGTTCAGTTTCGCCAAACTCAACCAACTCACCCAAATACATGTAAGCAGTGAAATCACTCACTCGTGCAGCCTGCTGCATGTTATGGGTCACGATGGCAATCGTATAGTCCGACTTTAATTCATTGACAAGCTCTTCTACTTTACCTGTGGAAATAGGGTCTAGTGCAGAGGTCGGCTCATCCAGCAGAAGAACTGAAGGCTTAACGGCAACGCTACGTGCAATACAGAGTCGTTGCTGTTGACCACCAGAGAGTGACAAACCATTTTGACCCAGCTTGTCCTTGACCTCGGTCCACAAAGCCGCCTTGGACAAGGCCCACTCAACCCGTTCGTCCATCTCGCTTTCGCTCAGAGTTTCATACAAGCGCACACCGAATGCAATGTTGTCGTATATGGTCATAGGAAACGGCGTCGGCTTCTGGAAAACCATGCCCACACGCGCGCGCAAGAGATTCAAATCTTGGCTTTTATCTAAGATGTTTTGGCCATACAAATTAATTTCACCTTCTGCCCGTTGGCCAGGGTAGAGGCTGTACATACGGTTAAGGGTTCGCAAAAGAGTGGACTTACCGCACCCAGAAGGACCGATAAAAGCAGTAACTTTACGCTCAGCAATATTCATGGACACATTTTTAAGTCCCTGAAATTTGCCGTAAAAGAAGTTGAGATTTTTAACTTCAATCGCGTTTTTTAATTGTGTAGTTTGGTTCATTGTGATTTCAATTTTTTATGAAGGGATAGAACTCCAAAATGCATCAATGCACTTTGTCTCTAAAAACAACCCGCGCCAAGATATTCAACACCAAGACGGTCATCGTGATCAACAAAGCCCCCGCCCAAGCCAATCGCACCCAGTTATCGTAAGGACTCATGGCAAACTGGAAAATCACCACGGGTAAATTAGCCATAGGCGCTCCCATATTTGTGCTGAAGAATTGGTTGTTCAATGCAGTAAATAGCAATGGGGCTGTCTCACCACTAATACGTGCGACTGCCAGTAATATGCCAGTCATAACACCGCTCTGGGCCGCACGTAAAGTCACCATGGTGGAGACTTTCCAACGGGGCGCACCTAATGCAAATGCAGCCTCGCGCAAACTACCAGGTACCAAGCGCAGCATGTTCTCTGTCGTGCGCATCACAACAGGTATGGCGATCAAAGACAGAGCCAAACTGCCCGCGTAACCAGAGAAATTGCCGACTGTGGATACAGCAATCGCGTAGACAAACAATCCCAACACGATGGAGGGAGCAGACAACATGATGTCTGTCACAAATCGTGTGAGTTCAGCGGTTTTACTTTCGTCACCAAATTCGGTCAAATAAATGCCTGCCAATATACCTACTGGCGTGGATACCAAAACCGTTAAGGCCACAATCATCAGACTACCAACAATCGCATTGCGTAAGCCACCTCCTTCCGTTCCAGGAGCAGGTGTATCGTGGATAAACAAATTTAAATCAAAAGCAGACAATCCATTTGAAAATAGAACGTACAAAATCCAAATGAGTACTGATAAGCCAACCGCCATAGCGGACATAGACAAAGCCAACCCAATCTGACTTGCGATACGTCTTTTTGTGTAAAGAGTGTTATCAATTTTCATGACGTTCTTTCAAGAACCTTTGGCTTTTTCAGCACGGTTAATCATTGCTTTTGCAGCAGCTAAAACAACAAATGTAATCACAAAAAGCAGGAATCCGAGGGCAAACAAAGTAGAGAAGTGCAAGCCCTCAGCCTCGCCGAATTCATTCGCCAAGACAGAAGCAATTGAAGTTCCTGGCGAGAACAAAGACGCTGGCATTCTGTTGGCATTACCAATGACAAACGTCACCGCCATCGTTTCACCCAATGCACGTCCAAGGCCCAACATGACACCACCGATAACACCTTTTTGGGTGTAGGGTAAAACAACTCGCCTAACAACCTCCCAAGTTGTGCAACCCAAGCCATAGGCTGATTCACGAAGAATAGCCGGTGTAATTTCAAACACATCGCGCATCACAGCAGCGACAAAAGGCAGCACCATAAAAGCCAGCACAATGCCAGCTGCCAATATACCCATACCATTGGTCGCACCACCAAACAAGAAACCAATGAGTGGCATGCCTCCCAGCAAAGATTTAACGGGAACTTGAATGAAGTCTGCAAACAGCGGAGCAAATACAAACAGACCGAACATGCCATAAATAATAGAAGGGACCGCTGCCAAGAGTTCGATGGATGTGCCCAATGGTCTACGTAACCAAGCTGGACAGGTTTCCGTTAAAAATACTGCTACGCCAAAGGCCAGTGGAACCGCTAGCACCATGGCAATAGAGGCGCTAGCAACAGTACCTACAACGGCAATCGCGGCACCGAAATCTTGATTAATGATGTCCCACTCGACACGCCATATAAATTGAAGCCCGAACTTTTGAAAAGTGGGCCATGCGTTGATAAATAGGGAAATAATAATTCCCAACAACGCAATAAGGACCAACAAGGAAAAGCCTTGGGTAACTCTATGGAAAAAGAAGTCCTGTAACCGCTGTTTTTTTGCAATCATCACCATGTCATTGCTGACAAGCTGTCCACCTTCCATGGCGGTACTAGGCATATTCATTACGATCTCCTCGCTAACTGAAAAAATCCGTCGGCGCACATACGAACCGACGGATTCATCAATAACAAATTAATTTATTTTTGGATTTGCGAGAAAACCCGGCTACGGATTTGGTCAGTCAATTTGTCTGGCAATGGAACGTAATCTAAATCTTCAGCCATTTTCTTGCCGTTCTTGAAAGACCACTCGAAGAATTTCAAAGCTTCAGCAGAAGCCACTTTGTCAGTCGGCTCTTTGTACATCAAAATGAATGATGCAGTGCTGATAGGCCAGCTGTCGGCGCCTTTGGCGTTGACCATAGAGATGCCCATTCCAGGGACGCTGAACCAATCTGCGCCTGCAGCAGCAGAAGCAAACGTTTTGTCATCAGGAGCCACATACTTGCCATCGGCGTTAAGCATCTGCATGAAAGTCATGTTGTTCTTTTTGACGTAGGCGTATTCCACATAGCCAATGGCGCCTTTGACGCGGGTCACGTTAGCGGCGACACCCTCGTTACCTTTGCCACCCACAGAAGAAGCAGCAGGCCACTTAACCGCTGCGCCTTTGCCCACTTTGTCGCTGAAATCTTTGCTTACAGCGGAAAGATAGTCAGTAAAGTTGAACGTGGTGCCAGAGCCATCAGCGCGGTGCACAACAGTAATTTCAAGATCAGGCAATTTTTTACCAGGGTTCAAGGCTGCAATCTTGGCGTCATTCCATTTGGTAATCGCACCAGTAAACATTTCAGCAAGCACAGGACCAGAAATTCGCAACTCACCAGGCTTGATACCGTCGATATTCAAAACAGGGACTGTTCCACCAATGATGGCTGGAAACTGAACCATACCGTCTTTGGCTAAGTCGTCACCGGATACTGGCGCATCTGTTGCACCGAAAGTTACTGTCTTGGCTTTGATTTGGCGGATACCACCAGAAGAACCGATAGATTGGTAATTCAAACCATTGCCTGTGGCTGCTTTATAAGCCTCAGCCCACTTGGCATAAATTGGGAAAGGGAAAGTAGCGCCTGCGCCTGTGATGTCTGCAGCAAATGCAGAACCGATTGCCAAAGAGGCAATTGCAGTCACAGCGAGGGTTTTTACGAAGTTGCGTTTGGTATTCACGTTAGTCCTTGAGTGGTTAACAACAAAACAACTGTATGGCTGCCGCATGACAGTGATGTGACATAAAAATGAATACCTATCTACTAAAAACGCGCTCCAAAAGACAGTCGCCACATGGTTTGTGGTGTGAAGTTGATGATGGGGTCATAGGCAACACGGACAAAATAGTGCGATACCTCATACCCCAACGTCAGCCCATAGCGACGGGTATAGATGTCTTGTACCAAACCGCTTTTTTCTAAAACATCCAAAGTGATGCGCTCGTTTTGGTTGATAGGTGTGCGATAAATCAGGTGGACGTGCTGTTGGTCTGGGTTCTGACGGTTGTCGCGCACGATTTGCATCGACAAAGAGTGGTGCTCGCTCCAACGCCAACCGCCTGAGGCCATCCAAGCGTCGTTGGGGTCGAAGTTGAGGTTCGTATAAGGCTTGAGGTTGGTTCTGCCAATGCCCGCACCTACAAACCAACTCTGGCCTGTTTCCACCGACAAACTTCCGCCCACAAAACCACCGGAAGCGGCTTGTATAGAAGGTTGAATACGAATATTTTGGATAGGTAACGAACTGTCCCAACCTACACGCGGTTGCTTGAGGCCCTGCTCTGGCGACTGGTACCAAGCCACCCATGCGTTGCTGTCTTGGGTACTTCGCCTCAAGTTGAGGTCTATCCCATGGCTATTGGATTGATTAGCGCCTTGGGTGTTGTACCAACCTGTGGTGAATTTATAACTTGGATCTGCAGCAAGAGTGTTATTTGAAAAGAAGACAAGGCCAATCTGCATGCAAAGCAGACTGGCGAGACGCATGTTCATTGCTTTATTGCAAAGTAGCCGCGATGCGCTGGGCACAAGACTCTGCTTGGGAAGGGTCACGCGCCTCCACCATCACGCGCACCAAAGGCTCTGTGCCACTGGCGCGGATCAATACACGCCCTGTTTGTCCCAACTCAGCTTCTACTTTTTTTGTCTCTTCGGTGAGGCGCGGGTTGTCTTGCCATTTTTGGTCAGGGCGTAAACGCACATTGATCAATGTTTGAGGAAACAGCGTGACGTCAGACAACAACTCAGCCATAGTGCGTCCACTGCGCACACAGGTTTGCAACACTTGCAATGCGCTCACCAAACCGTCACCCGTGGTGTGCTTGTCTAACACCAACAAATGGCCAGAACCTTCGCCACCCAAAATCCATTGCTGTTTTTCAAGCTCTTCCAATACATAGCGGTCGCCCACCTTGCTACGTACAAATGCGATACCGCGTTTTTGCAAGGCGAGTTCGACCGCCATATTGGTCATCAAGGTGCCCACAACGCCTTGGATTTTTTCTCCCTGACGCAATCTATCGTCGACCATCAAGTACAACAATTCGTCGCCATTAAAAAGACGACCACTGGCGTCGACTAACTGCAATCTATCGGCATCGCCATCCAAAGCGATACCGTAATCTGCTTGATTGGTTTTGACGGCTCTCACCAAGGCATCGGGGTGCGTTGCGCCCACTTCATGGTTGATATTCAAACCATCAGGCGCACAGCCAATGGCGATGACCTCGGATCCTAATTCGTGGAAGACCTTGGGCGCGATGTGATAAGCCGCACCATGCGCAGCATCCACAACGATCTTGAGGCCTTTGAGCGTGAGCTCGTTAGAGAAAGTGCTTTTACAAAACTCGATGTAGCGGCCTGCTGCATCGTCTAGCCGCTTGGCTTTGCCTAGATGGGCGGAGTCTGCCCAAACGGGGGCTTCGTCCAATGCGGCTTCGACATCTAATTCCCACGCGTCACTTAATTTGGTACCTTGCGCGCTGAAGAATTTGATGCCGTTGTCGTCAAAGGGGTTGTGGCTAGCACTGATCACAACACCTAAGCTGGCACGTTGTGCACGCGTTAAGTAGGCAACACCTGGGGTTGGCAAGGGTCCTAACAAAACAACATGGACACCAGCAGAGTTGAAACCCGACTCCAAAGCAGACTCCAACATATAGCCTGAGATGCGTGTATCTTTGCCGATTAATACAGTAGGTTTATCTTCTGTTCTTCTGAGTACACGACCGACTGCATGCGCTAAGCGTAAAACGAAATCCGCCGTGATGGGCGACTGCCCTACTCGCCCTCGTATGCCATCGGTGCCAAAGTATTTGCGTGTCATAGTTTGCCTGTGCTTTCTTGTATTTTTTGTAATAGTCTTATTGTCGCAAAGTGCCTAAACCCAATCTTGCATGCTGCCAAACAGATAGCGCCTGCACGGTGGCCTCCACATCGTGCACCCGCACCACCTGAGCGCCCCGTTCAACTGCCAATAATGCCGCCGCAATACTAGGTACTAAACGTTGATCCACGTCGCAACCAGTGACTGCCCCTAAGGACGACTTGCGAGACCAACCCACTAACAATGGATAACCTAATGCAGACAATTGCGACTGATGCGCGAGTAACTCGAAATTTTGTGCAACTGTTTTACCGAAACCTATGCCGGGGTCTAGCGCGATGCGATCTTTTGCGACCTTACATGCCAGTAAAGCTTGCACACGCTCTTGTAGAAACGTGATTACTTTTGGAAGTGCCAAGCCTTCCATAGGATGAGCTTGCATATCGATAGGCTGGGCATGCATGTGCATTAAACAAATGCCGCAGCTGGGGTGCTTCGCTATGACATCCAAAGCTCCCTTTTGCCGCAAAGCCCAAATGTCGTTGATGATGTCAGCGCCAGCATCCAACACAGCTAGCATCACTTGGGGTTTAAAAGTGTCTACGGATATCGGAATGTTCAACCGCACGGCCTCTTTCACCACCGGTAAAACTCTTTGCAATTCTTCGTCCAAAGAAACCTGTTGCGCGCCGGGTCTGGTCGATTCACCCCCGATATCTAAGATGTGCGCACCCTGCTTCAATAAGAGTTCGCAATGTTTCAATGCATTGCTGAGATTGGCGTGCTGGCTGCCGTCAGAAAAGGAATCTGGCGTGACATTGACGATACCCATCACCTTCGGCGTGGCTAGGTCTATCTCAAAGCGGGTGGTTTTCCAAAGCATGTTGTCTATCAGCAAAAACGGGGCTTACGCCCCGTTTATTTGTGTTGACTGCTAATGCGTATTAGGCTGCATTGGGAGCAGGCTCAATCACAGGCGGCGCACCGCCACTATCGGGGCCAGAGGATGGCGTTTTAGGCGTCCAGTCTTTCGGTGGACGCGGCTCTTTGCCAGCCATGATGTCGTCAATTTGCTCCTTGTCGATGGTTTCCCATTCCAACAAAGCCTTGGCCATGGTGTGCATTTTGTCGGCGTTTTCTTCTATCAAGCTACGCGCTAAGGCATATTGCATATCAATGATGCGACGCACTTCCATATCGACCTTTTGCATCGTTGCTTCGCTCATAGTGGTTGTTTTGGTGACTGAGCGTCCCAAGAAAACTTCACCTTCGTTTTCAGCATAAACCATAGGTCCCAAGGCATCGGTCATGCCGTAGCGCGTGACCATATCGCGAGCAATGGTTGTTGCGCGCTCAAAGTCGTTGCTAGCACCTGTAGTCATTTGATGCATGAAAACTTCTTCAGCAATACGGCCACCAAACAACATGCTGATTTGGTTGAGCATGTAATCGCGGTCGTAGCTGTAGCGGTCTTTTTCAGGCAGGCTCATCGTCACGCCCAAAGCACGGCCACGCGGAATGATGGTGACTTTGTGGACAGGGTCGCACTTAGGCAGTAATTTGCCGATCAATGCATGGCCTGACTCGTGGTACGCCGTGTTGCGACGCTCCTCTTCTGGCATGACCATGCTCTTGCGCTCAGGGCCCATCAAGATTTTGTCTTTGGCTTTTTCGAAGTCGACCATCTCGACAACCCGCGCATTGCGACGTGCGGCCATCAAAGCTGCTTCGTTGCACAGGTTCGCCAAGTCGGCACCGCTCATACCAGGGGTGCCGCGGGCGATGATGGCGGGAGCCACGTCTTGTCCGATTGGCACTTTGCGCATGTGCACATTCAAAATTTGCTCACGGCCGCGAATGTCTGGCAAGGTGACATAGACCTGGCGATCGAAACGGCCAGGGCGCAACAAGGCTGAATCCAAAATATCGGGACGGTTGGTAGCAGCCACCACGATCACGCCGAGGTTGGTTTCAAAACCATCCATCTCGACCAACATTTGGTTCAAGGTTTGTTCACGCTCGTCATTACCGCCGCCCAAACCTGCGCCACGTTGGCGTCCGACTGCGTCGATCTCGTCGATAAAGATGATGCAAGGTGCGTTTTTCTTGGCGTTTTCAAACATGTCGCGCACGCGGGCAGCACCCACGCCGACAAACATTTCAACGAAATCTGAACCAGAAATGCTGAAGAAAGGCACTTTGGCTTCGCCAGCAATGCCTTTGGCCAACAAAGTTTTACCGGTTCCAGGAGGGCCTACCAGCAAAAGACCACGTGGAATACGACCGCCCAACTTTTGGAAGCGTTGGGGGTCTTTTAAGAAATCAACCACTTCTTTGACTTCTTCTTTGGCCTCGTCGCAACCTGCGACGTCAGCAAAAGTCACCACGTTGTTGTTTTCGTCGAGCATGCGGGCTTTGCTTTTGCCGAAACTAAAGGCGCCGCCTTTGCCACCGCCTTGCATTTGTCGCATGAAGTAAACCCATACGCCTATCAACAGCAACATGGGACCCCAGCTGACCAGCAAGGTCATGAGCAATGAACCTTCTTCGCGGGGTTTGACGTCAAACTTCACGCCGTTGGCAATGAGGTCGCCCACCAAGCCGCGGTCGAGGTAGGTGGCCGTAGTTTTGATTTTGCGCTCATCATTGGTGGTAGCGACGATCTCGGTGCCACCTTGGCCTTCTTGGATAGTGGCGGTTTTGATGCGCTTGGCTCGAACTTCTTCTAGGAAGTCGGAGTAACCCAAATATCCAGAGCTCGCACCAGGACGTGTTTCAAATTGTTTGAATACGGTGAACAACACTAATGCAATTACCAACCAAACAGCAACTTTTGAGAACCATTGATTATTCAATGTGGGCTCCGAATGTAAAGAGAAAAGGACAAAAGATAGATGGGAGCCATTTTAGGCCTTTCAACCCAAGGAAAGTCTTTATTTGCAAAAGAGCCACACAGGATCAAGGGTTAGCGATATTTCGGTGTTTTAGGCCGATTCCAACCAAAAACGTCTCACTCGACTTGTCTCGGCTGGCTTTTGGCTTGATGGGCTTGACGGTATGGAAGCTTTCTTTGAACAATTTCACCAATTGGCTATAGCCGCTGCCATGGAACATTTTGACAACCAAGGCTCCCTCGTCTTTGAGGTGTTTTTGTGAGAATTCCAAGCCCAATTCGACCAAATGCGCGATGCGCGCAGCGTCGGCGGACTCGATTCCAGACAAATTCGGCGCCATGTCGGAGACCACCACATCTGCCATACGACCCTGTAAAACAGTTTCCATTTGAGCCAAAACCGATGGCTCGCGAAAGTCTCCATTTATAAACAGGACGCCCTCTACCGGCTCCATAGGCAATATGTCTACTGCAATGATGGTGCCGTTCAAAGCGCCTACGGCCGCCCCTTCGGGTGACAAACGGCGACGCACATACTGGCTCCAAGCGCCAGGTGCTGATCCCAAGTCGACCACCAAATTTCCAGGCTTGATCAAACCCAGCTGTTCATCGATTTCTTTGAGTTTGTAAGCAGCCCGAGCTCGGTAGCCGTCTTTTTTGGCCAATTTGACATACGGGTCGTTGACGTGGTCGTTGAGCCACGATTTATTGACCTTCTTGCTTTGTGTTTTAACTTTCAACGCAACCCTTTAACGAGGGCGGATAATACCGCCATGCCAGCTATTCAACTCACGCCTGCACAACGCAAGGCACAACGCTCAGACGCCCACCACTTAGACCCCGTGGTCATGGTTGGCAACGACGGGCTCACCCCCGCCATTCTCAAAGAAGCCAATATGGCGCTCGACGCCCATGGTTTGATCAAAATTCGCGTCTTGGGTGACGACCGCCTTAAGCGCGAAGAGATGTTCGCCGCGTTAGCCGATCAACTCAACGCAGCGCCGATTCAACATATCGGGAAGCTTTTTGTGCTTTGGAGGCCCATCGCTGAGAAAGCCGATACGCCCAATGAAGACCGTATGCCCGGACCGCGCGATGTGAAAGTCTTGAAATACAGCAAACGTGGCGGGCAACGGCCTGAAGTCAAAACCTTGCGTGTGTTGGGGAACCAACGCTTAACGTCTGGCGGTCAGGTCAAACGGGCTAAGCCCAAAAAAACTTCCATTAAGAAAAGAACTTTGGGTTAATTTAGCGGTAGTGAACCGCTATAACCTCATAACTCTTTTCTCCCCCAGGCGCTAAAAAG
>Ga0304729_1000466_pt1 | contig 30244 bp, 36 predicted proteins | sample C_131016_MF_Meta_FD_190475 | JGI IMG/M metagenome (GOLD analysis project Ga0304729, IMG submission 190475) | Freshwater microbial communities from Lake Croche, Canada to study carbon cycling - C_131016_MF_MetaG (v2) (version 2) | ecosystem: Environmental > Aquatic > Freshwater > Lake | place... | reverse complement strand
TAAGTATTTTATTTGCCTAAATAATTGCGTTTTTTGTAAAAGAATCAATCGTTGCGCTGTCATAGCCTAACTCAGTCAATATCTCAGTAGTATGCTGACCACGCAAGGGTGAACTGGCGACAATCTGAGATGGCGTTCTAGTTAATTTAATCGACTGGTTTAATAATGCAAGCTCGCCTAGCGTGGGATGCGTGACCCGCCCAATGGCCCCTAAGTGCTGCACCTGTGGGTCACTAAATACTTGATCCATCGCATAAATAGGACCGCACGGGATGCCTTTTGCTAAAAGTAATTCCACCCATTTAGCGCTAGTTTTATTTATTAAAGTTTTACTTAACTCAGCATTGAGTCTTGCTCTACCAGTAGAGCGCCCTTTAGCAGTTTTAAATTGCTCATCGATTAGCAAATCATCACGCTCAATCGCGCTGGCAAATTTTTCCCAAACTCCCAAACCGGTAGCGGCAATATTAATATAGCCATCCTCGGTTTTATAAGCTGAGGTTGGCATAAAAGTGGGGTGATCATTACCAACTTGCTTGGCTACCTCGCCACTCATCGTGTAGCGGGCTGCTTGAAAGTCTAATAAGGTTAAGCCCGCTTGCAAGAGATTGGCTTGAACCCACTGCCCTTCCCCGCTTTCATCCCGCTCCAATAAAGCGGTCATTACCCCCATTGCCGCCAATAGGCCAGCTGTCACATCAGTAACGGCTCCGCCTACCCGCATGGGGCCATCCCCTGGGGCACCAGTAACCGACATCAAGCCAGATAGACCTTGGGTAATTTGATCAAAACCAGGACGATTTTTATAGGGTCCATCTTCGCCATAACCCGAAATACTCACGAGAATAATTTTAGGATTAATTTTTTTTAATGACTCGTAATCAATCCCTAGGCGGAATTTCACATCAGGTCGATAATTCTCAACGACGACATCAGCCGTTTTTGCTAATTGCTCAAAAATAGCCTTCCCCTCGGGCGTTTTCAAATTTAAAGTGATTGATCGTTTATTGCGATGCAGATTTTGAAAATCAGCAGCATCACGAGGGCCAGCATATTCTTCGGGACCAGGATTTTCAATCTTGACCACATCAGCACCAAAATCAGCTAAGTGGCGCACACAAACTGGCCCAGCGCGAACGCGCGTTAAATCAAGTACACGAAATCGGGATAAGGCTTTGGAAGCGACTATTTTTGGCATACTCAATTCATCATTTCAAGTGCGGGCTTTTTTCTCAATAGATAAAGGCCGATACAAAACCCCAGCACACCCAAGGCAGCAACGTAGTATGCGGGCGCCATTACATTCAAGGGAATTAACAAACTAATAAAAATTGGGGTAAGCCCGCCAAAAATTGCATAAGCGACATTATAGGAAAAGGATAGCCCTGAGAACCTAACTGCGGCAGGAAAGGCCATTACCCCAACTGCAGGAACAAGGGCAATAACGCCAACAAAAAATCCATTGAGGCCATAGAGAAGAAAAAGATGTTCAGCTGAAATTGCCAACTGTTGGTAAAAAATAATTGAAGTTACTGCAAGTCCAATTGAGCCAATCAGCATGACACGTCCGGCATTAAATTTTCCTGCTAAGGCACCAAATACTAAACACCCCGCTGTTAAGCATAGGGTTGCAAAAATATTAGCTTCAAGCGCCAGTCTAGCGGGCACTTTAAACAAAGTTTGCAGTAACGTGGGAGTCATTAATATCATCGTCACAATTGCTGCAGATAACATCCAGGTCAGTAATGCTGTTAAAACGACAGCCGGCCGATGCGCGCGTAAAACGATCTTAATGGGTAGCTCTTGGCGAGTTAATTGCTGTTGCATAGCTTTAAAAACTGGGGTTTCATGTAACCACTGCCGCAGAAACACAGCAATGATTCCAAAAATACCACCCAATATAAAAGGGGCTCGCCATCCACCACCCAAAATTTGCTCCGGCGTAAAAAAGGTATTCACTAAAACTGCGACAATGGCGCCGAGAAAAATTCCACCCGTTAATCCTGCAGTTAAAATAGCACAAGCGAAACTGACGTAACGCGGTGGAACATGTTCAGCAACAAAAACCCATGCCCCCGGAACTTCACCGCCAATAGCTGCACCTTGCATCATCCGAAAAAATAATAGAATAATTGGTGCATAAATACCGATATCAGCATAAGTGGGCATGAGCCCAATAGCTAGAGTGGGAATTGCCATTAAAAATATACTGAGCGTAAACATTTTTTTGCGCCCACGGGTATCGCCAAAGTGCGCCATCACAATACCGCCAATGGGACGTACTAAATAACCTGCCGCAAAAATACCAAAGGTTTGTAGTTGACGCAGCCACTCGGGCATATTGGCGGGGAAAAATAACGCGCCAATGGAGGTAGCAAAATAAACGAAGATAATGAAGTCGTAAAATTCGAGTACCCCACCGAGCGCTGATAGGCTCAATATTTTTAATTCAGAACGACTAAGTGAGCTCATCAAGAAAATCTTTTAGATGAATGGCCAATAGGCTAGCGAAGCTTACTATTACTTTTTATAATTGCTAGGCTTACATTGATATTCAGTCATTTTATTACCCTCAGCAAGATCTTGTACTTTCATCGTGCCAGCTTTTGGGTTAATGACGGTAATTGAGTTGCCAGTACTGCTTTTATAATTAATGTTGTAAATGCCGTTCAGTTTGGATATCTGGGCCACACCCCCCAAAGCATCCGTTTTGCCATCTTTCATTACTAACTCATCAATTTGATAGACCCATTGGCCTTTTTGGTGATGTACTTGAATTAATAAGTTAGTTGATGTATTCGCCTCGGTACAGACTAGCCGAACCCCTTTAGCGTGAGCGCCAAAGGAAAAAAGAATACCTAATAGTAGTATGAATAGCTTCATTTCTAGCCCTTTAAAAACATGCTTAATTATCACCTAATTAGTCGCGGCAATGCTAACTAGCCTAATAATCCTAGGTAAGACGTTAATTCCTGTTATAAATATAGCTATATTAGTCTTTGGAGGGTGGGTTATGTATCTGCGAGGGGTAAAAGTAATTTTATATAGTATCAGCTGTATGCTTTGCTGTATTTCTTTTACCGCCATTGCCCATCGCGCTAATGAGCCCGAACATCAGCTGTATCCCGAGGGGAATTTACCGCTCGAAAATGGCGCCTTTATACGTGTGTTCTCGCTAAGCTACACCACGCAAGGCACTTTAAATAAAGATAAAAGTAATGCTATTTTAGTGGTCACAGCCATTGGAGGGAACCACCATCGCCTCGATTATCTAATTGGACCAGGCAAGGCACTAGATCCTGAAAAATATTTCATTATTTCTACCGATGCCATTGGTAATGGTCTCACAACCTCCCCATCGAATAGTAAATTACAACCCAATACGAGTTTCCCTGAATTTAATATTCGCGATATGGTGAACTCGCAATATCGTCTGATTAGCGATTATTTTGGTATTGCTAAATTGGTAGCCGTCGTCGGTGCTTCAATGGGTGGCATGCAAGCCTTGCAATGGGGTGTTTCCTACCCCTATGCTATGCAAGCTATTATTCCAATTGTGCCCCTTGCAAAAACACCGGCTTGGACCACGGGCGTCTTAGAAATGCTACGCCAAAGCATAATGACCGACCCAAATTACCGCGATGGTCAATACGATAAGCCGCTGGAAGCCGGAATGCGGCTCTGGTCTGGCTGGCTTAGTGGTGTTATTGTGCGCACCCCCACCTATCAAAATCAATTGCTTAACTCGCCCGAAGCTGAAATTGAAGCGCTGCGTAAAATTCAAGATGCCGGTTGGAAGAGAATGGATGCGAATGATTGGATTTGGCAATCGCGCGCGTACGATCGCCACGATGTCGGACAAACTGCTGGCTTTAATGGTGATACTGCTGCAGCACTGCGTTCGATTAAAGCAAAAACCCTTATTCTTGCCGGCACCGGCGACTTGCTTAATCCAGAAGCAGATGCCCTAAAAACTGCCAAGCTTATTCCTAATGCGAAATATATTGCAATTAATGAACGCATGCCAATGGGACACTACTCTGCTGCAGGCGCTACTAAAGAAGAGAACGATTTGCAAAATCAAGTCATTAAAAGCTTCTTGGCAACCCTTAAACCTTAAGGACATTGCCTTAGCCACAGGTGAAGCACTAAGGCAGCGGGCGCTCGACAGATATCACTCCAGGTTGATCTAAAAATGCGTTTATATTAGCGCTCAATATTATTATAAAAATGAGGGAAATATGGAAAATCTAAAGCCTGCCATCGATGCGCTTTTTATTATGCTGGGCGCAGTCATGGTTTTAGCCATGCATGCCGGTTTTGCTTTTTTAGAGCTTGGCACTGTACGTGAAAAAAACCAAGTTAATGCCTTGGTTAAAATTTTGATTGATTTTGCTGTCTCAACGATTGCCTATTTTTTTATTGGCTATGGGCTAGCTTACGGTATTGGCTTTTGGGACTCAGCTACTGTCTTGTCGCAAAAAAGTGGCTTTGAATTAGTTAAATTCTTCTTCTTGCTTACCTTTGCTGCTGCAATTCCCGCGATTGTTTCTGGCGGCATTGCCGAGCGCGCTAAATTTAATCCGCAATTAATCGCCACATTTATTTTAGTTGGCTTTCTTTATCCCTTTTTTGAGGGTATTGTTTGGAATCAAAACTATGGTATTCAAGCTTGGATCAAAAGCCTCACCGGGGAAGAATTTCATGACTTCGCTGGTTCAATCGTCGTCCATGCTGTCGGCGGCTGGATTGCCTTGCCTGCAATTATTTTATTAGGTGCACGTTATGGTCGCTACAACAAGGATGGCAAGGTCTCAGCGCATCCGCCCTCGAGCATTCCATTTCTTGCTTTAGGCGCCTGGATTCTGACAGTGGGTTGGTTTGGCTTTAATGTGATGAGCGCACAAACCATCGACAAGATGAGTGGCCTAGTGGCAATGAACTCCCTGATGGCTATGGTTGGCGGCACTCTGGCTGCATGGATGGTCGGTAAGAATGATCCTGGCTTTGCCTATAACGGGCCATTAGCTGGTTTAGTTGCAGTTTGTGCTGGCTCAGACTTAATGCATCCAGTAGGCGCCCTAGTAGTTGGGCTCGTTGCTGGCGCACTCTTTGTCAAAGTCTTTACCTTAGAACAAAATCGCTGGCGTATTGATGACGTACTGGGAGTGTGGCCCCTACATGGCTTATGCGGGCTTTGGGGCGGACTAGCTGCCGGTATCTTTGGCCAAAAATTTTTGGGTGGAATAGGAGGAATATCGTTTACCGCCCAGTTAATTGGCTCAGCCCTTGGAGTAACAATCGCACTTGTTGGTGGGTTTATTGTCTATGGCGTTCTGAAGCGGACGATGGGACTAAAACTAAGCCCTGAAGAAGAGCATGCTGGCGCTGATTTAAGTATTCATCAAATTACGTCCACGCCAGGCAAGGAGTCGGTATGGTAGAAACTAATGCATACTGATTGCTGCACCAGCACTTGTTTACCACTAACTTATTTTTATTGAAAGCGAAAAATGACCTCCTTATTCAAAAAATATCTTTCATTAGACCGCCTCTTAGCACTTACCCTATTGACTTTAACCGCCAATGTGATGGCCGTCTCACACGTAAGCGGAGAAGTTCCCTATGAAAACATCGAGGCCACAGTCATTCCTTTAGTAGATGGCCCTAAAACCATTTTAGGTCAGTCCTTTAAATATCCGAGTGGCACACCATTAATTAATGCATTCAATATTGATATACCGGTAGGTAAAAAAACTTCACTTCATAAACATGCGGTTCCATTATTTGTTTATGTTGTTTCCGGCGAAATGATTGTTGACTACGGCAGCAAAGGTAAACGTACTTTTAAAGCTGGAGCTGCATACATCGAAGCAATTGAATGGTGCCATATTGCTCAAGCCGTTGGAAATCAACCAGCAAAAATTATTGGGGTTTATTTGGGTCAAGAAAAACCTGATCAAATTAAGCCAGAGACGTGCAGCAAACCTAATTAAAGTGCTCTTAAATTGGCGATAGTAATCATCTGCCAAGTACCTTGAATTTGCTTCCAAACACTAAGGCGCGCAAATGATTTAGCTGGTAGTCTTTTGCCGTCAATGGTTTCTTCAACGGCCAGCATATTTGTGACGACCAGGCAATCATCTGCCTGCGTCACCTTAAAATCGCTTACTGTACATTTACCAATCTTTTCATTTTTAATCATTTGAATCTCGGTAGCCCTATCACGGGCTCCATCAGAATGAACTGATTGAAATCCGCTAGCAAACATGGCTTCTACGGCAGGCCAATTACAAGCAGTAATTTCTGCTAAAAGCTGACGGTAGAGGCGTTCACCTTCTGCAGTAATATTTATTTCCATCATCTAAATACCTCGTGGTTAATAATTTATATTCATTAAAAATAAGTAAGGGCTAAATTTTATTTATTATGGCATTGCATACTAGCTTATTAAGCTGCGTTACTCAGGCCAACGGTAATCCCACCACAGACATAAAGCACTTGACCCGTAATAAAGCCAGCGCGGTCATCTAAAAATAAGGCAACGGCGTGAGCAACATCTTCTGGCTCGCCCATGCGTTGTACCGGGATATTAGCAATAATTTTTTTCGTCTTAGGATGATCGGGATGATTTCCAGAGGTAAATAATTCGGTGGCGATTGGCCCTGGTCCGATCGCATTCACAGTAATGCCAAAGGATGCCATTTCAAGCGCCCAGGTACGTGTCATCCCTAGTAACCCCGCCTTGCTAGCAGCATAAGCCGTGCGCTCTTCCTTACCTAGTGCTGCCCTACTAGCGATATTAATAATGCGCCCAAATTTGGCAGAACGCATGGCCGGCATAAGACTTTGCGCCAATATCAGCGGTGCCCTAAGGTTTAAATTCATGACGGCATCAAAGTCATCCAGACTTACCGCCTCTAAAGCGCCTGGGCGAATAATTCCTGCATTATTTACTAAACGCAAGATGCTGGTAGTTTTGAGAAGATTTTCGATTAATTGCTGAGTTGCTTGAGCATCTGTTAAATCGATCGGATGAAATGTTTCGCCAGCCAACAAGGGTTTTGGAGGCACTCGATCTAAATTAATAACGTGATAACCATCCTCAATTACTCTTCGTGCAATGGCTCTGCCTATTCCACCACTTCCACCCGAGATGAGGATATTTTTAGTCTTGCTCATTGAATATTGAATAAGTCATATTTAAAAATAATTTACTGAGACTAAAAGCATATAGCAGACTGCGCTAAATTGATATTCGGTAGATACCACTAGAATGATTTCAATCTAAAATACGCTGCAATTTCAACAGATTACACCTCGATTGACTCAAATTTACCACCTGCAAGCTAAAAACAATATACTTTCACTTCCTTAGTAGATAAGGAATCTTCCGCAGCATAATGAAGGGGCTATATCCTTGAAATTTATTTACTTCAGTATCACCGCAATTCTAATCAGTACATCTTCCATGGCACAACTGCAAGTAATTATTTCTGGTGGATTTAGTTCGCCCTACCAGCAAATGCTGCCCCAATTCGAAAAAAATACGGGCATCTCAGTAAAAACATTATCCGGAGCATCTCAAGGCACGGGACCTAAAACAATTAAGGCGCAATTAGAGGCAGGCGCCTCGGTTGATGTAGTGATACTCTCCCGCGAAGGGCTAGCAGAATTAGTTTCGTTGGGGAGAATTATGCCTGGCACAGATGTTGACTTGGCGATTGCACCCTTGGGCGCAGCGGTTCCCTTGGGGTCTGCTAGGCCTGATATCAGTACTGTAGCTAATTTCACAGAAGCCTTATTAAGGGCTAACTCGATTGTTGTCCCAGGGAGTACGAGCGGCATTTACCTCACCACAGAACTTTTTCCCAAGTTGGGAGTGGCCAAAAAAATCTCGGTAAAAATAACTGAACGCGGTAGCCAAGCAACCTCCCTATTAGCGGCAAAAGAAGCTGCTATGGCTATTCAACCAAGCAGCGAACTTGTCAACGTTGCAGGTATCGATTTTATTGGGCGTCTGCCAAATGAAATTCAGCTTTTGCAGATATTTACAATTGCTATTACGAAAGACTCTACACAGATTGAAGCGGCTAAAAAATTAATTCAATTTTTAACTTCTCCTGCAGCAGCTGTTCCTGTTCAAAATAGCGGTATGGATTTAATTAAACGGTAATGATGAATAGAATTAAAAGGAATATACATGATTGTTGAAGAGCGAATTTATACACTACATCACGGCAAAGTTGCTGAGTACCTTAAACTATATGAAGAAGAAGGTCGTGCAATTCAGTTAAAAATTCTCGGCTGTAATGTTGGCTATTACACAGTAGATACTGGACCGCAAAACACAGTGATTCACTTGTGGGCTTACGTAGATGCTGCAGAGCGGGAAAAAAGACGCGGTGTTTTGGCCACCGACCCCCATTGGCAAGCTTATCTACCTAAAATTCGCCCCTTGATGTTGGTTCAAGAAACGCGTATCTTAAAACCAGCGCCCTTTTTTGCAAATTGGCTGCAACAACAGTTAGAAACTGCAAAATGAATTACGAATTACGACTTTATCTTGACCAGCTTACTGCAAAGTCAGCGCCAATTGAGTTAAAAAAAACCTATGCTCGAGCTATCTACATAGCTGAGGGTAGTTTAGCCATTAAAAATGGTGTTGCTACGATACTCACACTCTCCCAAAATAGCGCTGTATCTATTCCCGAATTATTTACCTTAAGCGGCGGCAGTGTTGATGCAACCCTATTGCGCTGGGAGCTAGTTGATGAAACTGATAGCCCTAATGAAATTCTATCTAAAAAAAGTACTTTGCTTTTAGCAGCCAAGCTAATTTTAGATGATTTATCTCAATATATTATTCGTTGTGACAGAGTCGATTTTCCGCCTCATGGAGAGGCGTTGACCCACAAACATCAGGGCGGTGGTATTCGCTGTTTGCTATTTGGCTCTATACAAATTCATACGATGGGTAATATCCATGCTTATCAACCCCAGGGTGCCTGGTTTGAGGCTGGGCCAGACCCAGTTTATGCAGAAACCGACAAAGTATCAACGTCAGCATTTGCAAGAGTCATGATTTTACCCAAAGCACTTATTGGCGGAAAATCATCGATTGAATATGTCAATGCAGATGATATTAATAAACCCAAGACTCAGCGTTATCAAATTTTTATCGATGAGTTAATCCAAAAATAAACTGTTAAAGGAAATCTATATGCGTCAAATAATTCTTGCCTTAATTTTTGGCTACCTACTAGTGGGATGCGCGACCAACTTTAGTAAAGAAGGCGGTATGGATGATGACTTCAGAAATCAGATCCCGAACGCCGGTAGTAGCTCTCTTAGCTCGTATTAAGCTCAGGTATTCGTAGGGTCTTGATAGGTCTGTGGCTCGAAAAAATCTTGCCATCTAGGTGGCAAAGATGCTCCCCTAACTGAACTCTCATTTGCGGCATTTATTGCAAGCTGTAGAGCAATCCTTGCCTTAGGAGGTGATAAGGTTCCCGCAGCCATGCAGCCTTCAGAATCTTTTTCAGGAATATTGGGTCGAACAATCCCTGCCCCAGTTCTGGTAGCACGAACCACAGCTATACCCGCTGCAATTGCTTGATCAACCGACTCTTGCCATACGCTATTAAATCCGCCCTGACCAGTTCCTGCAATAACTAAGCCGCTTACCCCCGCATTGATAGACTGCCGAATGAGTTCGGTACGAGCGCCTGCATGACTCGTAAAAATCTCTACCCAAGGCCAAGCCTCAGCGTCAGGAATCGGCAAGTCATCTGGCAATGCTGCCTGCACTGCTTTTACAAGCGCTAGCCATGAGGGGTTAATTAAGGATATGGCGGTGGAAGGTGAATCCAGTAATGGCGCACTTATATTGCTACTATGACGCTTTGCTAAATCGCGCGCCATGCAGACTTTGCCTGCAAAAACTGCAAATATACCCCCTGGACAATTATCAATTGCAGTGCTTGCCCATTGAATCGAGTTGAGCAGATTTTTGGGGCCATCTGCACCAATCGCATTTGATGGCAACATCGCCCCAGTAAGTACTACCCGCTTTCCCAGCTTCTCAGCGTACTTACCGCAAGTAGCCTGTAAAAATAAACCCGCCTCTTCAATGGTATCCGTACCATGAGTAATGACGATGCCGATTAGCGCAGAATTTGCTAGGGCATTTTTGACTTGCTGCCCTAGCTCTGTTAGCAAAGGTTCGCTTAAATTACTGCTGTTGATATTTGCTATCTGCCTAGAAATAATGTTGAGGCCATCAGGCAGCATCTGCTCGATTTTCGTTAACAGCTCGCCAACCTCAACTTGACCTGCTTCATAGGCCAATGGATTTAGTTCGGGACTTGGCGCCAAGCCAGCAATCGTTCCCCCCATACCTAAAACTAAAATATGCGGAGATAGCTCGCTATTAACCGGTGATGAATTCATATGCCATGATCAAAATAAATCTTATCCATAAAAAAACCCCCTGAGTTGGATGCAATGTCCAACAAAGAGGGTCCGTTTAAGCGAAAGCTTTTTTAATTTGTAACTAATAACCTTAAGGAGTTACTACACGCCAAACATTATTTAGGCCGTCACCGGTTTTATCTCCAGGATTTTTATCTTTAGCGAAGAAATATAAAGGCTTGCCTTTATAGGCAAGTTGCTTCTGCCCATCATTACGAGTAATAACTGAAAAATCTCCTGAAACTTTAATACCGGACTCGACATACACAGGTGGCCAGTTATCAGCACAAGTTGCTACACATTCTGACTTTCCTGAGCCCATCTGATCTTTATCAAAAGTATAGACAGTTTTGCCATAACTACTCGTCAAAATGCCATTATTGATTTTAATGAAATCAGCCGAGGGCGTTTTGACATCTGGCATTCCTGAACAAGCAACTAAAAGAAAACTTGTAACTACAGCAGCCAACATCTTAAATTGATAATTCATATTTAATCCTTAATTGAAAAAGCTGGAGATTAGGTACCTGGGCCAACTAAGGTAACTTCGATACGACGATTTTGAGCACGCCCATCGGCGCTATCATTTGCCGCAACGGGGCTAGATTCACCCATACCTTGTGCAGAAATTAGACTGGGACTCACACCTTTTTTAATGAGGTAATCGACCACATTGTCGGCACGTCTAGAGGAGAGGTCTAGATTCGTTTCTATACCTTCTTTTTTGAGACCAGCACCAATTGGCACATTATCAGTGTATCCGCGAACTACAACTTTAGTATTTTTAAAGCCCGATAAGGTAGGCGCCATTTTTGCTAACACTGCATCAGCTTTACTATCCAATTTAAATCCGCCCTCTGGAAAAAGGATTTTATCTTTAATGGTAATTCGCAATTCGCCTTGTAACTTACGAATTTCTACTTCGTCACCTTGATATGCCTGTTGCAATTGACTATAGGCGCTATCAAGCTGGTTATAGCTTTGTTGAGTTACACAGCCAGCCACTAATCCAATAGCTCCGATGCAGATTAAAAACAAGTACTTTTTCAATAAATTCATGCCATTCTTTCTTTGTTGATTGTTTAAATAAAAATTTAAATAATTCTTAAAAGTGCTGCCAAAGTATAGCAAATTTTGTAGTCAATTTAAGGCATCAGAAATGGTGGAAATAGATACAGAAACCTCAGCACTTAAATGATCTTCACAACCAAATCAGGTAATTTATCAATCGAACAACGAATCACGTCACCCTTGACTACTGGTCCAACATTCTCCGGCGTACCAGAATAAATAATATCTCCAGGGAATAGTTCATTTGCCTCTGAAAGCTTAGCAATTTGCTCGGCAACTGACCAAATCATTTGACTTAAATCTGCTTTTTGCTTCACCATACCGTTCACCGAAAGTTCAATATTTCCTTTAGTGAAATGACCTATTTTTTCCACCGTAAAGATTGGGCCGATCGGGGCGGAATAATCAAATGATTTACCAATTTCCCAAGGCTTCTTTTGATCTCCCATAAAACGCTGTAAATCTCTGCGGGTCATGTCTAAGCCAAGTGCATAGCCAAATACATGCTCTAAAGCTTTATCTACGGGAATATTCTTACCACCTTTGTTTAAAGCCGCTACCAACTCTACCTCGTAGTGATAGTTTTTTGTCAACGTTGGATAAGGATGATTGACAACCTGATTTGGTGGAACTAATTGAATCGCATCAGTAGGTTTTTGAAAAAAGAATGGGGGTTCACGGGTTGGATCGGAGCCCATTTCTCTAGCATGGGCGGCATAGTTTCTGCCGATACAATAAATTCTCCGGACAGGGAATTGTTGACCACTGCCAGCAATAGGAATATATATCTGGTCTACATTAAAGGGTGTTTTTAAAGCTTTATCTTGGGCTTGGGTAACTCCAGATGAGCCAAGAACAGCAGTGCCAACACCCAGTTTTAATGCGTTGCGACGTGTGATCATTTTTGCTTGCGCCATGAGCTCTCTCCTCTTATGCTACTGTAACTGATTTAGCCATCTACGGCAATTTTACAGATCCAGCCGGGCAATGCCTTAATACCTTCCAAAGGATTTCATGGGATTACTTCCACAACCCTTCCGTGCTTTAGTCATTGGCTCAACTGGCACTATTGGCTCGGCCTTTATAAGGCTACTTGAAAATAATCCTTCATGCTCTTTAGTCGTTGGTATCAATCGGCAGTCTGATCACCCGATTGACTATCACCATCCAGAGACGATTGAATCTGCAGCAAAAAGTCTTGCCGCTCTAGAGCCCTTTCAACTCATTATTAATACGATTGGTCTATTGCATACAGAAAAATATATGCCTGAAAAGAAATTGGCAGACTTAAATCATGCTCAGTTAAATGAGCTGATGCATGTCAATGCAATTGGTCCTGTATTAACTATCAAATCCTTTACTAATTTGCTCGATCCTCAAAATGGTGTAATGGCGATGCTTTCAGCTAAAGTGGGTAGCATTGAAGATAATCGCCTTGGTGGCTGGTATAGCTATCGCGCTTCAAAAGCAGCATTAAATATGCTCATCAAAACGGCAGCCATTGAAATGAGAAGAACAAAACCTAATATTGCTTTAATTGCCCTACATCCTGGTACTGTCAATTCCAATCTATCGAAACCATTTCGTGGCCAAGAAATTGGCAGGAATGCAGATGATGCCGTCAAGGATATGTTTCATGTCTTAGAAAGCGCTAGCAAAGAAGACTCTGGTAGCTTTCTTTCTTATTCAGGAGAAAGACTGCCCTGGTAAATAGTTACCCAAGATAGAAATCAAGTCTGCTCAATCTTTTTTTACTGCTGTACTTTTTTACTGCTATGCTTTATTGGCTTTAAAGGCAACTGCTGCGCCTGGTGCAAGGACAATATAAGCACGTTTCCATGGTGCAGAGCCGACTAATTTCCAAGAATGCCCAGTGCCAGTTGAATCTTCGGCCAACAAGATATCACCTGGATTGATAGTGAAGTGCTCATTATTGCGCGTGACAAAATCTAAGGTGCCGGTTAAGGTAATGACAATCTGCCTTACAGGGTCATTATGCCAATCATATTTACCCCCCTCGCTTGTTTCTTGAAATGAAATCGTTTGAGCTGTAAATGCTGATGAAAGTACATCGCCGCGATTATTTTTTAAATTCAAATCAATCACACCCTCCTCAAAATAAGAGTTATTGTCTGCACCGGTCCATAAACGAATACATCTAATCACTTTAGCTCTCCTAAATAAAAATTTTTACGCGGCACCCCAGGTTATTTTTTCAGCAACAATGAAGCTAAAAATAAAGCCTCAGTATTGCTACAATGAGCACAGGGATTATTTAATTAAACTCGTAGGAATATTTGCAACATAGCCATTCAATGCAATCGGCCCTGGTAAATACGTTCCCAAAAGATTGTTTTGGTAAACGGTATTGGCATATTGGGTAGTAGCTCCAGGAAAAACTGCTTGCACCCATGTTGGGGTAGTTGTAAATCCGGCCGTCTTGAGAGGTCCTATGATCATTCTAGTCATGTTGACCAAAGCACAAGAAACAGGGCCCCCTGAGGTTACCTGACCAAAACCAGCTAAATAATATCCGCCGTTGCCATTTGTAGTAATGCCTTCAAAATGAGTTAATGCGGAAGCTTGATTATTGTAGGTATACGAGGCCGTATTCGTGATATCCCCTGTGCTTGAATCGTAATCAAGGATATAGGCCTGCTCTTTGGTAGATATATCGGTATAGCCACCCACAATGGTGTAACTGGTACCACCATTGTGCCAAACCCCATAAGCCGTCACGGCATTATTGGCATCAGTCACCACTTTAAGATCTGTAAATTGGCCGGTACTAATTTGGTAAATAAAAGCCCGTAATTTACCCAGTGGCGTTTCATACCCACCAACCACCAAATCATTCATAACGCTATGTGGAATAGTTTGACGCGCACCCGGGTAACTCAGCGTCACAAATCCAGAAGTAGGATTGTTCGTAACTGGTCCAGTATAAATATAGCCCTGTTGATTAGCATTTTGAGTAGTGGTATAGCTCCCAACTAAGTTCACCGCACCATTTGCAAGATTGGCAGCGCTATAAGAATTAGTACTAGCAACAGTAGATCCAGTAGAGGATGGAAAGGGCATTGTGTAGTATGTGCCACTCCCAGTAAGGGGGCCTTTATAGAGCTGGGCTATATATGTTGTTCCTACTATAGTTGCTCCAGTAATATAAACATCAGTTGAATTATCAACACCACGAATACCAGTCAGACTCATATAATTTGTTGAAGTGGCTATGGGGTTATTTAGGGTTGTATAAGTAATAACTGGTGAAGAACTACTCGTACTGTCGCCACCACATGCTACCAATAGACTGGCGATAAGAATGGTAGTAAAAAAATACATGCGTTGAATTACTGATTTCATAAAAACCCCATTTTGTATATTGGCGACATGCTATTCAAAAGTAATCTTGATCATATTTCATTTATGAGACATCAGCAAATATTTTAGAAGTAGGCATAGGCGTGGATGGAAATCCACAATAAAAGGTGTAAAGTTATCTTTTAAATCAAAATATTTAGCTCAAGTGATCAAATATTTACTTTCTTTACAGATTCTAATTTCCACGCTTTACTACTTAAGCGCTCCTTTTAATTTGACTTTTTTAATCTATCTTTTTTGGTCGATTAATTTTTGTTCGGTTATCTACCTGTTGGTTAACGCAAATAAGCTTTATGCGCCCTTGTTACCTGCACTTAAAAGAGTGCGCTTGGTTTTTACAGCTACCTTAGTATTATTAGAAATAACCATCAATTTAAATTCAAATTCGTATGCAGCAGATAATTTTCATGGTCTAGTAAGCGATGCAGAGGTATTAATAACAGGCATCATCTTAGGGGTGCTTTGGTTTCATACCATTACCGCGTCAATTAATAAAAAAATTAATTAATTTACATCCCTTGCTAACAGCAGTGAAACGTTTGAACCACCAAATGCAAAGGAATTACTAATTGCATAAGGAATTGGTATTTCAATGGATCTTAATGGCAAGAAATTAAGATCACATTCAGGATCAGGAATTTCTAGAAACGCGGTTCCAGGAGCAATCCCTTTGCGCATTGCCTGAATAGTAATAAGCAGCTCTAATGCACCAGCCGCCCCAAGTGTATGACCATGAATGGCTTTTGTTGAGCTAATCGACAGTTTTTTTGCGCCTTCATCGCCAAATATTTTTTTTAGGGAAATCGTTTCGGCAATATCTCCTACTTGAGTTGCAGTGCCATGAGCATTTATATAAACCACTTCGGCGGTGTTTAAGCATGCCTCATCTAGGCTTTGTTGCATTGCTTTAGCTTGACCCAACGGGTCTGGCTTCGTAATGTGCGATGAATCCGAACAGGCGCCATAGCCAATAATTTCACCAAGAATACTAGCGCCCCGCTGCTTTGCGCTAGACAGGGATTCCAACATAATTGCAGCGGCTCCCTCACCCAATACAAAACCACTCCGGTTTTTTGAAAATGGTTTACAGGAACTAGCAATATTGTTGATATCAGGCGTGGCCAGTGTTTTCAAAGCCTCCCAGGATTTGACGGAGGCTGCAGTAAATAAACTTTCAGCGCCGCCCGCAATTGCGCGATCACAATAACCATGTTTGATGTTGCGATAAGCCTCGCCAATAGCGTGCGCTGAAGAGGCACACGCCGTGGCGTAAGTCATCGAAGGGCCCTTAAAACCAGTCTTTAAAGAGATTAGTGCTGCAGCACCATTCGCCATCACTCCAATAACTGTAAAAGGCCTGACCCGCTGCTTTTGTTTGATAAAAATATCAGCGAAGGCACTTTCAAGCGTGTTTGCACCGCCAAACCCAGTGCCCCAAAAAATTCCGCAACGATCTAAGATGTTCTCGGGCAGATCTTTTAAGCCAGAATGCTCAAGCGCTTCGCTAGCAGCAATCCAGGATAAATGGGCTACGCGATCGTACATACTTAGCGTAGAACTATCAAATTGTCTTGCTAGCTCGACCGCTACTAAGCCTGCGCAGCTTAAATCAACTGGAATAGGTAAAGCGTTAAAAAAACCGCCAATACCCGATTGACATAATGCAGCTTTTTCAAACTGGACATCTGCACCAATACCCAAACAAGAAATTGCCCCCAAGCCAGTAATAACTACTCTACCCAAATCAGTATCTCGGCTCACCTTATTTGGCTGAATCGATCAATACAGCTACATCACGTAGTGTAGTGATATTAAAATTTTCATTGTTTTCATTCGGCAGACGAATCTCAAAATGATCCTCTAAATCGAATAACAATTCTATTTTTCCAAGTGAATCAACCCCCAAGGACTCTAAAGTTGTATCGGGGCCGAGCTCATCAATATTTTTATCAAAACGTTCGGCAACTTGCTGAATAAGGATATTTATCGTATCAGACATTATTATCTTTTTTCAGTAATTTCATGAGATCATTATCGCGGTGTAACAAAATTAAATAACGCGATTCAGACACCAACAAAAGTAATTTATTTTTATATCGTTCACGCTGTAAATATTCAATTAAAGAAATACATGTAAAGCCTAAGCAAAAATTTAAAAACCATACTTGTAGATCATGAAAACTAAAGATAAATTCACCAAAAGGGGGCACAAACCAAAAATTAGCAAACAGAGTGCCAGTCATAATGAAGATAAAAGCGGGCCAAAAACCGAAGTAATATGCCAAGAAAATTCCTGCTAAATAGAAAAACTTATAGGGGTTGGCAGAGTAAAAGCTTTCGCCCGAGGCAAATAATGTCAGCACTATTACCAGGAAAGCACTAAAACAAATGGGGTAGACTATCCATTTAGAAGTGCTGCACCAATATTTAGTATTTTTTATCTGCATTGCCCATCTTTTCACTTAAAGTCTAAAATGCACCCATGCCTACTACTCTTGTCAACGAATCTGCCACTCCGCTAATTGTACTATTTCATGGGCTTTCTTCCTCGCCACTCGAGCTGAACTATATTGCTAATGTACTCAAGAAAAATGGCTATAGAGTAGAAACGCCCGCCCTTAAGGGATATGGCTTTGGCGATCAGGCTGGTACATGGGAAGACTGGCTAAATGAGGCCAGTAATATAGTAAGTAATTTACAAAAACAAGAAGTGCTGCAACTTTCAATTGGCGGGATTTCACTTGGCGCAACTATAGCGCTTGGTGTCGCCGAAAAATTAGATGGTATTAATGCTGTTTTATGCCTCTCTACAACCTTAATTTACAACGGCTGGGCTAGCCCTTGGTATCGCGTATTAACTAGATTTGGAATTTGGCTTGGCTTGGGTGAGAAATTTAAATACAAGGAACGCGATCCATTTGGCATTCAAAATATCCAAATTCGTGCTTACATTAAAAAAGCAATGGCACAGCAAAATATTTCCGAGGTGGGCGGCTCTTACATGACCTTAAATCATATTGCGCAGGCAGACAAATTATGCGTATATGTGAGAAAAAATTTAATGAATGTTACAGCTCCGGTATTAGCTATACATGCAGTTGATGACGAAATTGCTCACCCCAATAACGTTGATCTACTCTTTAAACATATTAGCTCAGCCACCAAACGCGCTATTTATCTTGGCAATAGTTATCACATGATTACGGTCGATAATGAACGTGAAACTGTCGCCTATGAATCGGCCGCCTTTCTCAGAGAAACATATGATCAATCAACCAATGCAAAAATAAGGGAAAAAATTATTTCGCCTGAACTGCAGCGTTTTTTAAGGTTAGAAAAGTCCAATCAAGAACTCAATAAACTAACCTGAGGCAATGGGGATTGTGCTAACGTCTGAGTCTTCATTCATTGTCGTTGTTCTTGTTGCTGGCATTTTTATTGGCCTAGAAAAAATTCGCCCATTACATCCTTATCGCCATGATAAAACTTGGCTTATCAGGCTGTTTATATTTGGCGGTCTTGGGGTACTTCTGACAACGTTAATTGGTATTTTTTTAGTTCCTCACTTAGGTGCCATAGTACTATTCCCAAATTTTTCAACTCAGTTTTTAAAAACGCCTGCCTGGCTTAATGGTCTTTTGGCCTATGTTTGTATTACTTTCTTTGTTTATTGGTGGCACCGTATTCGACACCACAATAACGTAATCTGGAGAGTCTTTCATCAAATTCACCACAGCACCCATCGCATAGAAGCTTTAACTGCAATCTATGCACACCCAAGCGATTTTTTAGCGAATGCCTTAATCATTAATATTGTTGCCTATTCTATTCTGGGGTTAAATGTAGAATCAGCAGTGTGGGCATCTGTTTGGGTCAGTATCTTCGAGCTCTGGGAGCACACTAACACCCCTACACCTCACTGGCTAGGCTATATTATCGTCAGACCCGAAATGCACCGCATTCATCATGAACGTGATCGCCATGCTAATAATTATGGTCTGCCTATTTGGGATATTCTTTTTGGTACCTATGAAAACTCATCTCGCCGAGTCGAATGCGGCTTTGAAATAGATGCGGAGCGCAAAGTAATGCAAATGCTCTCTTGCCGTGATATTAAATAAAGTAATTTTTACTTAATGCGTTGTATTCTCTTTCTACTTTTTTTTGCATCTTCTTTTTTTTGCTTAGCTCAAGATCAACCCTATGACGATGACCTACCTGATCACTTGGTGGGTGATATTGGTTTAGCAACTTATACCTCCAATTTACACCTTGGTACTTATGGTACGCAGACATTTGTCGCGCCTTATGTTTTTGCCAGCTATCAAAGGGCTTTTGCAAGAATTGATATGTTCGGTATTAAAACAGCAAAAATTGGATATGGGTATCTTGAGATAACTGGCAAAGCGATTCTCGATAACTTTGTGGTTAAGTCACCCTTTACTACGACCACAATTGTGAAACGTTATCCTATTCCCATCGGCATTGGTACTTTTCAAGAAACGCCCATTGGGGGATTTCTGATCAATGCGTATCATGACTTTAGTCAATCTAAAGGAGCTTTATACGATTTTTCCTATTTTGGTGAGATTGAAATGATTCGCAAAATAACCGTCTATCCCCAACTTGGAATTGAACGACAGTCAAGTCAATTTGCAAACTATTATTTTGGCTTAAATAACCAGCAAGCAAATTCGGTTGGCTACCAAAGTTATACCGCTCCAGCTACTACTAATTTAATGTTTGGTTTCTTATTAGAGGTGCCAATTATTGATGCCTGGTATATCAATATTTATGGCAAACGTAAATGGATGGGTAGTGGGATTAGTAATAGCCCAGTCATGAACCGATCATTTCAAGATAACCTATTTATGGCCTTAGCTTACCGATTTAAGTAAAAGAGGATTGATTCAATTGGGATTCTTTTTTTTGCTCCATAAAAACCCCCACTGAATACAGGCTGGTACTAATCATGATCATATATATCACTTTAGCGAGATAAGTGTACTGGTCTACTGTAATAAAAAAATAAATAGAAAAAAGAGTTGTCATAGAAAAAATAATCACTGCAGCCCATTTACGCGACCCCGCCAATGGTGAGCCGTAGCTTAGAAAAGCATTAGTTTTGAGCTCGTCATTCTCTGTCTCTTGAGCATGCGGCTTCCATGCAGGATTCTTAAAGAAGATTTTGAGTTTTGTCGCCAAGCCAGGATAGTAACGACTTTTCTTATAAAGCTTAACAAATACTGAACTAAGCGCCCATAAAGGATTCCAAGAATTTAATGGGGTTTGAGTGCCATATATACAGGCGCTTTTTTCTTCCTGATAGGTTCCAAAAATTCGATCCCAAATAATTAAAACTGCACCAAAATTTTTATCAATATACTCACCGTTGATAGCATGATGTACTCGATGATTGGAAGGTGAGGAAAAGAGGCTATCAAACCAACCTAATTTTCCAATATGTTCAGTATGAATCCAGAATTGATAAATCAGTACAAATAGGCCGATTAAAACAAATTGATATGGCGGAATACCGAGTAGCGCCATTACTGCAAAAAAGAAACAGGCAATAACTGGGAAAAAGCTTTCTTGTCTTAAGGCAGTAGAAAAGTTGAATAATTGACTTTGGTGATGAACAACATGGGAGCCCCACAGTAAAGCAGATTGGTGACTTGTGCGGTGAAGCCAATAGTCTAAAAAGTCATAAATGAAGAACGCCCCTATCCAGCCATACCAGCTTTCCCAAAAGCGGGTTAACGCTGTTGCCCCAAAATGTAAATAGAGTAATTCATAGGCACCAATTTGAAAAAAAACCAGGCAAAATAAAATAGCCTGACTGAGTAGGCCTTGGCTTAGGCTACTTATAGCGTCGTTCAACTGATAAGTATTTTTACCAATTGCTAGACCATACAGAAATTCACCCACCATGAAAAAGCTGAAAATGGGGATGGCTAAAAGGATAATTTGATTAAGTAATTGTTCATTCACCCAGTAATTTTAATAGAAAATCCGTAGACCTAATCTGCAATTTACTTAGCTATCCAGAATAATATATAGTATTAAAAACTGTATAAAAGAAATAACTATAGATAAGAGGTCAAGCATGAAGCTAACCATTAACGAGCAGACATATAACGTAGATGTAGAGCCTAATATGCCCCTTTTATGGGCAATTCGGGAGTTTGTCGGCCTTACGGGAACCAAATATGGTTGTGGTATTGGGCAATGTGGGGCCTGTACAGTCTATATGAATGGCGAACCGATTCGTTCCTGTTCGATTCCCGTCTCTGCGGTCGGTGGTAAGAAAATAACGACTATTGAAGCGCTCTCTAAAGATAGCTCGCATCCTGTGCAAAAAGCCTGGATTGCGCTGGATGTTCCTCAGTGTGGATACTGTCAGTCTGGTCAGATTATGGCCGCTGCCGCTTTGTTAAAAAAGAATCCTAGACCAACCGATCAAGATATTGATAAAGCCATGTCGAATGTTTGTCGCTGTGGTACTTATCAAAAAATTCGAGATGGCATTCATGTTGCTTCTGGACAGAAAAAGTTAGTTGATGTTTTGGCTTTGTATGAAGCCTCTCCTCAGAGCCGTGGATAGGAAAAAATATGCCAAAGATTAAACAAACTCTAAGTCTCGATAACGTCTCGCGTCGGCAATTTATTATTAAGGGAACGCTTGCTGGTGGCGGTCTGATGCTCGGTCTTGGTGCGCTGCCTGAATTTGCACTAGCTCAAAAAATAAGTGGCTATGACCACAATACCCCATTAAAAATCGGTGCGCCGGAAGTAAATGCTTGGGTCAGTATTAAGCCAGATGAAACCGTTCTGATTCGCATTGCTCGCTCAGAAATGGGTCAAGGTACACGCACTGGTTTAGCGCAAATGGTTACTGAAGAGCTCGAGTGTAATTGGAAAAATGTTAGTACAGAGTCACCAACCCCGGGTCATAGCCTAGCCAGAAAACGGACATGGGGCGAACATGGCACTGGCGGTAGTCGTGGTATCCGTATTTCTGAAGACTATGTGCGTCGCGGTGCAGCTGCAGCGCGAATAATGCTGATGCAAGCAGCAGCGAATAAATGGGATGTTCCAGTTAGCGAATTAACGGTTGATAAAGGGGTTATTACTCACCCCAAAACAGGTAGGCAAATTAGCTATGGAAAAGTTGCCGAACTTGCCTCTACTTTAAATCCGCCCGACCCCAAGACTATTACTTTGAGAGATCCGCGGATTTGGAAGGTTGCGGGGCAACCTTACGCCCGCATCGACACCGCTAATAAGGTTAATGGCTCTAAGGTTTTTGGCGCAGATTTGCAATTGCCTGGAATGCTTTGTGCCGCAATCAAAGCATGCCCTGTTTTTGGGGGCAAGTTAGTGAGCTTTAATGAGGCTCAAATTAAAAATATGCGTGGGGTAAAAGGTGTTGTAAAGGTAAGTGATGACTCTGTAGCAGTCGTTGCAGATTCTTGGTGGCGTGCTAAAACAGCACTAGACGCTTTACCTATCGTCTGGGATGAAGGCAAAGGGGCAAATGTATCTTCAGCTGGTATTAACAAAACACTTAGAGAAGCTTTAGATGAAGAAGGTAACTACTGGCAACGCAAAGAAGGTGATGCCCTAGGCGCTATTCAAGGCTCGCCTAAAAAAGTGGAAGCAATCTATTTCACTCCATACCGCGCCCACGTCAATATGGAGCCTATGAATGCTACCGTCAAAATTTCAGGGGGACAGGCTGAAGCATGGGTACCCACGCAAAATGGGGAAGGCTCTCATGCTGCTCTCTCTGAGGCCACGGGTATCCCGCTTGATAAATGCGAGATCTATAAATTAGATTCAGGCACAGGCTTAGGGCGTCGGGGTTCAACCCAAGATTATGTAACCCAAGCCGCTAAAATTGCTCAACAATTTCCGGGTGTACCGATCAAATTGATATGGAGTCGTGAAGAAGATATGACTCATGACTTTTATCATCCCATTGCAATGGCAAAAATGTCGGCTGGCATTGATTCAACCGGGAATCTAACAGGTATGCATATTAAGGTTGCCGGCGCGTCGATTAACGCAACACTTGCTCCACAAAATATTAAAAACGGCAAAGATGAACGGCAACTCCAAGGTCTTTATGAGAATGGTCCCGATGCACAGCTAGGCTATCAATTTCCAACACTATTAACCGAATATGTCATGCGGAATACGCATATACCTGTTGGTCCATGGCGTGGTGTCAATACCAATCAAAATGCGATATTCATGGAATGCTTCATGGATGAATGCGCTAAGGCAGCCAATAAAGATCCACTACTGTTTCGACAAGTGCTCATGAAAAATCATCCCAAGCATTTGGATGTCTTGAATGCAGCAGCACAGAAAGCAAATTGGGGCAAACCACTTCCGCCTGGAGTTTATCGGGGAATTGCTCAATTTATGGGATATGCCAGCTATTCTGCTTGCGTAGCCGAAGTGTCGATGCAAGGTAATACCGTGAAAATTGATCGATTAGTGTTTGCCCTCAATTCTGGCCATGTAGTTAACCCCTATTTAGCTCGCGAACAGATTGAAGGTTCGGTAGCGATGGCATTGGGAGCGATTTTCAATCCCGAAATCACTGTAGAAAATGGGCGTATTGTGCAAAAAAACTTGGATACTTATCCATTGCTAAGCCTTGCCTCAACTCCGCGCATCGAATCGGTCTTAGTGCCTAGTTTTGACTTTTGGGGCGGCGTTGGTGAGCCCACTATTTGTGTAGTAGGCCCTGCCGTAGCTAATGCAATCTCAGCAGCCATCGGCAGACCTGTACGTAACTTTCCCTTAAGTAAAGAGGGGCTGAAGTTAGCTTAAGTACTTGCTTGATTAATTAATAAGTTACCCTCTCACTTTCATGAGGGTGTTTTAACAAGTTCAACGATTGATTGAATACCTTCTAAGTAATGACCAATGCGTAAGTTCTCGTCAAAGCTATGTTGATTATTATCTCCATTCACCAATGGCATGATGACAAATGGGGCGCTGAGACCTTCTACTAAGCTATCGGTAGGAACGCTGCCTCCCATCATCCGAATCCGCACCGGATTCTTGCCATTATTTTGCGGCGCATTCTTCATGGCGGTAAAAGCCCAAATACCAAGTGGGTCATTCATCGGCGTCCGGACTGCCTTTCCCCCTGTCCCCATCTTATAAGTCGCTAACTTATCGTAAGTAGCGCGCTCTTCATCAGTGGGCTCTGCTGCCAATAAGTGATAGCCCTGCTTTTTAATATGCTCAGTTATACGTTCAAATAAGTAAATAGGCGGGGTCTCTGGGGTGGTGCGTAAATCTAACTCAGCAGTAGCGGTATAGGGAATAACATTCGAGGCCTTCGCACCAATTGAGGCGGCTGCCATACCGCGTATATTCAGAGAAGGATATTGCAATGCCTCTTGATAGGTGGCCCCTACAGTTTCTGCCTTAGCAATTCCAACTCGCTTACGAATTGCACTTTCATCGTCACCTGTCTCTTGTAAGACCGCCTTTTCTTCCGGCGTAAGTGAGATTTTGTCGTAATACCCAGCAACTAATACTTTGCCATTATCGTCCTTCATAGAAGCCAGTAATTGCGCCAAACGCATCGCGGGATTGGGCACATAATTCCCATAGTGCCCGCTATGTAACGGCGCTTTTGGCCCATAGACAATTAAAGTAGTTCTGGTATTACCGCGATTACCAAAAATTAAGGTGGGCCTTTCGCTTGCATGACGGGGACCATCAAAGATCACGATGCCATCACTTTTCAGCAACTGCTGATGCGTGCTAACTACCGCTTTAATAGATGGGGAGCCCTTCTCTTCTTCGCTATCAATAATCACCTTTACATTGATCACTGGTAGAGCCCCCTGGGCATTGAGTGCATCAAAAGCTGCCAGGAACATCATGATTGGACCCTTATCATCAGATGTAGAACGGCCAAAAAATCGTAAATCGGGATCTACATTTTTTGCATAAATTCTATCCAGCGGCACTTCAACCCATTTCCCTGCAGCATTTTTACTTTTTATTACTGGCTTCCATGGATCAGCTTGTGACCACTCAGCAGGGACTACGGGTTGGCTATCCATATGCATATAAAACAAGATCGTTTTTGCGCCAGGTACTCTTTTTTTAAATTCAGCAAATAACATGGGCTTGCCCTGGTTTTCGAGTAATTTTGTCGAAAAATCGCGTTTTTGAAATGCCGTAGCAATAAACTCAGCAGTTTTTTGAATATCCGCCGGTACAACAGAGTCGCTTGGAATGCTTAACAATTGCAAATACTCAGGAAAACTCTGTTGGGCAAACTTCACAACCTGCTCTTGACTCAAATTAACTGGCTGGGCAAGAAGATTATGCACAGACAAAGATAAGCCAATTAAGATAAGTAAAGTAATTTTTTTAGTTATTTTTTTCATTTCCCTGCTCCCGCATGATGTCATTATTATTTGAATAGATAAATTGTATTAGAAACCATACAGCAATTTTAAGAACTCTCATTTTGGGCGATTCGTATCCCCCATTAGGTAGCATTTTTGGTGATTTAGAATATAGACCACTTCATCTCTTTGAATGACAAGGAAAACATGCAGGAGCTCAATGCTTTTATTAATTCACTTCAGTTACAAGCCCATCCTGAGGGTGGCTTTTATCGTGAAATGTATCGCTCGCCAACCATGGTGCAAGCCATTCATTCGCCCCATGAGAAGTCAGCCTATACCAGTATTTATTACCTACTTTCAGGGCAAGACTTTTCATCCTGGCATCGTATTAAGTCTGATGAAACCTGGTTCTTTCATTATGGCTGCGATGTACTGATTTACTTTTTTGATACTGAAAATGTATTACAGAAAATTCACTTGGGTCCAATTGGCAAGAAATTTCAAGCTACTATTCCAGCAAATACCTGGTTTGCTGCCAAGCCGCTAGATGAGACCTCCTTCTGTCTTGTTAGTTGTGTAGTGGCGCCTGGCTTTGAATTCAGTGATTTTGAAATGGGTAAGCGCCAAGAATTGCTGGTTGAGTATGGTCAAACCCAAGAGAATAAAGATATTATTACGTCGCTAACACGTATTAAATAATCGCTACCAAGCGCTTGCCTAAGTGTTATGGCTTCATAGACTATATTGACTATTAACCATGATGTTGAAATAGTGCTATTTACAAGTACCGACTTCAACAGCCTTATGTTGAGCAGCTTTTTTAGCCATCACTTCAAAACGGTTACGAATATTATTTTTAATAAAATAAGAAATCACAAATGATGGAACAACTGAATCAAGCTCAACCACGCTATCGTATTTAAATACTGTCTTATCTTTATCAGTTAATAACTTCCAAGTGCCTTTATAAAATTTAGCATCACCACTAATTTGTTCAAAACTTAGAAGCTGATATGGAACCTCAGTGTATTCAACTACGGACTTCAATTGAACGGGAAAAAACAGAATTTCCTCTTCAATTACCCTACGTACCCGAACTTTATTGCCAAGCCGTGAGACGATTTTTGCATCAATGATGCCAGGAATATTTTTTGATGCCTCATAGTCAGTAATAAACGAATAAGCACTACAAATATTAATTGGTACGGCATAACTCGCATTAATTTGCAAGCGCTCACCTAAAGGAGATACGGTAACTTGTACGTCATATAGATTAGTATTATCTTGGGAATAACTCGAAGGGATAAAAACTGCCGCAACTAAAAAGACAAGTAATTTCATTAATAGGCTCGTTTTCAAAAAACCTTAGGATTCGAGCACTTCTACGCCCTTCCAAAAAGCAATATAACCCGCAATATTGCCAGCGGCAGACTTTGGTTCTGGATAATACCAAGCTGCGTCTTTATTAATCTTGCCATTAACCTCTACATCATAATAATTAGCCGTGCCTTTCCAAGAGCAGAGTGTATTTTTTTCAGACTTTTTAAAATACTCTAGATTTAAGGCTGATGGCGGAAAGTATTGATTGCCTTCAACCTCAATAGTTTGATTTGAGTCTGCTAAAACTACATTATTCCAAATTGCTTTCATTGTTTATTTCTCCTTTAGCTAGAGAATAAATCAAATTCTAGTGTAGTGCTGCCTTAAGTCTGACATAATTTCAGGAGTTTCTTAAATTTGAGAAAATATTCTTTTACTATTTCATCTAACGTTAGTTCATCGCTTTAAATGAGAGTTTTATGACTATTCTTATTCTAGGATTGGTAGTATTTTTAGGTATTCATTCGATCAGGATTTTTGCAGACCCCTGGCGCGCTAGGCAAATTGAAAAAATGGGCGAGCAAAAATGGAAAGGCATTTGTTCGCTGCTTGCCCTGATTGGATTCATATTGATTATTTATGGCTATGGTCAATCTAGCCCGAGTTTCACGATTTGGTCGCCACCACTTTGGACATGGCATATAACGGCAGCACTGACTCTGGTCGCTTTCATCCTGCTAACGGCTGCTCAGGTACCTAAAAATGGGATTAAAGCAAAAGTGAAGGACCCTATGGTTTTAGGTGTCAAAACCTGGGCCTTAGCCCACTTAATTTCCAATGGCTCCCTTGCAGGAATTATTCTATTTGGTAGTTTCTTGGTTTGGGCGATCTTCGATTTTAAATCCTGCCGGCGCCGAAGAAGTAATTCGTTGGATACCCCAACTGAAACATCTTTAATAATGACACTCGCCACTTATACTATTGGTATAGTGGCTTGGTTTATTTTTGCTATCTACATACACCAGACCCTATTTGGAATCAGCCCCTTGGGCTATTTTGTGTACTAAACAATGACTTCAGTTGGGATTTAAATAATAGTAATGGCTGAGATGAAAAAATCCCTCTTTGCATTAGCTGCACTAAGTACTTTTTCAGGCGCCCTATCCGCCCAATCAAATTTAACTATTTACGGCGTCATAGATATTGCGTACTTAAACGAAAAATCGAGAAGTAATATCAACTCTCAGGCAAATGCAAGTGCGATTATTAACTCTCCTGAGCAATTGAGTCGCCTAGGATTTAGGGGAACAGAAGACTTTGGGGGCGGGATAAAAGCTTTTTTTGTTGCTGAATCCGTAATTTCGGCAGCTAATGCTTCACTATCAGACTGGCGTACTATGCAAGCATTTGCAGGTTTAGGTAAATCTGATCTCGGTCAGTTTGCCTTTGGCACTCAAAATACGCCAATCTTTAATCAACTGTTGGCAACCGATGTTGGCATGGCTAATAATATGCCTGGGTCTGCAGTTTTCCCAGTCTCTTCTGTCTATTCATCAGGATTACCTTCAAAGAACACATATTATTCTGGCAATGAAGGGGGGGTTAATGTTTCCGACGCATTAACAATTCGTACCCAGTCCGCCCTATCCATTCAAACAACTAGTCTTGCTGACTTTAAGGTCGCTGGTTTTTATACTCTGAGAAATGACACCATCAAAAGTAATTCAAAGAATACGCCAGTACCGATAACTAACAATTACAGTGGTTGGGGTTTATCGGCGGACTACACTTGGCAAAATTTATATATTGGTATCGCCTATCAGGCACTTAAATCCGCTAATCTAGGTTATGGCTGCGAAGAGCCGGGTGAATGCGCCTCCACTGCCTATACTCCTCAAGCCAAAGGTTGGGCTACTACCAGCGGTGGTGTGAATACGCAAGACAATCAATATTACGGTGGAATAACTTATAACTTCGATAAATTTAAGTTGTACTTGCAATATGTCAATCGCAAGGCTACAAATATTCTAGATACCCAAAATTACTCAAGTCGCTCCGCCCAACAAATTGGGGCTCGCAGTTTTCTAACTACGGCTATAGAGGGATGGGCAAATATTGGGTATGGTAAAAATACTAGTTATGACAAAAACTATAACGCTGCTAATTTTACAGCGTGGCAACTGGGATTAAATTATTACCTGAGTAAGCGTACTAATTTGTACACAATCTATGGTGCTGAAACTGAATATACCTCAGCTAAAGCCTTAGCTGCGGGTATACGGGTAGTTTTTTAATGAATGAGAATTCAGACTTAAGATGAGCAATAGAAAAAATATCGAATCATCATTAGCTACTTTATAAATTAAATATTAGCCGCCCTGACAAGCTAGCGGCATATCCCACAAGGTGCGGGCAGTGCCATAATTACAATTAGGCCCAACTGGCGAAGAAGTACTAGCAAGACACCCACTCAATGCCAAGCTAATCCAGATCCCTAGCGATATCTTTAATATTTTTTTCATGCCGAATTTCCGCTGTATTAATTTACGGGTTTAGTTTATTTAGTTGCTCATCCTCAACGAGAGCCCACGTACTATCGCCCAATTTCTTTACCGCCATAGAATACGTCCAGTTTGCAGGGATACCGCAACTCCACTCAGATGGGCCACTTTGAATCAGAATATTTTCTGAATTACGTTTATCAAAGTAAAGGTGATAAATTTTTCCATGAATTGGATTAAAACTAAATTTAGCGCGATGAACTAATTCTGTTGCATCAAGTCTTGCTTGCAAAGCCCTCGCCTGCTTCATTAAAATCTCAGCCTGCTCCATAATTCGCTCATACTCTTGCTTGGCATTTTGACGAGCGATATTAACAGCTTTATCTTTTTCTTCGACGATTTTGATTGGGGCAAAGGCTGGAGAACCAACCTCCATTGGATATTCAATACCGGCATGTCTAGCTGGATCAGTGTCTTCTATTCGCATAAAGAGATATTTTAATCAAAAATAGACTTATCTGCTTGGGGCTTAATTAAGCTAATTAATTTTTAAAATTGACCAACCAAAGTGCACCAGGCCCTAATAGTCTAGATATTGACGATCTATTTTTGGCGAAAAATTTATAAGCAACTGTAAGTGCAGGCTGTAGCAATTTTCTTGAGAAAAGCCATGCTAAGAATGGTAGCCGTGCCCGACGATAGGCCTCTGGAAAAACAGCAATACCATTAATGAGCGTGCCATCAGCGAATTGCCCATACATGGCAGCCAAAGCCTGTTCGCATGTAATGCCAATTTTTTGAGGATCATAAAGAGCAGAGTTGATATCAACAAAATTTAAAAGTCCAGCTTCATTACGCTTGGATAAAAATAAAATCTCTGCTTGGCATAAAGGGCATGCCCCATCATAAAAAAGAGTGAAGGTTTGTAGATTAAGCACAATTTTATTCGCTATAAAAATTACTTTACCTATTCTAAACAAAGATCTGCCTACAATAGACCAATAGCGCCTATTTTGGTGCTTTTAGAGAAGGCTTATTAGGGCCACTTTTGAAACAATTGTTCAAACAGTTAATTGCCGTTGCATTGCCTGAAGCTACTTCAATTTC
>Ga0304729_1000465_pt1 | contig 30250 bp, 35 predicted proteins | sample C_131016_MF_Meta_FD_190475 | JGI IMG/M metagenome (GOLD analysis project Ga0304729, IMG submission 190475) | Freshwater microbial communities from Lake Croche, Canada to study carbon cycling - C_131016_MF_MetaG (v2) (version 2) | ecosystem: Environmental > Aquatic > Freshwater > Lake | place... | reverse complement strand
CGGATCAAGTCGTTTCTGGTGATGAGTAGCTGCTGCCAGACATCCGCATGACCATTAAGCACCAGCCACTGGTTCAGTTCCTTCTCTGCGTCATCCAACTTCTTGGCCTGCATGACGATCTCAAATGCCTGCGCCGTGTCCGATCCCGCAAACCCCGTCTTTGGCTTGGACGCTGCCCGCTGGACAACATCCTTGGCCTCAAAAAACTTCATTGCTTCGCCAGTGATGGCGTGGATGTCCTTGCCCAGCTTGATTGCTGCCTGCACCCCCTTAACAGCCGCTTGGGCAGCAGCAAAGGCCGTTATGGGGTCGATCAAGATTTACCCCTTGTGCATCCAGTGCGTCAGGTAGCCAATGACAGTGGAGACCGCTGAAATTATCGCCATGCCAACCCACAGGCCACCACGGCTTTGATTGGCAAGGGCCAGTAGCTCTTCCATTCCGCTCTCTAGCTTGTCCACCTTCTTATCAAGGTCTTGGACTTTCTGCCAGAGCACGCCGTACTTCACTGGGTCGATCTCACCGCTCATGCATTACTCCGGTTTCGGATATTGGTCTTTGACGGCTTGGATGGCTGCTTTCCATGCATCCATACCACCGTGGTAAAGCAAGTCAAACTGGTCTGCGAAGGAAGGATAAGCCGCAGCACGTTGGTACTTGTATGCCTCTGGGTCATGGTATGGCTCAGGAGGAGGAAAGTCACCATCTACAACATCGCTAATCTCGCCTTGACCAATAACGGTAAATGGCAAGTCAGCGCCGTCAACATGGTAACGGTCTGATAGCACTTCAATAGATTTGTACGGGCCAAACTTACCCGTTGCAGTAACAATTTTCTTCATGATAGGACAATCTTTCTCAGAACTAAACTTGTAGCAGTTGTGCTTAATGGAGGTGCAATACCCCAACCAGTAGCAGTAGAAAGTGCATCAGGATATGCGCCACTACTTTGTGAAACAGTCCAAGCGGCTTGTTGCCATTTTGCAATTGACGTTCCATCAAAAGTTAAAGTAAAACCATTTCCACCTGTTGAAATTTGACAAAATTTACCAGACGAAAGCCGCAAATTGGTAGTAGTTGTATTAAAACTCAATTGATTTGGTGGGCCAGACAAGGGGGATGTGTAATACGTACTAAGACCAGCTATATCTGAAGCCGCTATATAAACACCTTGGAAGGTTTTTTCTAAAACCGGCGCACCAGCAGAAATTCCATATTGTTGATAAGCGCCCAAACTACTTGTTAAAAGTACTTTTCCAGTACTTAAATATCCTCCCAAACTTACACTTACTGGAGTTACTGGAGTACCAACAGTAGCAACTCCCGCTGTATCAGTAAGAACACTAAGTTGAGAAGTTGCACCACGCCCTGCAAGAATAAATGCTTGATTACTAAATATTTGCATTCCCAAACCGGGTGCAGCACTATTTGCTGTTAAAGTTGTTGCTGCAACAGAAATAGATGCAACATTTGCCGCTACTGAAACAACAGCACAACTACAATTGGTTGTCGATGTTGAAAAATAAGAAATTGCTACATTATTTGTACTAAGCAATCCAGAAACAAGGGCAGTATTACTAGTGGCAGCAGTTGAAGCAGCAGTTCCACCCGTAAGCGTAGTTCCGCTAACAGAAACAGGATACGCATAAACAAATGTGTTGCTAACACTCAAAGACAAAAATACAGAACTAGAAAGAGCGTATGTAGTGTGATAAGCAGTTCCACCAGCATAAACAAGTTCAGAACCCAATGTTGGTGTTGTACCACTTACAGTAATTGCCCTAAATCTTGGCTGGCTTGTTGTAAAATCATAATAATTTAATATGTAAGATGTACCGCAAGTAACAAATCTTGTGTTTGCTAGAATTAAATTGCTAGTTGCACCTAACGTGGTGGCAACCGCTGTATTTACAGTAATGCTGCTTCCGCTAATAGATAAAACAACTGTTTCAAGGGCAGTTCCTTGTGGTAATGATGAAACTAAAACTGAAGTTGAGGAAAGCAAAACGGCAGCAACACTAACCATGTTAGTAAACGTGCCACTTCTTACAAGAACTGTAGTTCCAAATGTGCTACTACTGCTATCCCATACAACCGCTTGCAAAGAACTTGCGCCATAAATCAGCATTAATTCTTTAGTTGCATCAAGTGCAATCGGAGTCATATTTGGAAATTGTGTAACAGACGCAGATATTGCTGATGGCAACGTCAATGTGTAATCAGTAAATGCAATGTCTGTAGCAATAGGAGTACTGCCACTACTTGAGGCAATCGTAATAGAGCCAGACCCATTAGTCACGGAGATGCCTGTACCACCTGTCAATGTAGTGCGGGTGAACCCAGTGCCGTTACCGATATCCAAGGCGCCATTGGCGGGGGTTGTGGCTAATCCAGTGCCACCACCTGACACGCCCAGTACGCCAGACGAGTTGACGTTGTCGGCAAGAATAGATAGGTTGCGTGGGATGCTCATGTGTTACTCCGGTTGCGTAGGCCAAGTGACTTCCCAAGGGAAACCAGACTGGGCAGGTACATTGCGCAGTGCTTGGCGGTAGGTAGCCCACAAAGCACTGTTGACTGGCGCATCAGTCAATTGCGTCCAATCCGATTCTGCCAATTTTACAGTTCGTTGTCCACGCACAGCCTTGGCCTGCTCTGCATCTTTGTAGGCATGGTATGCAGCCTCTTGCTCAGCAGCAGTGGTTTCACCATCAATAAATACTGGGCCAAGGGTGTATTTGGTGTACCAGACACCATTGATCTGCTCTACCCCATTGCGTACAGAGTATTGATAGCGGTTGCCTGTAACTTGCGGGCCTTCCAGCACCACGTCCACGCCCAAAGCCTCGGCCACCTCTAGGGTCAGCATGTCGTAAGACGGGCCGTTGTTGGCTTGCAGGTAGGAACGGAACTCGCTCTCATACATCACTGCGCCGGTTTCTCTAATTCGGATTTCCATGATGTGTCCTTATGCTATTGCGAGGAAAATGTAAGTGCCACCGTTTGCGTTGATTCCCGCAGGTGCTGCTGCTTGGATTGTGAAGCCTGTGCTGGACGTGAAGACGTAGTCGGCATTCACTTGAGCAGTAAGGCTGTTCATAAACAAATACGGGTCTGTACCACTGACCATGCCACGGGCTGTGTCGTAGACATACCAATCACCAGTTAAGTCGGTGCGCTTGATTAAAACAAACCTTGCACCGCCTGTAAAACCGCAGTTAATTACTTGGGATGCGCCTGTTCCTGTGTATGAACCTACTTTAGAAACACCAGCGCATGTTGCAAATAGGTAAGCAACATAGTTATATGCCACATCATTAACTTCACCATAAGGGCCAAGTGAAAATACAGTTGAAGTAGGAACATTAGCAAAAGTACTACTAGTCCAGTTGTATGTTAAAAATGCGGCTGTAGTATTTAAATAGCCTTCTTTAACTTGACTGGCTGATAAATAATATCCAATTTTCCATGGGTTAGCGTGATTACCCCTGTCTTTTATAATCATAAGTTCAGGCACAACACCCAAATTGTGATTTACCGTGGTAGTAGTTCCTGTACCTGTATAGCAAACCTCATCAAAGAAGCTGGGGGCACGAGCAAACAACCAATTTGCATAATTGGTCGTGCTTGAATTGGTGCCAGTACCAGTTCCAATTTTTAAAGCAACATTACTATCAAACGCATTTGTTTGAAAAGAAGTAGTTGCATCAAATTCCGCAAAAGTTGCACGAGTTTCTAATGATGCGGAAGTGCCTCTTAATCTATCAGTCGTTAAAAACTTGTCATATGAAGCGCCGGTAGACTCACCAATCAAAGATAAATCTACTGGAAAATTTGCTGTAACAAGCGCGTTAGCGGATGTGCCTGCTCTAGAGACAGGAGTAAACACACTTGTGCCTGTCGTAGGCGTTTTCATTGGCCCACGGCGTATTGCTATGTAGATGTATGTTGCAGAACCATCAATTGTTCCTCCAGTATTATTACTATAAAAGCCAGTAGCATTTGGGCAAATTCTGTCATTAGGGGTGCCTTCTGCCCCAGAAGTATTTGGTAAAAGTGCTGGCCCATTGGTAGTTGTCATACCACGCATATTGTCTTGAATAAACCAAGACCCCGTGCCGTCAGAGCGTTTAATCATTACCCATTGAGGTTCATACCCAAGCGTTACAGAATAAATACCACTACTATCAGTAGCAAACGACCCACAAGTAATTACATTGTCTGCACCAGTAAGGCCAAACCCGCCAGCGTTGGAGGCGAATAGGTAGGCGACGTAAGTGCCACCAGATGCATTTACAGTTGCATCAGTGCCAACACTGAAAACAGATGCGGTTGGTGCAGTGCTGTTCCAAACTGTTGTTGCGGATGCTTGAGCACTTGTAAGATTTAACTGAATGCTGTAAGCGGCTGAAGTCAATCCACTATGATAAACCTGCCAGTTGCTTGTGGTATCAGTACGTTTAACAATAATGCAGCCCGGTGTGGCACCAAGGGAGTGCGCAATAGTAGTTGCAGAACCTGTTCCCGTATACGTCACAACATCAAAAAACTTTGGCTGCTTGCGGAATGTCCATGAGACGTAAGGCGCAGCAGAAGTATTTAAGCCAGTAGATACAGAAAATCCGTTTGCATTAAATGCGTTAACAAACACACCACTTGTACTAACTGCCGCATCAGTTAAATTACTTCTAAGTAAAGTTGATGTGTCGTATTGTAATATGTGATTTGTTGTAGCTCCTCTATCTTTACACCAAACTAATCCACCCTTTGTTGATAAGTCAATGCCATTGGTAATTGTTTGTGCAGCACCCGTACCCGTATAAAGGTATGTGCTAAACACATCTTCAATGTAAACCTTTGGGCCTGTTTTTGTGAACTCGCCAAACCCCTGCGCAGAGCCAGCGCCTTTGGTTTCAATTAATGGCATGGTTAAGCCTTACTTGAATTGGGTCTGTGAAGCCAAGACAGTGAAAGTAGCACTGGCTGTTTTGATGATGGTGTAGACGTAGGAGTCGATGCCAGAGGCATTACCAGCAGACCACGCAGTACCGCCTTGGTACTTAGGGGTCACCGAGGTTCCATCAATCGTCAAAGCACTGTTGTAGTACGCCGTAGCCCCTTGAGTCACCAAGAACGCCACAGTAACGCTCTGGCCTACCGCCATTATGGAGTTGAGCGTATTTGTGCCATTGGCCCGGATATTGACCGTCCAGTTGGCTGATGCGCTTGTCGTGTAGTACAGGACGCTCTGGGTGGTCACGTCATAGTTGATCGTGCCGGTCGCAGCCGTGGCAGACACTGTGGCAACCTCGCCAGCATTAGCCATCGCCATTGCCAGCACACTGATTGAGCCAGAGAAGGTTTGCAGGGCTGTGAAGGTCGTTGCTGTTCCGGGTGCAACATAATCTGTCCCCGCCGTAGCAGCAGTGAGTGCGCCTGTACCATTTCCCTTTAAGACACCAGTCAATGTAACGGCGCCAGTACCGCCACCAGCAACGCCCAAAGTCCCAAAAGCTGGAGCGCCTGCGCCTGCGGATACCAACGCCTGACCAGTTGTGCCGACCGCAGTGTAAGCGTGGGCTGTTCCTGTCCCGTATCCAACACCTCCAGCCGTTGGTGTTGCTGTGCTGTTTGTACCGCCATTTGCGATTGGGAGTGTTCCAGTTACGTTGGTGGTTAAATTTGCAAATTGCGTGGAGGTTGTGCCCGTACCGCCCCCAGCAATGCCTAATGTGCCAAATGTTGGCCCACTAGATGCATTGGAGATCAACGCCTGACCAGTTGTTCCCGGCCCTGTAAATGCCGTGGTATTGGGTGCGCTTTGGTAAACAACTTGACCTGCCGTGCCAGCCAGCAAATTGTTTGCGGTGGTGTTACTTATTGCCGTGGTGTTGAAAGCAATAAACTCAACAATGTCATTCAATGTTGCACCAACAGTTAAGACTACGGTTGTTCCATTGGTAGCCGTGTAATCTGATGCTGTCAGCATGACGCCGTTTAAATACACTTGTACATACCCTGCGGTATATGTCACAGCAAAACTCGTTTGACCTGAGGTAGCGGTGTATGTGGTTCGGGTGTAGGCATTGCTGGAGGCAGTTGTCCATGTTGGTGCTGCACCAGTATTTGCGGTTAAAACCTGACCTGTAGTTCCGTTTGTCAGATACGCAGTAGTGCCTGCGGAAGATTGATACACAACCGTGTATGCGCCGCCACCAGTTAAAGTTGTAGCAGATGTTGCAGCAGGAGCATTGACCCAAGAGAAGGCGGACCCAGTCCATCCCAAAACATAACCTGCCGTGCTAGGTGCAGTGACAAAGCTCGTTGCGCCGGCGCCGGTCTGATATGGGATTTGGTTTGCCGTACCGCCTGCAAGGTTGGTTGCAGTCGTTGCAGAACCTGCCGCCAAGGTGCTTTGAGCTACATACTGAGGGCCAGAAGCTCCAGCCGTCAGAACGTAATTAGTGGTACCCAAAGCCAGCTTGCTAATCGTTGTGGCGCCCGAGGCGTACAACATATCACCAGTGGTGTACGAAGCAAACCCAGTGCCTCCATTTGCCGCAATCAGCGTCCCGGCAAAGGTAATGGTGCCTGAGGTGGTGATTGGGCCGCCAGAGGTCGTTAAACCTGTCGTGCCGCCCGATACCGCCACGCTGGATACGGTGGCCGTGGCGCCAGTATTAGACGCCAATAAAGTCACTACGCCAGAACTGTTCTTGGCGTACAGCTTCATGTCGGCAATGTTCAGTGCCAATTCCCCATTGACAAGGTTTCCAGAAGACGGAACATTGGTAGCCGTACTGCTGTAATACAGAGATATGGGGGTGTAATTTGTTGACTGTGCCATCTTTTAATCTCCAAATCCCGGATCGGCCACATAGCCATCCACATAGCCGCCGTAAGGGTACGACGGTGTTGTAAGGTCCGTCAAAGGCACGTCAGGGCGCGGGAACCGCAAGTTTATACGCTCAGTCTGCCTTGCTGGCAGGCGATACGGGTCAAACTGGTCTTTGCAGCCTTGATCGCAGACGCGCAATCCGGGGAAGTTTGGGTCCGAGCTCATAACCGCCAGTGGGCGCTTCATCTTGCATCGGTCACAGACGGCAATTGCCAGCGTGGACATGCCTTCGGTGTTGAGGAACCTTGGCATGGATTACCTCGTGTAAACGGAAATATTTGGCGCCAGATAGATGGGCGACTTGTCGCGCTCTTCCGACTCGGCATCATTGAGGTACTGTGCGGCCATCTTCTCGAGGTAACCGATGCGGTCAAGGCCGACACCGGGCAACTCCAAAGACATGCGGTGGGACAAGTTCATCAGGATGGCCTCGTACCAGCGCTGTGGTATCTCCAACTGCCCGGACAAGGCCCCGACGTCCATGATCTGGCGCGAGTACCAGACGGTCATCTGCACGAACGTATTGGATGGCACCGGCCACAGGTACATGGTCGGCTGCGGGATGGTCCGGTTAAACCAGAACTGAAACGGCTGATTGGCCGTGAAGTTCTTGTTTGGCAGGTTGGTGTAGTCGTCACGGTTCAGGCGCGACATCTCAATCTCGCGACTGTTGTTGCCCAAATACCACTCGCGGATCGCCAAAGTGGTGTTGCCAAAGGCCTGAATGCGGTAATACTGGACGTTCGATCCCGGGTCAATGTCCTGCCATATCCACTGCTTGTCGGTCACTGTAACGGCTGTGGCGGTGTACAGAGTCGTCCAATTAATGTTGTCATTAGACGACTGGTAGCGGTAGCTCCATGTAGCCGTTCCGCCGCCTGAGACGTATGGCATCAGGCCGATCGAGCCAATGTACTGCGGGTCTGAGGCGCCGTAATCAACCACAATGTTGCCATTGGAGGTCGACTGCTGGCAGTAGGTCGTGATGTCGTCATCGGCCACGTTTGCGGTCACTCCGCCTGCCGATGAGGTGTAGGTGCCGGTTGGCTGGTTTAGCGTCCTGTAGAGCACATTTAAGGCGTCTACGGCTCCCTCAGGTAGGGAGTAGATGTACTCATTGGCGTTCAGGCCAATAACCGTCTTGTTGATGGCCCAGTAGTTGATGCCGAGGTTGGCAAGGTTGGACAGCAGGATGAACAGAGACTCTTTGGACGAGGCAACCTGCTCAGACGTCAACTCCTCGGCCAGCTTGCCACAGCGACGAGCGCCGTGGTCGATAAGCTGCTGTACCGTGATAACTGTCTGACCGACGGTCCCAGAGTAAGCCATTGAGGTTCCTTTACCAGCCGGGGCAATCCCAGCGCTTTAACGACGCCTTCGCACGAGGTGCATCACCCTTGGAGTGCTCCACAACACCGCTCATGCGGGCGCAGAACGAATTCTTGCGCTTTCCGCCTTGCGGCTGGGGTGCCTTCAGATGCGATCCAGTTTTTCGATTGTACTTGGCACGGCCCTTGGCTGTCAGCCCCGCCCCTGCCTTTGTTGATAGTTTTTCACCCCGTCCGACAGCCAAGCTTGGACCGCCATCAGCTTTTCCTTGAACCGTTTTAGCGGACTCTCGGAAGGCGTCAGCCGTTGGCGCACCTTTGCTGCCAACTCGGCGCATCTTTTCACCAGAGCCTTCAGCGATTCGCTCACGTTTTGCATGAATGTTGGCATACAGTCCACCTTCCTTCATCTTGTCAGCCTTGGCAAACTCTTTGCCTACGGATTGAGGCACGCCACCAAAGCCGCCCTTTGTATGGGCGGCTGCTTCCATCAGACGATGTTGAGCCGGTGACTTGCTTGGCATATCAAGCCTGTGCCTCTTTCCAAGACAGACGAGCTTGGACGTTGACCGCAGTTGCTGTGGTTACAACAACGTACAGAATGTCCGGTCCGTCTGGGTACAAGCCAGCTTGAGTTGTTGGAACGGTATTATTTACACCACCACCCAAAATTGAGTTGCCCAAATCACGAACGTTGGTCAAGTCTAATGTGTTCACACCAGCAGGAACATACAAAGCCGCTAGTGATTCACCGCCAGTAATAGTTGCGGTTGTTCCGGTCGCTCCATTTACTGCAATCTGAGCCAAGGAAGACGTGAATCCATTAGCAAGCTGTTGAGGCGATGTAAATGATGCAACAGAACCAGTTCCGGAGAATGCAGCAGCAATACGACCATTCAATACCAAGTTTACCAACACGTTGGCAGTAGAAATGATGGACACCGAGTCCAACTGCAATTGCATACGGTTAATGTTTTCTTTTAAACCAAGGGTGTCGGTTGTTCCATTGTCCACCGATGGAGCAATACGGATTGCCATCAAAGCGTAAGAGCCAGCCAGCGTAATCGTTAAGAATGACGTCATGCCATAGTTGAAAATCAGCGACTTGTCGTCGTTGAACTGGCCGTCCATGATGACCGATGAGCCCCAATGCGAGATTGAAGGAACAGAGTCTTGGGTAGCGTATTCAACAGTTACAAATGCCGTTGCACTATAGGTAAATGCTGTGGCCGCTGAGCCACCAGTTGCTCCACGAGTGCATCCGGTCAACGAGGTTGAGGTCTTACCCGTGTAGGTAACGTACTCAACAACACCAGCGGTTCCGCTTCCAGTGATCTTGGCCGTGCCGCTTGTATTGAAAGCAGAAGTATCAGCCACAGGAATTGTGGTGTCGCCAGTAGTAATTGAGGCCGTCAGATAAGTCGTAGGCGTCAATCCAGAAGACTCATAGTGCGATGGCAGGTTGCCAGAGCGCATGTAAGCCTCATACTGGACATTATTGTTTTGCACTTGATGGCAATACGTCACCGCACCGCTTTGGCCTCTAAAGCCCCAACGAATCGATCCAGCACCGTACCAAGAGTAGTCGATGTACCACATCTGCATGCGGCTCAGGTCAATGTTGTAACCTGATGGTCCAGTGCCATCCATTGGGTCAAACCAAGTCGAACGTGGGTAAACAGTGTCCGTGGTGACAGACATGATGTAACCACCGTTTGGTGAGTTGGTCGAGTTATAAGAATTACCGCGATACTCAGGAGCAATGGTCAAAGAGGTGTCACTTGCAATAGCAATAACACGGTATGACTGACCACGAATGACGCAGAACTGTCCGGGCGTCAAAGCTGTGGTGAAGTTGGTTCCAACACCAGTAACGGTTGCATTACCCTGTGTTACTTGCACATATCCAGCCGTTTGAATGGTAGATGAACGAACAACAGCAGTTAAGTTTTGACCATCGTATCTGAAGAAAATACCGTTTTGCTGATCAAAAATACCAACTGAATTTTGTGCGCCATACCAAATAGTTGGATTCACACGAATGGCATTGCCAATAGCCGGTGTCGAAGGAGGAGTGTTAATTACAGAAGTTGAATACTGGAACGTAGTCTTTGTGAAACCACCACTACCAATAACAAACGTACCGTTGTACTGAGTTGGAGTAGCGCCAGTTACTTGAATCGTTGTTCCTACAGCCAAGTTATGTGGTGCAGAAGTTGTAACCGTCACAGTGGTTCCAGATGCCGTCAAAACGGGCTGGAACAACGTTGGTTGCAATGCGGAGCCAGTAGAGAACTGGATGCCCTTGCCAGACTGGTAGCGGAAGTAACGACGGGTCTGACGGATCAACTGTTGATTGGTAATCGTGCCGCCAGCAGAGAACGCAACACCGCCGTCGTATGGACGAGACTCAACCCAGCCAGCAGGACGCATGTATAGGTTAAGCTGTCCTGCACTGTTTGTCGGGCTAGTAACCGCTACCGCAGTCGTGAAAGTAAACGTGCTTGCAGTTGGAGTTGTGGCAACAATCCATGCGCCGTTCACGTTTGTGTCACTAGCAAAACCAACCATGTAAACATAGTCGCCTACGTTTAATCCATGGGCATAAGTGGTTGTGCAAAGCGGAGTAGTTGTTGCACTAGCAGTAATGCAATTTGCGCCAACTTGAAAACCGCAGTTGCTGTAAAAATATCCGGGGTAAACATAAGATTTACCGGGGTTATACACATTGGTCGTTGCCGATGCATTGGCGTCAATCAAAAACGATACAGAAGTGCTGGCAGTGACAGTTGTAACAAGCCACCAGCCATTGAGGTTGGGGTTTGTTGCACCTTGAATGAAAATCGGAGTTCCAACTGTGTAGGCTGCTGTACTTGCCATGAATACCGTAACAGTGCGGCTTGCACTTGTGGTTTGTATTCCTTTGTTGGATGCTGAGTTGTCAACAGTCGTATACACCTGAGGGATATAGTACGCACCTTGACGGTTATTTTGTAGGTTAATGGACTCCCACTTGGTAGGCTGTTGGCCGTACTCAAAGTCGGTGTCAATCAAAGCCTGAGGCTGAGATACACGCAGCTTGTCCACTGGATCATACGCAGCAGAACGTGACGATGTCTGAGTGCGTAATTGATTATCTGTCTGGCTGGATGGGCCAGTGTAAGTAACGATTTGTGACATATTTCACCTATTCTTTGAGAAGCGGGGGCCGAAGCCCCCACCATTTAGCACTTTACTGAACCGCCACGTTTATTGCCCGGGGATACTGTTACAGACTCCTTGGTCTTGGTAACACTCTTGGGGTTTACAAATCCACGTCCTGCGCCAGCCTCTTTCTTGGAAGCAAAGAGATTGTCCATCATTCCATGAACTTTTTTCGCAAATCCCATTCCCATCGGGGGCTCATTCATGGTTGCATCATAGGCTCCCTTGCTCAGGTCCTCTATGTCGCCACCATCAGCCTTGCGCATTACCCGTCCGCCCTTTTTGAAGGTGCCAGAGAGCCGATCAATGGAGACAGGCGCGGAAGGAGCTTTGCGACCTTCAGGCATTGCCACGGCGCGGCCAGTGCTAACACTGCCCCCCGTGGCGAAGTGCTTTTTTACAGCACCGCCTTTGCGATAGCCACCGCCGTTGGAATCCTTGACACCACCAGTGGTGGTGTTGGTCTTTCCAGCAGGCGTCGTATCAGCGGGACGGTTTTCCCATGAACTACGCATGCTTGGAGAATTTTCCACAACGCCGCCCATTGCGTACTTCTTCATAGCTTTTCCGCCATGCTTGAACCCACCGGCATTGGACATGCGAACACCGCCAGTTTTACCTGCCGCTGTATCTAGCTTGTCGCCGTCATGCATTTTGGTGTTCTTGTATTCCGCAGCAACGCTGTCAGAAACAGTGCCGCCGTTAGCGTAACCGCCCGGACGAGCCAGCTTAATGCCAGCAGAGCCACCCTTTTTCAAGCCCTTCATGGACTCTTGGCGGTCATGCTTGTCGTCCATCTTGGAGCTCTCCCAAGCTTTCATGGACATGCCATGTTTTTTGGCAAGCTTTTTGTCCTGAGCCATATCTTTGGCAGAGCCTTCGAACTCTCCGCCCTTTTTCATGGGGCGCATCATTCCACCCATTGAGGGTGCAGGCATAGGAGCAGGAGCAGGAGCAGCCACGGTGCGGGGCATAGGGCGGCGTTTAGCGGCCATGGCGCGTGCAATAGGTCCCAAAGTAGGGATTGCAGCGTCAGGCATAGCACCACCCATAGCCATACGGTTCATTGACTTGTGACCATGTTCACCTTTGGAGTGTTTCATGTTCACATGGCCGCCCTTTTTAAGTTTCAGGATGACCGAAGGCTCGGTCGTTTCCATCTTAACCATTGGTTTAAATTCAGCCATGGTGTTCTCCTATTAGTTCAGGTTTTGGTTCACACCAAAAGCACCGATACGGGTTGCGTTTGGACCTACGGCGATGGCGGGAAGCATAATGCCAAGGATCAGGCGCTTGATGCCGTCTGGTGCGCTAGATGGGCTAAACGTACCGCGCACATCACCAGTGGTGGTGGTTGCAGTAGCCGTGTCAGCAGCAACCAAACTGCCAGAGTCGATGGCAAAACCAGTGCTCCAACCAACGTGACACAAGTACACGCCGCTAGTAACACGAACAGGGATGCCAAGCAACTGAGTCGTACCAACCGTGATGGTCGATGTAGTACCGGCGCTACCTGAAACGCTCAAGATTTGGTAAAAGGCTTTTTTACCGTTGGTGGTGGTAGACGCTACAGCACCCGAAGCAATAACTTCGCTCATGGGCTGGCCGTACTGGTCCCAACCTGTGATCGTGATGTTGGAGCTAGTAGTTGTACCCGTACCAGTTGTCACGCTCAGAGCGCGTGGGGTATCCAGTTGGGTCACAGTCTGGCCGTCTGCACGAACAACGCGCTTGCCACCCAAAGTGCTGGTTGTCAGCAATGTGAGTGCACCAGCAACAGTCGGTGTCTGCGAAGCGCAAATATTTGCAGCATTTGCAGTCAAAGGAACAACATCAAACACATAGATACGACCCAGTGGGCCTACGCCTGTGTCCATCAGCGAAGGATCGCCAGCAATGGCTTGGCCTTGCGTATAGATGGTCGTGCTGGAAGCTGTCTGGGACACGTTAACGGTGTAGGTTCCTGCGCCGCCAGTGGCAGTTCCGTAGCCAGTGATGTAAGTGCCAGCGGTAACGCCAGTTCCGTTAACCCATTGGCCGATGGCAATTGGGTCGCCCTGCAAAACAGCAGTGATGGTCAGAGTAGTGGTTGCAATAGAGCCTGTGTAGGTTCCGTTGGTAGGGTAGGAAGCCGTACCCATAGCGGTAGGCGCCGAACCCAAGAATAGGTCGTCTGAAAATTGAGGCATGGTCTGCTCCTTGAAAAGTTTGACCGATGTTGATAAAGGCGGGGAGAGATTAGCGGCTCTCTCCCCAAAGCCGATTAGCGATTAAACGCCAGCAGTACCGTACAGCGAACGTGGGTCAGTCCAACCCACTTGATAACGCTCGGTGGCCTTGTAGCGCATCGAATCGGTCTCAAAGTCGCCTTCCATGGTCTTCTCCAGTTCACGACGCATCAAGAGCTTGAGGCCCTCGGGAGCGTCGGTCTGGACCCACCATGCGTTAGCGCTGGTCAGACGGCTGATAACAGCGGCACCTTCGTCCAGCAAGCCGATAGACTTGACTGGGTTGATGTCGTTGTTTGCAGTGCCTGCACGCAGAACAGACTTCAGCAGCACTTCGGCTTGGAAAATATTGCCGGGGGCGACCACCAGTTGGCGGGGCACCAGACGAATACGCTTGCCGTTGTTGTCCACTGCTTGACGAACTTGAATCAGCATCTGCTCTAGAGATGTCTGCGACAGGTTTGCCGATGTGGACAGTTGGTTGCTGAAAGTACCGTTCACGATGGGGTGAGCAGTGTTGATCAGGGATACGCCGTCGCCGCCGACATACGATGAGTTGAACGCACGGTTCAACACGTTCGCAGACAGGGTTTCCTTGGTTTCAATCAGAGATTGAGCCAAGTGCTTAGCGTAAACCTGACCGATACGGATGTGGTCACCGTCCTCAACCAAAACTTTGGTCAGAGCGAATGCCAAACCATAGACTTGGTAGACATAGCGCTGGAGGAACAGAACACCACCTTGTTGGTACGAAACCGGAGTGCCGTCAGGCAACTGCGGAGCCGCGCCAAAACCGTACAGAACCGGCTCTTCGTGGTAGTTACGGGGGATACCATTTTCCTCGCGGAAAACACGCGACCACTCGTCTTTACGTTGGTCATAGACTCCATCGAAGCATTCGTTGAGGATAGGTTCAACAATACTACGGAAGTCCGTACTTCTCATTGGTGCAGCCATTTAACTACTCCTTAGACAATAGCTGTCACAGAACCGAAGTACTGAGACGAAGCGTTGACAACACGAACAATAACGTAGGCGTCACCCCAAGCGTTATCAGCATAAGGGGCAATGTCAACGACACGCATCTGACCTTGTGAACCATTAGCAGCAGCGGTAGAAACTCCAAGGGCTGTCGTAGACAGGCCAGTGGTGTTGGAACCAGATGTAACGGTAAAGCCAGTACCAGCGGAGAAGTTGTATTCGCCGCCCAGAGAGGTCTGAGCAATGGTTGCGTCGGTTTGAATTTCGTAAACGATGTTTTGATCGTTGTAGAAATAAGCAACGCACGATCCGGTCACATATGATGTGCTTGCGGGCCAGTAGTTGCTAACACGACGACGACCAGTGGTATCAGTCCACTCGACGCCAGCAAATGCACCAGTCCAAACACCAGTCGCCGCAGCGTTAGTGATCGTACCTGCCGCCACAGAAGTACCAGCGGTACTGTTGTAGCGAATTGGTGCGCCTTTCAAAATGTCTGTGGAATATCCAGAGACGATACCGCCAGCCAACGCCTGTGCACGATCCAATCCGCTAGGATGGTATGCAGGGCGTAAGCCGAACGGAGCAGATGTAGAAGCCATAAGTTCTTACTCCAAGTTAGTTAACAAGTCCGTCAGGAAAATACCGGAACGGGCATAGGTTTATCAAGCTCACTGATACCTTCGCCTTCAACCATACCTAAACGTCGACCATTACTATCTCGTCCAATTTGTTGCTCAGCTTGAACACGGATTTTGTCCGCCTCGTCCTGAGGTGCAAAGTGGTGAAGTTCCTCCATAATCTGTTGAAAGATGTCTAGGGGAATCTTGTGGAGAATCATCTCGTTGCAAGCAACAAGTCCTGAGTGTTCGCCTGCTTTAACTTTAAAGTTTTCAAAGCCCGGAACCTCGTCGATGGCGACTGGCGTGTACCCCATCCGCTGACGCTTATGGATTGGGTCATACCCGTTTGTGGAAGAAAGCCAAATACAGTGAAACCCCGGAATATCAGGCGGGGTCGGTAGGGATTCTTGAACCCACTCGTTGCGGAACATCTTACGACGCTCCTGTTGACTTGCCAACTCATTTGAAGCGGAACCGCGTTGACTATCTTGCTTTGCGCGAGACTCGCGTCCACCAAGTGAGAGGTCTTTTCTTAATCGTTCATCTGACATAATTAACTCCTATTCATGCGGTCATATTCTGCATACTTGCGGATCATCTTTTCGCGCTCTGTTGGGTTATCCCAACGTCCTGCTTCTTTGATGGCCCGCACTCGCTCCGGCGACAAACGAAATTCGTTTCCGCCAGCCATCCTTGAGGATTCGCGACCAGAACTTGTAACCACGGAACGGGGTCTCCTATTTGACGAACGACCGTCGCCCCCATTGTAATGGTGCGGCAAATACTTCGTCAATCGATTGTCCAACTCTTCCCAATAATCAGGATCGGTTGGGTCCCAGCCGTCTTTAAGCATCGACTCGTCGACCTTAATGGCGATTTGGGAGTCGGTATCCCCTCCGTTGGGGTCGTACCAGTTGTTTCGGGACATCCAATCCTCGGCGTTCTTCTTCAGCCGGGGGTCAGCCGCCTTAGGAATACTGGAGGGATCAGGGGTGGAAACAACCTTTTTCTTCAGGTTATTGAGGGCCTCAACTTGGTTCCGGGCCTCGTACCAAATCTCCTGAGCGTTAGCCAAAGCAGTCCCGTCAGCCACCTCGGTGGCCTGTTTGATCTGCTCTTTGGCGTACTGAAGGCGCATTTGGGCGTCCTCAATGGCCTTGTCTACCCGGGCAACGTCGGCGCCTGCCGATCGCTTCTCAAGTGCGACCAGCCGCTCCGCCATCTGCTCATTCTGGCGCTTGAGCGAGTTGATCAGATGGCTGGATTCGTTGATTTTGGCCTTGTGGAACCGTTTTTTCAGGTTCCGCTCCTCCCGGCGGGCTGCTCGGATAGCTTCACGGTCCGGATCGGACCCTGCTGCATCGTTTGAGCCACGGTTATCTTCCATGTCGTCGGGAGACTCCATGTGTTCGGGCAGGGATACGGTCGCGGAGCCGTCGCTCTCCTCGTCCACCTGCATCTCAAGCTTTTCTGTTTGGTTCATAGGAATGCCTTCACTTTCAATGGGTCTGTGGTGACCTTGGCGATCACCTCATGGTCGTTAAACACGCTGAAAAGGGCTGTTTTGCCCTCTTTTGGGTCGCCGTAAGGCACTTCCCAACGGTCCCCGCCCCACTTGGGCATGCGGACATAGTCACCAATCTCAATCCAGTTGCCCTCAGGCCACGGCTCAAGACTGTCGCGTTTTTTGAAAGCTAGTGGACCCATCGAAATGACTTTCGCCACTTGGTTATTCCACTTTTCGGTTTCCTTGGTCTCTTCAACAAGTACGATTCCAGACGCGGTCGTCTTTTCTGCCGTGGCACGCCACTGCACAAGAACTCGACCACCTGCTGGGATTGCACCGGGATCAACTGCTGGAAATGCTTCCTGCAACGCTGCTTCGTTCGAAGCTACCGGTTGTTCATCGCTCATCTACGTCTTCTTCCTTTAAAAGGTTGTTTAAAATTTCCAGAGCTTTTGCAAGCCCTTGGTGCTCTCCTACCAGATATTGGTAGGCTTCGTAGCTGTTGGCATTGCCAACAGCTAACGATCCTGCAATACGTCCTTGTTCAGCTTCTATCGCACCGATAAAGTCGCTAACGTACCGCATTATTTTTTCTTCAGGGCGGCCAGACCGCTTTGTTTTTTCTCAGAGTTGCCTGACTTGGGCTGAGACTTGCCGCCGCCCTCCAGCTTCGTGCCATCTAGGCTTTGGCCCATGGCAATTCGTTTGTGCATGGGCACGTCAGAGCCCGATTGATTTACTTCACGTTCCGCCATATTGGCCTCCTAGGGATTGTTGTGCGCCTTGTAGCGCGGAAAGAGCAGTTTTCTGCTGCTCGTGCTGCAAAACCTGCGCGTCGTGCGAGATTTCCGCAGTTTTGATGCGCTCGTCGGTCAAGTTGTCGTTGGCGTTCAACGCAATCTCGATCTGCTGCGAGCGGTTTTCGCGTAAGGCGTCGGCCTGCATTTTGTCGCGGGCCAATGCCGTGTCTGCTTGGTCCTTTGCCGCACGACGCTGCGTCTCGGCCATGCTGGTTTGCATGTAAACCATGTCGTCGCTGGTCATCTGTGGCTTGGGAGCAAACTGTTTCGCCATCTCGGTGATCTTTTGGATGGCAGGCAGCATTTTTTCAAACGCTTTTTGCGCGTCTAAGTTGGTGTGCTGCGACGCCAAGGCGTACAGCTTGTCAATCTGACCAGTCAACGGAGACTGTCCATAGTCTTTGACGGGTCCGTTCATGGATTTGGTCACATATCCGTTCATGCGCTGCAAATACCACAGGGTAATGTGCTGTTTGATGTGCTCAAGCTGCTGCGGGATGCACTGCGGCGCAATGATTGGGTTGCCACCGAGGATTGGGTTGAGGCAGAAGTCCAAGTGAGACTGCAAATGCGCCAATTGGTCCTGATTGGCGTAGGCAAACGCCGCCCGGCCAATAGCCATGGCCGCGTTTTCCTCTGCCGCGTTCAACTCCTCGGGGTCCGTGGAGTTAGGCATCAGCTCGTTCAGGTTAGGAATCTTCATCTGGCGCATGGCGCGCTCAAGAACCGCACGCTGGTCGAAGTGCTGGGGGTACTTGTCCATCATCGCCAAGACCGCTTGGGTCTGGGCCATGCGCTGCGTCTCGGAGAAGATGTGCGGGTCGCTTACCGGAATGACGTCGTCATTGCGTTTGAAGTCATCGCGGCTGATTTCCAAGTCGGAAATTGACTCACCACGGTGCATCTCGTCCAAATACCAGCGGTTAATGCGGCTCAGGACCTTCAAAACACGCTTTTGCGAGTCATGCAGGCGGGCATGGATGGCCGAGAACACTGCGGCGCCCTGCTCGATCAGTGCCTGCGTGGTGCCGACCGGCGCGTTGGAGTTCACATCGGCAATTTTTTCCTCGGATGTGGTCACAACACCCTTGGCTGCGTCGGTCAGCCAGCCCAAAAGCTGGAACAGGACAGGATTTGGCGGATTGAAAGGCATCGGCATGGCGATCTTGCGGATGTCGTCCACGCCCGGGGCGGCCTCTACCTCTGTCACTTGGGTCACTTCGATGTTCTGGCTCTGGCCGGACATCTTGGCGCCCTTTAACTTTAGCATGGTGGCGCTGTTGTTTATGTGAGCAGTGTCCAGCAGAGCACGCAAAGCCCCAGTAAGAGCAGCAGATAGACCACCAATGAGGTGAGGAAAACCAATCGCATAGGCACCTCGCCATGGGATGAACTTAAATTCGATGAGCCAGTCCAGCTTGGTCATGGTCTCGTCGCCCTCTTCCCAGTTGCGGTACAGGCCCAGCACCTCGGTGGAGTTCTCGTCAACCATCAGGATGTACGGAGCGGTTTCGCCGCCAGTTTCCTCATCCTCTTCGATGTCCATGTACGCGTATATGTGGTACACGCGGCGCAGGCCGTCCTCGTTGTCCTGCCACTTGCGGCCCTCGATCTTGTTGTTGGCCTTTCCCGGCCCGGTAGTCTCGGGCTCCATGCTGGCAAAGCCCACGTCCACGTCGCGATACAGGCCGGACTTGACCCGGCTGTCAAACTCCTGCTGGGTGATGTAGTGCACCTCGGTGACGCGCTGCGCCGTGTAGAAGTTGCCGGCGGCAAATGGGATGATTACGTTGTCGATCGGCACAAACTCGGCGCAGGGACGGCGCTTGCGCTCGTCGTACCACATCTTCAGGTACTGCGATCCGCCCAAAGGCAATTGGGTCAGCATCTGCTCTTCCTCGTCGCGGAACTCGACGATCTGCTCAGTCAACTGCCAGTTCATCCAGTCGCGCTTGCGGTCAGCGCGGGCGACGGCCTCTTGGTCTGCCTCGCCCTTAATGTTAGTGCGCACGGGGCCGTCCGGCGGAAACATCTCTTTGATAGCGCGGGACTCGAAGTCGATGCAGGCCTCGGCCATGATCGGGTGCACAACCTTGCTGGCCCCCTGAAACATCGCCCCGCCCGGCGCGTCGTGGCCTAGGCCGGTGCGCTTCAAGCCTTCTTCGTACTGCTTGTCGCGATCCTCGCGGGCCTGCTTGTCCTTGTCAATCAGGTCCAAGTACTTCATGCCGATGGAACTAAGGTCCCATGACTTCAGGCTGCCGGTCATGTCGCCGTAGAAATCTTCATCCTCAACAGGACCAATCTTCTCTTCCATGCGGACAATGGCCGAGCCGTCGGGCTGCTCTTCAACGTCTGACATCTCCTCGGCGCCCAAGTCGAAGGACATGCCCTCGTCGTCCTCAGGACTGCTGGTGATGTCTTCTTGCGGTTGAGGGAATTCAATTGCCATGGTTTTTCTCACAAAGATTTTTTTAAATTAACAAAAAGTATGTTACTATTTGGTTCCACTTAACCGTTTAAAGGAAAAACCATGGAACTGGAAGAACGCAAAGCAAAGGTCGTAGACGTAGAAAATAATGGAGAATTCTTATCCGTCGAGTACATCAGAGAGGATGGGCAGCGTGTCATTGGCATGTTCAAACGCTTTGGGTGGGATGAGGCTCCGAGGGAAGTCATAGCTGAAGTCAATTTGGCTCTTCGGCAAGGTCCGATACAGACGGCGGGATTGCGCTAGATTCTTGACCGGCCAAGGAAACGCCAGACGCCAACGCGGCTGGCAAACCAGCAATGCCAAATTTTTTAATGATCTCAAGCATGTTCATTAAATCTTCTCTGGTCGGCTCATTTGTTTTCTCTTGCAGTTTCCGGTAAATGTCGTACACATCTTCGGCAGGACGCTTGGCAGCTTCACTGACAGCATTTTGTTTGGACTTCGGCATCTTGGAGAAGTAGTCAAGCATCTTCTGGGTAACCGCTCCAGAGCCTTGGGGTGCAGCAAATTCACCCGAGTAATCTATGTAATTGCCCGGAGTATGTACTCTGAGCACATCACTTCCGCCAAGCATTTCCTTGATTTTCTCTGCTTGAGTTTTGTTAAATGGATCGCCCCAATTTAACACAGTGGCGCCACGGCCAGTGTCGGCAACGGCTTCGGTGCCCGGATCAAGTATGGACCCAGCATACGACATGTTCTCAGCGGGAACCTTCTTTTCCGACTTGACAAACAGGCCGGGGCCAGTTTTATGCGGTATGGCGCCGCTGTATGGCGTTCCAAGTTGGGCCGTCATGCCGCCTTCAATTGCAGCGATGGCGTCCATCACAGATTGATCTTTTGGGTTCAATGAAGGCTCTTCGCCTTTAAATCTTATAGGTAACTCAACCGTTGAACCATAGCCGGGCTGCGACTCCATGGCATGCCTTCCGGGCATAGACGGACGCAAACCCATGCCGGGCTGGTTGAATGCCTCTTCAGAAATAAACGGTGGCTCGGCCCTTGGTCCGACATTGCCAATGCCTCCCGGTGGACGGAAAGACCCAGTGAATGGCGTAGTCGGCAGCGGCTCGTAGCCAGCGGCACTTAACAGAAGATTGCGGTTTTGCTGGTCGTTGAAGGCGTTGGAAAGCTTGGACGACACATTCTTGCGGACCGACTCAGGCGCATTGATCAGGTACTCCAAATGCCCCGTGCCCTGCCCCGGGATGTACTCTTGGTTCTTGGTGAAGAATCCTGTTTCAGGTAACGCGGCCTCCTCGGCAGGCATACCCAAGCTTGTGAATCGCCTAGAGCTTTGACGCATCCGGCCCAAGTTCTCGAGGTTACCGGCAATATCCTCCAAGTTGCGCTGGTCCGACATAGACATGTCGTACTTGGGGCGCTGCCAATCGTGCGGCTTCAATGCAGCCAATTGGTCCCCGTATCCAGCCTCCTCAAGGATTTTTCCATAGTTGCCTTGGCGCAACAAACTGGAGAAGTCGGGCGTGCCGCGAATCATCTCAGGCGTCAGCAGGCCCTTTTGCAATATCTCGCGGGCAGGCATGCCGGTGCTGGTTTGCATTTCCATCAAGGGCATGAACCACGACCATGCCGTCTCTTGCGCCTCCGATGGGTACATGCCAGCCTTCTGTGCCGCTTGGCGCATGCGCACGTTGGTGCCGATGTAGCCGGGGGATAGGCCCGGGTCACCAGCGGCCAGTTGCAGGGCCGTGGGCGACCCGCTAAAGGACTGCTGGCTCACCTTTAGGCCGTTTGACATCCACGCGTCATTGGTCACGCGGTAGACGTCATCGGCCAAGTTATGGAAGAACGAGTCAACCTTGGGGCCAGACAGCACGACCTTGGTGGGGTCGGGGTTGGACAGGGCGCGCACGCTGTTGTTGACCCATGCGTCGAGCACGGACTCCTCGCCCTTCGTACCGGCGACACTCTGGCCCATGATGGCCTTGATCGACTTGGCGTCGGTTGGGCGCCCGGCTGCCGTCCAGTTCTTCCAAGTGTTCAGTGAGTTGGTCAGGTTCATTTCCACAGACGTCTGTGGGGACTGGGCGGCCAGCAGCGCGGCAAACCGTGGCGCGTCATCGACACCGAACACGTCAATCAAAGCTTGCGTCGAGGCGCGATACCAGCCCTGCTTCTCAGCGCCAGCCTTGGTGACCGAGGCCAGTTCTTTGGCCTGCGGCAGCACCTCGAGCAGCCGGGTCATCTCGCGGATGCCGTTGGGGTTGCCAAGAATCTTGGTCAGTTCCTGCGGCGTCATGAATTTGGCCGCCTCGCCAAAGCCGGGGTGCTTCTGCGAATAAATTTCAAGCAGTTCCTTCTGATCGTCGTTTAAAGCGCCCTTTTGCATGCGCTGAAGCTCAGCACTGGTGTTGCCCCTCACCGGCTGCTTAGATGGCGCCAATGCCCCGGTTAAGGCCGACGAGGGGCTAGCCTGTTGTTCCTTGTTGAAGCGGGCTATCACGGCCTTCTGCGCCTCTGACATCTTGGGCTCGGCTTCGGTCACAGCTTTGGCCGCTTTGCTCGATACCATCTTGGTGCCCAGCCCGACCGGCAGGCCCTTGGTGGCCGCCAGTACGTCGCCAGCGAATGGGGCCAAGTTCATGGCCGTGTCCAGCACCTCGGGCTTGACCCGGGTCGTGCCGCCAAGGCCTCCAGCCCCGGTGGTCAGCGGCTCACCGTAGGACAGCAGGTCCAAGGTCTTTGCCATGGACGGCAACTGGAACGTGTCGGCCATCATCTGCATGTGCTGGGTCCGCTCGGGGCTGGATGCCGCCGCCAGCAGGTCGGCCACGGAGCCCAGCGCGGCGTTGCGCGGCGTGGCGCGCATCGAGTCTTGGCGACGGCGCGGCACCGGCCCTTGGGCTTCCTTGATCATGTCTTCGATGCTTGCCATGGCCGTGGCTCCTATTGGGCGTATGGGTTGAAGCGAGGGCGGACGTCGTCCGCGTACTCGTCGGGGATGTCCGCTGGGTCGATGCGGATTATCCCTGCATCCTTGAGGTAGCGCAACGCTTGGGTCAGGGCGTCAACGTAGTCGTCGTGCCGGACCTCGGGGAAGGCACACCACTGGTTGATGGCGTCCTTGAGCCACGAGCGCGCCGTGCCGGGCGTGCGGTCGCTCTCGGGCAGGTACAGCAGGCCGCGCTCGATGATCGGCGCCACGAGGTTGGCCCTGAGCACCTTGTCGGCCCGGCCGGGGTTGTAGGCCCGCACAGGCATGCCGGCACGCTGGAGGTCTTGGATCAGGCTGATGCCCGCGCTCTTGTCCTCGATCAGCATGATGTCGGTCTTCTTGCCCGAGCCGAACTCGTCCGGGTCGCCGTACACCTCGCCGTAGTGCTCGATCACCTTGGCCCGCAGGTCAGGGTACTGGATGCGCTCAGACCACGCGTCGATCACCATCACGCTGGTCGGCCGGTCCTCGGGCTTGAACACGCCCAGCACGACGCAGGCCGTGCTGTCGTTCTGCGTCTTCTCGCTGGTGGCGCAGTCGTAGGACTGGATCACCATGGTGAACATGGGCAGCGGCCGGTCCGCGTCCCACAGCCGGAACCACGACTGCTTGATGATGCCGTGATCGCTCGGGTCGAGCAGCACCGCGTTGATCTCCTGCTCGCCCAGCGCGGTGTTCTCGTACTGGAGTATCTGCGCCCGGAAGGTGGGCGCGAGGTTGTCGAGGTTGTCGTAGGTCGTGGCGCTGACGTAGCAGACGTCGTGGCCGTCGCGCTCGACGAGGTCGAAGATCAGCGGCTTGGGCCGGGGCGTCGTCGTGCACATCAGGCGCGGATGCTTGCCCAGCCGCATGCCGAACTGAATCTGCGACCACGCCTCGTCTAGCTGGTCCCATGCAGCAAGCTCGTCCAGCCAGCCCCCATGGAACTGCGGCCCCCGGAAGCGCTCGGGCTCCGACGCCGGGATGCCCTTGATGATGCTTCCGTTTATGAGTTGTATCTCCGCCGTGGTAACCATGTGGCTTTTGATGATCTCCTTCGGGCAGACCGTCAAGATGCCGGAGTCACCGCTGAACGCCACGTCGCGCACGTCGGCTGCCGTTGGGGCGCTGATCAGCCAGCGCGTGCCCGGGTTGGTCCAAGCCTGCCACCACAGCCACTCAGCGGCCGCCCGAGTTTTGCCCGCGCCGCGACCCGCAAGGAGCAAGTAGATATGGCACGAGTCCCACAGGGAGTCGCGCTCGGGCACTTGGTAGTCGTGGGCCGTCTTGAGCCACGCGGTGCGGGCCTTGACCGCCTTGAGCGCGTACAGGGGCAGAGTCGCCAGCTTGGCCTCGACCTCGGCCTGCGTCAGCTTCGGGCGCTCGGCCACCTCGGTCAAGGGTCAGGTCCCGAACATGGAGCCGACGATGTCCTTGGTCAGGGCAGCGGCCTCGGTGGTGTCGATGGTGTGCTTGTTGTCGGTGGTCGCGTTGACCTGCGACAGGCGGGCATGCATGTAGGGCGCCGCCGCGTTAGCGGCCCACTGCTTGTCGGCCTTGCTGGTGGCCTCGGCGTCCTCACCGTTGAGCACGGCCAGCATGTACTGCAACGGCGTGATCTTGTACTCGCTCAGCACTTTGGTCATCAGCGCATTGCGCAGTTCCTGCACGCCCGGCCCAGTTGGTCTGCCTGAACCGGGTCGGGCGCCGCCACTGTTTGGGCGCGCACCGCCCCGCTTCGCTTTGGGTTTAGCAGGCTCGCTGGTAATTTGCTGATTTGGCTCGAGGTCGCTCATGCGGCGAAATCTACCACACTTTCACCCGGCAACGCAACTTGTCCACAGCTTATTCCTTCCTGTGGATAACCAAGAAAGTTATCCACAGGATGTTATCCACAGGTTATACATATCCACAGTGGTCGGAGAGTTATCCACATTTTTTTTGCCAAAAAAGGCCAAGTTATCCACAAAACTAGGGATAACCCTACCCCCTCTAAAACGCGTTAAAACACCCCTAGAAGCGATCACAAGTATTTTAGGCACCTACCCCCTAGGTTACCGGAAACGCGGCCCTTCTAGGCCCCTTTTAGGCGTTTTCACCATTTTGGTGCATAAGCCATTTTTTGGCACTTGGCACGCTTCATGCTACGCGTGCGCAGGCGCATCACGCGCTCTTTTTCAGTGGCTTGATGGTCGCACAGGCCAGCAAACTGCGATAGGAAAAACTAATCGACTTGCAGTTTTCAATTAAAACAAATGCGTTGACGTTACCGGAAACATCTGTAGAATTCGAGTCTTGACAGCAGCAAACGACAAACCTAAACCGGAGTAAACGACATGATTGATTTCAACACCATCACCCGCGACGCAGACAAGCCCAACCTCAAGACATGGTCTAACCGTGATGTAGCCCTGTTCCACTACCTGAACCCAAACGGCTTGCTGGCCCAAAAGCGCAAGGTCGACGATCGCATCGACGCGCTGGTGGACGCCGGCAAGGCCATGTCCGGCGCAATCATTGCCTACGGCGCACTTAGCTACTTTTACACCAACTTGGTGGCCGAACTGGCCTCTCAAAGTCGCGTGAATTGGATCAAACTCAGCGTGGCCTTGGACGGTGTTAAAGACGACATCCGCAAGGCCGAACAGTTCATCGCAGAGCGCTCGGTCTGATAACCCAACGTACAGCCCGGCGTGCCGGGCTGTACGGTGAGAATCTCACCATAACCCTTAAACCTGAAACCGAAGGAAACGACATGACAAAGCAACTTGAACTGAAGGACATTTACCTAGGCCAACTGATCGTGCGCACCGAGCACGACGAGGCGCAGGTCTACACCGTGGGCGTGATATCAAGGCTCGCCATCTACCTCGTTTGGTTCGAGGGCACCCACAAGTGCGGCCAGTGGTCCGACTACAGCGGCTCCTACAAGCCCACGCTCAAGCAGATCGAGCGCAGCATCGCGGTCAATGGCCGCTTGGCCAACTCCCTCGACGTCACCGGCCTGAACGTAATTTGATGCCATCTAGGCCCCTTCTAGGGGCCTTTCAATCAACTGGAGAAAACGACATGACCAACACCCACAACATCACCGGCTTTTCAGTGCGCGACGACCTCGTCGTGCTGGGCGTCAACCCCGAGATGGCCGACTACACCAACCCTCGCGGGCACGTCTACGGCGTGCAGGCCGTGGTGGTGGCCTACAACGAGCACGGCGACACGTTCGAGCACGTCTTCGGCTCGGCCATGTTCGCCGACCGCATCATGCCCAACGCCCTGCGCTTTGCCGAGGGCCTGAGCGCCCGGCTGGCGTGTGGCAAGCTGCCGATCGCGTTCGATCGCTGGACCCCCGGCCGGGCCGTCTACGGCTCCGACGCCTACGTCCAGTACGGTCAGGCCGCCGACGTGGCGCTCGAGCGTCGCGAGGTGGCCGACGAGCAGTGGGCCTGAAAGCTATAACCCCACAAATTAGTCAAGATTGAAAAAAAAGATTGTTGTTGCCGGAAACAGTGATAACATCAACCCCGTCGACAACGACAAAACGCTAAACCCTAAACTGTAAAAAAGGACTTCACCATGTACCACTTTGGCCGCTCTTCCAATCAAGCCACCTTCCGCGCTCAGTCCCCCTTGTCCAACGACATGATCGCCCGCTTCGCGCCCAGCGTGATGGCCCACGAGGCGCACGAAAGCCGTGGCGAGCGCTACAGCTTCATCCCCACGATCCAAGTGATCGACGGCCTGCGTGCCGAGGGCTTCGAGCCCTACGAGGTGCGTCAGACCCGCGTGCGTGACTCCAGCAAGCGTGAGCACACCAAGCACCTCGTGCGCCTGCGCCACGCCTCGCACATTCAGACCACCGAGGAAGTGCCCGAGATCGTTTTGGTCAACAGCCACGACGGCACAAGCTCCTACCAAATCATGTCCGGCGTGTTCCGCTTCGTGTGCTCCAACGGCCTGATCGCAGGCAACGTGCACGACGACATCCGCGTGCGCCACAGCGGCAACGTGGTGGGCGACGTGATCGACGCCTCATGGCGCGTCGTGGAGGCCGCAGAGGCCGTCACCGACCGCATCGCCGAGTACAAGTCCATCACCCTGACAGACCAAGAGCAGCACGTCTTCGCAAGCTCAGCGCTCCAGCTCCGCTGGGACGAAGGCGCTGCCCCGGTGAACACCTTCGGCGTGCTGCACCCCCAGCGCCACGCTGACTACAAGGACGACCTATGGACGACCTTCAACCGCGTGCAGGAGAACTTGGTTCGCGGCGGCGTGCGTGGCCGCAGCGCCACTGGCCGCCGCATGTCCACCCGCGAGGTGGGTGGCGTCAACGAGAACGTGAAGCTCAACAAGGCCCTGTGGAGCCTCGCTGACGGCCTTGCCCAACTCAAGCAGGGCAAGTCCACCGACGAGTTCGTCGCAGCCTACGAGCACGCCTACCTGTAATCACCCCGGGGGCCTCGGCCCCCATCACCTTACACTGGAGAAAATCATGGAATTCAAGACGCACAACGACGGCGACATCAACGTCAGCTTTACCAGCCTGCAAGGGCACCTAGAGGCCTCATACGAGGACCTGTGCACCGCCTTTGGCCCCCACCACACCAACGTCGACGACATGAAGTGCGACGCGGGCTGGGACCTCATGTTTTCGGACGGCACGGTGGCCTGCATCTACAACTGGAAGAACGGCCACAACTACATGGGATCGGACGGCAAGGCCATCAAGGACATGACCTACTGGAACATCGGCGCCAAGCACGCGTGGGTGGCCGGCATGGTCGAGCAGGCCCTGCGTGCAGCCGTGAGGCAGGCGGCCTGACCATGTCGCAGGTCATCTACACCTGCGCCCGGTGTGGCGTCAACCACTACGCCGATGCCGGCGTGATGACCGTCAACGGCGTCATGCTGTGCAGGAACACCGAGCAGTGCCACCGCCGCCTTGGTCCGGACTACAGCCCGGCCAAGGTGGTTGGGCTGTCGGTCGGTGACGAGACGGCCCGGGTGCTGCTGCCACGCGGCAGCCGCGCCATCTACACCACCCCCGGCGGCCTGCTGTTCTGCATCGGCATCCGGCCACCGAGCTACCCGGTGGGCGTGACGTGGCTCAAGTACACCGTGCAGCGTTACGTCAAAAAGCCCAAGGTCTTGTGGTGTGGCGTGGATGCAACAACCATAAAATTATTTTTCAAATAGTTCGTTTGTTGCCGGAAACACCTGTAACATCGGACCTGTCAACAACGACACAACCCTTAAACCTGAAACCGGAGAACGACATGCAAATCATCGACATCAACGCCGCCGCCCCTGCTGACCGCCTCGGCCAACTGCTGGCGCAAATTTCCCAACTGACCAAGCAGGCCGACGCCATCAAGGACGAGTTCAAGAACGAGGCCACGTCCGGCGGCGACAAGGTCTTCGAGGGTAACCTCTTCAAGGCCACGGTCGTGGAGGCCAACCGCAAGGCCGTGGACAACCTGTCGGTGCTGGCCGCCACGGTGGTGCGCTGGTCCGGCGTGGACCCCACAACCGAGCACGGCGCCAAGCAGGTGCAGGACCTGCTGTCCTTGAAGCCCGAGCAGGCCGACGTGGACCGCTTTACCACCGTGGCCGCCTCGTTCTCGGTGCGCTGCACCTCCCGCTAATCAACCCGGGGGCCTTGGCCCCCGCCAACACCTCAGGAGCCCTCACCATGAACTACAACAACCACCACGCCGTCTTCACCAACAAGGTCAAGGCCTACGACTTCTACACCTGCCGCCGCGCCCTGATCGACTGCCACGACACCCTTGCCGCTCAGGGCGCGGACATCAGCGAGGACTACGCCGTCAAGCTGTGGGCCGAGATCGACGCCCTGCGTGAGCGTCAGGCCAAGCTGACCAAGGTGGCCGCATGAAGCAAATATTATCTGACCTGCTCGGGGCAATAATATTCGTGGCCCTCCTGTGGGGGCCGATGTTTATTTACATGCTGTATTTTTGGAATTAAAAACAAACCCGCCTCGGCGGGTTTTATTTTGCGTGCTTGAGATAATCCAGCACCTCGCGCTTGGCCTCCTCGAACGACCGGCAGACCCGCACGACATAATGGCGCTGCTTGAGCACCGCGTGTATTTTCTTCTGCGCATCACTGACCACGCCGTCCTCGGTCTTCATCTCAATAAACAGGCCATGGAAGGCCCCGGAAGGCTCCAAAATCGCGAGATCGGGCATTCCGGCTAGTACCCCCTCACTTTTCAGTTTGATGGCCTCCTTGGGGTTCCTAGTCCCACCATTGGGTATCGCCACGATCAGCACCTCGGGCAGGAACGACCGCACCCACATCACCAGCTTGGTCTGCTCGTTGTGCTCCTGCTGCTGGCGTGGCCGGGTCGTCATCGAACCAGTTTACCCCTTCCTCGACCGGGGCGCCCTTTGGCTTGTACAGGTGGCAGCGGTGCGGTATCGGCAGCACGTCCAGATTGGTGGCCGTGCAGAAGGTGTTCTGGTACGGCACCGTGACCCGGCCGTTCTTTATTCGGGCCACCCCGAACATCCACTGGGTGGGTTTGAGGTTGTTCTTGCGTATGCGCTCGAACTGATCTGACGAGAACCGCATAACGGCAAAGGCCGTCATCTTGCAGGCGCACTCGTCGCACTTGACCCGATCGTCGGGGTCATCGCCGGGTTCCAGCCATCGCCCCCCTAGCTCCGCCCGCAGCTTCTCTAGGACCATGCCGGCAGGGGTTGCCAGCGCCTTCTCTATTGCACTTTGTGTCATTTCAAAATCCTGCCTCTTTTTTAAGCAACTCTTTTTCTCTTGAATGTGTTGGCTTGAATGTGTTGCCTATAGTCAAAACACACTCAACACATTCAACACACTCAAGAACTCAAAACCAACCCAGCCTGTGGATAACTCTGTGGATAACTCTACCGGATGGTGGACGTGCAGTGCGCTTTACAGCGCGCACTGCAACGATCCGACCCTGCCTTTCCTTGAATGTGTTGAATGTGTAACACATTCAAAACACACTCAACACATTCAACACATTCAAGAACCGGCACCCGCCAGCCCATACACCAACTGCACCCACAAGTTGTCCGACGCCTCGGCCTGCGGCGCGAACTCGTGGATGATCTTCCACGCTAAACGCGACCGAACGTCGTTCGAACTGCTACCCTCCACCGCCCCGCGAATCTCCTCCATGGACAGCTTGTGCATGGCCTGCATATGCACCGGGGCGTTCTTTGGCAGCCGCCCTTTGCGCATG
>Ga0304729_1000464_pt1 | contig 30315 bp, 23 predicted proteins | sample C_131016_MF_Meta_FD_190475 | JGI IMG/M metagenome (GOLD analysis project Ga0304729, IMG submission 190475) | Freshwater microbial communities from Lake Croche, Canada to study carbon cycling - C_131016_MF_MetaG (v2) (version 2) | ecosystem: Environmental > Aquatic > Freshwater > Lake | place... | reverse complement strand
TTTATTTGGCGTCATGTTTTGGTGAGACTGTGGCATTAGTCTCGCCTTTTGCAAGGCGCAAGCGCAGTACATCACCGTTTTTTAACTTCGATGCATCGCGAGCGATATCACCATTAGCTAACTGCACTACTGAATAACCACGATCTAACGTAGCTTGCGGGGATAAAGCTCGGACGCGGGCCTTGATCTGCACTAACTCTTCTTTAGCCAGTTTTACATGCGCGGCAAAAGAGCGATGCGCGCGATCCTTTAACGCCATAATAATTTCACTCCTTGAAGTGATGATGACATGTGGATCTTTCATCACCGGGCGGTCTTTCAAATTTTTGATTCGAGTGGCCTCTAGATCAAGTCGGCCCAACAGAGTACGTCGAGCGCGATCTTGTAGCTTTGAAATCATTTCAATTTCTTCGGCAATATCAGGTACAACTCGTTTAGCGGCATCGGTAGGTGTTGATGCGCGGAAATCTGCCACTAAATCTAAAAGCGGGGAATCTTTTTCGTGGCCAATTGCACTGACGATGGGCGTTGTACAGGATGCAGCCAGACGTACGAGAGATTCATCGCTGAACGGAAGTAAGTCTTCAAAGGATCCACCACCTCGAGTGATGATGATGACTTCGACATCTTCCAGAGCTTCTAACTCACGCAAAGCATCGGAGACTTCTGAAACTGCCGCAGCGCCTTGCACGGTCACTTCACGGATTTCAAATTCAACCGATGGCCAACGTCGTTTGGCATTTTCTACAACATCTTTTTCGGCATCGGTATTTCGTCCGCAAATCAAACCAATCTTTTTTGGCAGCAGCGGCAAACTAACTTTACGATCAGAATCAAAGAGACCTTCAGATGCAAGCAGAGTTTTTAGCGCTTCAAGGCGGGCAAGTAATTCACCCACTCCTACTTGGCGAATTTCGCGGGCCGATAAAGTCAGTGAACCATTTTTTGTGTACCACGATGGCTTTGCATACATCACAACTCGAGCATTTGCAGGAAGCGGTTGAATTGCTGCAATGACAGATTTATGACACATCACCGATAACGACATATCAACGCTGGGATCGCGCAAGCGAATAAATGCCATCATGCCGCTGCGTTCATTGAGTTCTGAGATTTCACCTTCGACCCAAATTGGCCCCAAGCGATCTACATATTCTTTGATAGCTTCAGTGACCACGCGAACTGGTGCGGGGGATTCACTTGAAGTTTCGAACATGGGGCGAGCCTAATAGACTGGGCTCATGACTAAGAGAGTTCTACTGGCTGCGCCTCGCGGATATTGCGCCGGGGTTGACCGCGCAGTTGTGACGGTAGAAAAAGCTTTAGCGCTGTACGGTGCTCCGGTCTATGTGCGCAAGCAGATCGTTCACAATGTCCATGTTGTCGCTAGCTTAGAAGCTAAAGGCGCAATCTTTGTCAACGAAACCGATGAAGTTCCAGAAGGTAAAACCGTCGTTTTCTCAGCGCACGGCGTTGCACCTTTAGTGCACGAGCAGGCCGCAGCTAGAGGATTAAAAACAATTGATGCCACATGTCCGCTAGTTACAAAAGTTCACAACGAAGCAAAACGTTTTGCGGCAGAAGATGCCGAAATTCTTTTAGTTGGACATCATGGACATGAAGAAGTCGAAGGCACGGCTGGCGAAGCCGTTGGCCAAGTAAAGATTGTCGATGGTCTTGAAGGTGCGCGCACCGTGCAACCAACTCCGGGTAAGAAACTTGTGTGGTTATCACAGACCACGTTGAGTGTGGATGAAACGCTGCAGGCCGTAGCGATTTTGAAAGAGCGTTTCCCAGATATTCAAGATCCGCCAAGTGATGATATTTGTTATGCGACACAGAACCGCCAAGAAGCTATCAAAGCAATTGCACCTCAAGCAGACCTTGTAATTGTGGTTGGTTCGCAGAACTCTTCTAACTCAGTGCGCTTAGCTGAAGTTGCTTTGGAGTACGGCGCTAAAGTTTCACATTTAATTGATTATGCCGATGAGATTCAAGATCATTGGTTTACAGGTGTTGAAACAATTGGTTTAACTAGTGGAGCATCAGTCCCCGAGATTTTAGTTAAAGATGTCTTAGCTACCTTGGCCGAGCACGGCTACCGACATGTTGAAGTAATTACTGCAATGGAAGAATCCTTGCTGTTTTCTTTGCCACCTGAACTGCGCAAAGATTTAAAAGCTGCCGGAATTTAATCTCTCGAAGCTTTAGCAGGCTTATTTTTAGCTTTTGCATTGAGGTAAACAAACCAGCCATACGCTGCACCGATAATTAAAAATGGCGCCACGCTAGCTAAAGCGGCGATGAAATCAATTCCAACGCGTGATGGTCTGAAACCATCGAAGATCATGATCCAAAAAATCGCGTTAGCGGCAAATGCCAGTGGTGGTGTTACGACTGATACATAGGTTGTACCGGGGCGGCCAAAGCGGATTGCACCGTAAAAAGCTAGAAGAATAACAATGCCGGTAATAATTCCAACACCACTTCGTAGCCAGAGTTCAATGAAAGTAAAGAAACCAATCAATAAAGTTTGCAGAACAACAATGCCCTCTTTTTTAAGTCCAGGGCCCTGAATCTGTAGCTTTGTCATGGTGCTCATTTACTTATCTCCATCTGTGATTTCTTCGGCATCAATAAAATCATCATCACCTTGCTCATCACTTTTGAGTTCACGAACTGAGGCTGGCGCCTCGGGATACTCAATTGCTAGTTTATCTTTATCGCCAGTTACACCCAAGTTATGAATGCGCCGTGCTGGGCTCAAAACCGTTTTCTCCGCGGTCGGAACTAAATCCTCATACGCCTTTGATGTAGTTGTAATTGCCTTACCAACTGCCACGATTTTAGTGTGCAGCAAAGTGATGTTCTTTAAAAATGTACTGGCGACCTTTTGAATCTCATCGGCATTTTCAGCTAACTTATTGCGCGTAAAGATGTAACCAATCGTGCGCAATAGCGCCATCATTGATGTTGGTGTAGCAACGGTTACGCCAACTTTGAAAGCTTTTTCTAAGAAAGTTGGATCTAAGCGCAATGCCTCAGATAACAGGGTCTCGAATGGAACAAAGAGAACGACAAAATCTGGCGAACCCTGTGATTTGTGATAGCCGCGCTTAGCGAGCGCATCGACATGTTTGAGTAAATCTTTGGTATGCGCTTGCAGTAACTCATCTCGATCGGCCGAATGAGCTGGATCAAAAGCTTCGAGGAAGCGATCAAAAGGAAACTTAGAGTCAATAAAGATATGACTGCCACCGGGCATTTTCACGGTGATATCTGGAATGCCAGCAGAATCTGCATCGGTCGTTGATTTCTGACGGAAATATTCATGATCTTCGCGCAAGCCGGCGCCTTGTAGCAAAAGCTCTAACTGCGCTTCGCCAAACTTTCCACGGGTCTGAGAGTTTGACAGTGCGCCAGCAATTTTTTTAGTTTCATCAAAAATAGATTCGGAGGCACGGCGCATTTCAAGAATAGTTGTGTTGAGCTTTGCTTCAGCTTCAGTACGTATGCGATTAGCTTCATTAGCTTGTGTTGAAAGTTTTTCAACTGATTCCTTCATTGCCACAAGTTCGGCATTTAACTTAACGGCAGATTCAGTTTTACCGCGCTCGGCTTCTAACTGCGATTTGTAATCATCAAGTAATGCGCGATCAGCAACAGAGGATGCGGATTTAACTCGTGCAATCAGATATCCAATTGCGCCACCGGCCATCAGGCCTATGACAAGGGTTACTAGGTACGCGGGCATGGGCCTATCGTGGCAGTTTGCACTGACAATTCCGCGTAGGCTCTACCTCCTATGAGCCTGTCTATCGGAATCGTTGGTCTGCCAAATGTGGGTAAGTCCACCCTTTTTAACGCGTTGACCAAGAACAACGTCCTTGCCGCCAACTACCCCTTTGCCACCATCGAACCTAACGTTGGCGTTGTTGGCGTACCCGATGATCGCTTAGCTAAATTGGCCACGATTTATGGTTCACAAAAGCTGCTTCCTGCCGCACTCTCTTTCGTAGATATCGCTGGAATTGTAAAAGGTGCATCTGAAGGTGCCGGTCTTGGAAATAAGTTTTTGGCCAATATCCGCGAGACCGATGCGATCTGCCAAGTTATTCGCGTATTCAACGATGGCGATGTCGTACATGTTGATGGCCGCATTGATCCAGCCAGTGATATCGAAACAATTAATACTGAACTAGCGCTCGCCGATTTACAGACAATTGAAAAAGCGCTGCCACGACTTGAAAAAGAAGTACGCATTGCTAAAGAGAAAGCCCCAGTTCTTGAAGCAGTTAAAGCTGCCAATGATTGGTTGCAATCAGGTCGCCCACTTTCGCAGAGTTCTATTAACCGGGAAGATTTAGCTGAGCTACATTTATTAACGGCTAAGCCATTTCTTTATGTTTTTAACGTAGATGCAGCGGAACTTAACGATGGCGACCTGCGCAAGAAGTTGCAGGAACTAGTTGCACCAGCTGAAGCGATTTTCTTAGATGCCAAGACTGAAGCTGAATTAGCTGAACTCAGTGATGAAGATGCTTTAGAACTTTTGCAATCAATTGGTCTAGAAGAACCTGGCCTTGCAACCCTTGCTCACGTTGGTTTTAGAACCTTAGGTCTGCAAACATATTTAACTGCCGGACCAAAAGAAGTTCGTGCATGGACAATTCATAAAGGTGATACTGCGCCAATGGCAGCTGGCGTAATTCACACAGATTTTCAAAAAGGTTTCATTAAAGCTGAAATCGTTTCATTTCATGACTTAATGGAAGCTGGCACCGTTGCTGAAGCGCGCGCTAAAGGAAAAGTGCGCATGGAAGGCAAAGATTACGTAATGGCTGATGGAGATGTTGTTGAATTTAGGTTCAACGTTTAATTCTTTAAGCTCCGGTGTAATACTTTCCGATTTCGCCTAAAGATTTATCCAACATTTCAAGACCCAGCTTGGCATCTTCAACTGAAATATTGCAGGGTGGGCACAAATGAATGCGGTTGAAGTTATTAAATGGCATTAATCCATTTTTCTTACAAGCGGCAACTAATTCATTCATTGCCGGACTTGATGCACCGTATGGCGCTAGCGGTTCGTGAGTTGCGCGATCAGAAACCATGTCAACGCCCCAGAAAACTCCGGCACCGCGAATATCACCAATTACTTTGTGCTTCTTGGCTAACTCAATAAGTCCTGGGCCCAAGATGGTTTCGCCAATCATCGTGGCATTTTCGAGCATCTTTTCTTCTTTCATAACATCGATAGTTGCAACCGCAGTTGCACAAGCCAATGGATGACCCATATATGTAAGGCCACCAGCAAATACTTTTTCATCAAAAGTCTTTGAGACGGGCTCACTTATGACAACACCACCCAGTTGGATGTAACCAGAAGTAACGCCCTTAGCAAAAGTAATGAGATCTGGAACAACTGCGCTGTGTTGGTAAGCAAACCATTTACCGGTGCGACCAAAACCTGACATCACTTCATCAGCAATCCACATGATTTTGTACTTATCGCACAAAGCACGGATACCTTCTAAATAACCTTTAGGTGGCATTAATACGCCGGCAGTTCCGGGTACGGATTCAATCAAGATGGCCGCAATTGTGTTTGGGCCTTCAAAAATAATTGTTTGCTCAAGATGCTCTAAGGCACGCTTGCACTCTTCTTCTTCACTCTGTGCCCAAAAAGCAGTGCGATATAAATAAGGTCCCCAGAAATGTACATGTCCAAAAGCAAACTCGTTAGGGAATCTGCGTGGATCACCAGTTGCATTTATCGCAGCACCGGTATTACCGTGATAGGAACGGTATGTAGAGAGAACTTTGTGCTTATGTGTATGCATGCGCGCCATACGAATCGCATTTTCAATCGCGTCTGCACCGGCATTAGTAAAGAAAACTTTAGCAAAATTAGCACCCGCTAGTTCAACAATGCGTTGTGCGGCTTCGTTACGTGCATCGTTTGCATGCTGCGGAGCAATTGTTGTTAAGACTTCAGCTTGTGCCTGAATGGCTTTAATAACTTTTGGATGTTGATGGCCGATATTTGTAAAAACAAGTTGTGAAGAAAAATCTAAATAAACTTTACCTTCATGGTCCCAAAAGCGTGAGCCGGAACCACTAGCAATAGGCATAGGTGAAATTGCACCTTGGGCAGACCATGAGTGAAAAACATATTTATGGTCGGCAGCACTAACGGCGGCTTGCTTTGCAGGGTCATTAATTGGTGCAGTCATGAAAGTTAGCCTTTTAACTAGTAGGTAGCGCCATCTTAATGCCTCAAGTAGATTGCACCTATGACTCAGATTACGCATTGGATCAACGGCGCCCTCGATACTCACACACCAGAACGCACGGGAGATATCTATAACCCAGCCACTGGAAAAGTAACGGGCACTGTGGCTTTTGGAAACGCTGCCATCGTTGATTCAGCTGTATCTGCAGCAACAACTGCTTTTGCCGAATGGCGCCATAGCTCACTGACTAAGCGCACACAAGTTCTCTTTGCTTTCCGTGAATTAGTCCAACAAAATAAAGAAAAGATTGCTGCCCTGATTACGGCAGAACATGGCAAAGTTTTAAGTGATGCTGCTGGTGAAGTAACACGTGGTCTTGAAGTTGTTGAATTTGCTTGCGGGATTCCCCATCTATTAAAAGGTGGATTTTCAGAGGAAGTATCAACGGGAGTCGATGTTTATTCCATTCGCCAAGCACTAGGCCCAGTTGCAATCATTTCTCCTTTTAATTTTCCAGCAATGGTGCCAATGTGGTTTTTTCCAGTAGCAATTGCTTGTGGAAATACCGTTGTCGTTAAGCCATCTGAAAAAGATCCATCGGCAGCAATGTTTTTAGCGCAGTTATGGAAAGAAGCGGGATTACCTGATGGCGTATTCAATGTTGTCCATGGTGACAAAGAAGTTGTAGATGCACTCTTAGTTCATCCAGGAATTAAATCAATTTCATTTGTGGGATCAACTCCTATTGCACGCTACGTTTATGAAACTGGAACTAAAGCGGGTAAGCGCGTTCAAGCTCTAGGTGGGGCTAAGAACCACATGATCGTTCTGCCAGATTCAGATTTAGAGCTTGCCGCGGATGCAGCAATTAACGCGGGCTTTGGTTCTGCCGGAGAGCGCTGCATGGCAATCTCTGCAATTGTTGCCGTTGAACCAATAGGTAACGCACTTGTCGCGCGCATTAAATCCCGCATGGCAAATATTGTTACTGGCGATGGCACTAAGGGCAGTGACATGGGTCCACTTGTTACTGCAGTTCACCGCGACAAAGTTGCTTCATATATTGAGGCGGGCAGTAAAGAAGGCGCAACGGTTGTGGTTGATGGCCGTGATTTAAAAGTTGATGGCGATGGTTTCTACCTCGGCCCTACTTTGCTCGATAACGTCACCCCGAAGATGTCGGTCTACACCGATGAAATCTTTGGCCCAGTTTTAAGCATTATTCGCGTTAATACTTACGATGAAGCTCTTAACCTTGTTAACTCACATCAATATGGAAATGGAACTGCCATCTTCACTAATGATGGAGGAGCTGCACGACGTTTCCAGAATGAAGTTGAAGTAGGAATGGTGGGAATCAACGTTCCTATTCCAGTTCCTATGGCCTATTACTCATTTGGTGGATGGAAGAATTCATTGTTTGGTGATTCACATGCACATGGCACTGAAGGTGTTCATTTCTTCACACGCGGCAAAGTTGTTACGAGCCGCTGGTTAGATCCAAGCCATGGTGGAATTAACTTAGGTTTCCCTCAAAACGACTAATAAATGGTAAAACTCCTTGTTATCGCGCACCGTCATCAATACTATGACTTGATGAAGCGGAGAGTTGCTTGGATTGTTGTCATATTTATGGCTCTTGCAACTTTTCCAGGTATCGTTCAAGCAAGTGCTTCGACAACAGTAATTGATCAAATAAATTATCCATTTGTTGCTGCATTGGCACGTGCTTCGATTTTGGCCGATCAGCCTGTAGCACCCACCACACAAAAAATCACTTTTCAATTTGAAAGTGGAGTGCCTCTCGAAAATCAAAATATGATCAAAGATGGCGCAGATAATTTAATAAGTCACTTTGGAAATATATTGAATTATTCCGGCACTGCTATAGGTATAATCGCTTACAAGACCGTTCCAGGTGGCTTAGCCCTTGCTAAAGCTTTCGATCCAGCAGATTCTTATTTTCAAGGGGACATGACGCGCACTTTTGCTCTTCAGGTTGATCCAGAAGTTGTGCCCACGGTTGGAATGGGTGGATTTTCAGTTGGGTATAAGCGATTAGTTGTTGTGGAAGCACCGTACTTTAAAACTTCTAACGCGACACTTCCAACATACCCAGGAGATCCAGTAGTGATCACTCATGAACTGGCACATGAAGTTCAGGCTTCGATTAATAAGGGAAGCAACATGCGAAACCCTGTTTGGCTGTGTGAAGGCGGTGCGCAAGTAATAGGTGCAGCTTTGTCAGTTTTTCAGGGTCAGGACTATTGGGCAGTAGGTGGACGAGATGCGTGGTCACGTCGTATTCCAGCTAACCGGACCATTGCAGATTTAAAAATAATGGAGGGTGAAACAGATCCAAAACACGGGGCGACAATAACTGACGACAGTCAAATTTTATCCGAGTACACGACTGGTGCTGCGCTTACTGAGTATTTAATCGCAAAAGGTGGCTTTGCAAATTCACTTTTAGTTAATCAACTCTCTTTCAAATCTGGTGGCGGAATGGCATCCTTCCGCACGGCATTTCAAAAAGTATATGGAGAAAGTCTGGATGACTTTTATGCCGAAGCGTTGCCATACGTTAACTATGTCTCTGCAAACTGGAAATCAACGTATGCCTCCTCACCAGAAGCTTTAGCTTTTATTACGGATCGCCTTGGTACAGATAAAGCTGCAGCAACCGTTGCTGCGGCTTCAAAAATCGCCGCAGAAAAATTGATCTCGGATGCTAAAGCAGCAATGGAATTAAAAGCTAAACAAGATGCAGATGCTGTCTCCGACCTTCTGCCCAAATTTCAATCTGAAGGCTGTCATGCAGGAAGTGCACTCAACGCAACATTACAAAAATTAGTGGGAACCGCCTGGGTAGATGTTGCCGACGCTCGAGGTTGGACTTTGATTTCGACGTGCCCTGCAACAAACCAATATGAACCTTGGACTAATGCCGACGTTACAGCCGGTACAAATGTTCGCTGGCATATTTCTGCGACAAATGCTTGGGATTGGTACTCCGCAACTCAAATAGCAATTGGCACATCGGCCGAAGTTCTTAAAGCTGTTGCTGAACTAAAAGCAAAGCAAGCCGCTGATTCAGTAACGGCCGCAGAGAAGGCAGCTGCCGATCTAAAGTTAAAACAAGAAGCAGATGCAAAAGCAGCTGCAGAAAAAGCCGCAGCAGATTTAAAGGCCAAGCAAGAAGCTGAGGCAAAAGCGGCTGCCGATAAAGTCGCAGCTGATCTAAAGGCTCAACAAGATGCAGCAGCAAAGGCGGCGGCAGATAAAGTTGCAGCAAGTAAGAAAATAACTATTACTTGTATTAAAGGTACATTGACTAAAAAAGTTACTGCGCTCAAACCTGTATGCCCCGCGGGATATAAGAAAAAGCCTTAATTTAAGCCTGCCACAAGTGGCTGATTAGTCCTTATGCAGCCTTAAAAGGTAAGATTTCACATGTGATGGCCGGTAACTTGGCCTCAAGTAATAACCATTGTGTTGGATAGAGGTAGGGCCGTTTAAATGGCTCGCCTCCTAAGGGAAGTAGTTTTCGTGGCCAAGATTCAAGAGCACCTTAAAGACCTGCCTGTAAAAAAGCGCGAAAACCTTCGCAACGTAGCAATCATTGCCCACGTTGACCACGGTAAAACAACACTGGTTGATGCAATGTTGTGGCAGTCAGGTGCTTTTGCGGCTTATAAAAAACAAGATGATAGCCAGGATCGCATGATGGATTCAATGGATCTAGAGCGCGAAAAGGGAATTACGATTCTTGCGAAAAACACTGCGGTAAAGCGCGGCGACACAATCGTTAACATTATTGATACACCAGGCCACGCTGATTTTGGTGGCGAAGTTGAACGTGGACTTGAAATGGTTGACGGCGTTATTTTGTTAGTGGATGCATCCGAAGGTCCATTGCCTCAGACCCGTTTCGTTTTGCGTAAAGCCCTTGAAAAGAACTTGCCAGTTATCTTGTTGATCAACAAAGTTGACCGTCCCGATTCACGTATCGCTGAAGTTGTTGACGAAGCGTATGAATTGTTCTTAGATCTTGATGCAACTGAATCGCAAATTGAATTCCCAGTTGTGTACGCATCAGCTAAAGCTGGTCGTGCATCATTAAAGCGTCCAGCCGATGGTGGAATGCCTGAAGAAGAAAACCTGGATGTTTTATTCGACACTATCTTCTCTGCAATTCCTGCACCTGTTTATCACGAAGGTGCGCCACTGCAAGCACACGTAACTAACCTTGACTCTTCACCATTCCTTGGTCGTTTAGCTTTGTGTCGCGTGCGCGAAGGTGTGATTAAAAAGGGTCAATCAGTCACTTGGATTAAAACTGATGGAACTACCGAGCGCGTTAAGGTTTCAGAGCTTTTAATTACTGAAGCCCTAGATCGTGTTCCAGCCCTTGAAGCCCATCCAGGTGACATCATCGCCGTTGCGGGTATCGAGACAATTACTTTGGGTGAAACCCTTGCTGATCTTGAAGATCCGCATGCATTGCCATTAATCATTGTTGATGAACCATCAATTTCTATGACAATTGGTATTAACACTTCTCCGCTTGCAGGTAAGAGTGGAAAACTGCTTACAGCGCGCCAAGTTAAGGGCCGCCTGGATGCAGAGCTGGTGGGTAACGTTTCATTGCGCGTCTTAAATACCGAACGTCCAGATACATGGGAAGTTCAAGGTCGCGGAGAACTTCAGCTTGCAGTTCTGGTTGAAATCATGAAGCGCGAAGGTTTTGAATTAACTGTTGGTAAACCGCAGGTAGTTATCAAGAAGATTGATGGAAAAATTCACGAACCAATGGAGCGTTTAACAATTGATGCACCAGAAGAATACTTAGGTGTTCTCACTCAGTTGATGGCGCTACGTAAGGGCCGTATGGAACAAATGGTTAATCACGGAACCGGTTGGATCCGTCTTGATTACAAAGTTCCATCACGTGGACTTATTGGTTTCCGTACCGAGTTTTTAACTGAAACTCGTGGAACCGGATTACTCCACCACGTATTTGATGGTTACGAACCTTGGTATGGCGATATCCGCACACGCGGAACTGGTTCACTTGTTTCAGACCGTATGGGAACAGTTACGTCTTACGCACTGTATGGAACACAAGATCGCGGAACAATATTTGTTGAACCTGGCGATGAAGTCTATGAAGGTATGGTTATTGGCGAGAACTCTCGCAGCGATGACATGGACGTTAACTGTGTTCGCGAAAAGAAACTGACGAATATGCGTGCTTCAGGAACGGATGAATCAGAGCGTTTGATTCCGCCTAAGAAGCTCAACATGGAAGGTGCACTTGAGTTCTGCCGCGAAGATGAGTGTGTAGAAGTTACGCCAGCAGTAGTTCGAATCCGCAAGGTTGTTCTTGATGGTGACGAGCGTGCCCGTACAACTGCGCGCCAGAAGAAGGCCAACCTCAACGCATAAGCCCAGTTTCGTCAGCCCTCTAGGGTTGAATTGTCACTGTGAGTAAGCAGCCTTTTACCTTCATTGCGCCTAGCGCAGCGAAATCAACGCCTGCTTTATCGGCCGAACAACTGCAAGCCGTTGCTCACCGCGGTTCACCGTTAGTAATACATGGTGGACCTGGCACTGGAAAAACAACGGTATTAATTGAAGCAGCTTTATCGCGTATCACCGAAGGTCAAAATCCAGATTCAATCTTGTTATTAACTTTTGGACGCGAACGGGCATCCGAACTTCGCGATGAAATTGCGCTTCGAACAACTAAAACTATGTACGAACCTTTGGCCCGCACATTTCACTCGCTTGCTTTTTCTATGATCAAAATGAAAGCCACCGAAGATCCGGAACCAATCTTGCTCAGCGGCCCGGAACAAGAAAGCTATATTAAAGAATTACTTGCCGGAGACATTGCTGATGGTCACCGTGAATGGCCAGAAGATTTACATGCAGCACTGACTACTAATGGTTTTGCCCGCGAACTTCGCGATTTAATTTTGCGCGCATCTGAACGGGGAATTGGTCCAGATGAGTTAGAAAAGCTTGGGGCAAGTGAAGGCGAGAAATATTGGCTACCGGCAGCAAAGTTTTGGAAACGTTATTTGAATTCAATGGTGATGCGCGAGATAAGTGCCACCGATGCCAAACTGCGAATTGATCCATCTGAATTAGTTTCACGAGCTGCAATTCATTTGCACAATAATCCTGATGTATTAGCTGCGCTGCGTGCACGCTTTACAACAATCATGGTCGATGAATTTCAAGAGAGCGATCCGGCGCAGCGAGCACTGCTTGCCTTGCTCACCGGCAGCGATGTCATCATCGCCGCTGATGCAGATTCTGCAGTTGGTCGTTTCCGCGGTGCCGATCCCGATGGCTTATCGGCAGCTCTTGATCCATACCGGGCTAAAGAAATTACGCTGAACGCAGGTTTTAGAAACGCGCAAACAATTTTTGACGTTGGCCGCAACTTTGCTAAAAATATGAAGGGCTCACCTGTTACCCGCAAACGCTTATGCAGCAATCAGAATGTGGGCCACGTACAAGTGCATCGCTTTAGATCTGGGGCCGAAGAAGCTGCTTTTATTGCCCATCAATTCCGCAGTGCACATCTGCGTGAAGGTATTTCCTATAGCAACATGTCAGTAATTTTGCGTAGCCCTGGAATACAAGCTTCTTCGCTGCGACGAGCATTTTCACAAGTTGGTATTCCAGTTGCTTCTGAACTACAGGCGCTAGCGGGCAATCCGGCAATTGCACCATTGCTTCTACTAGCTCGTGTTGCACTTAAACAACAACCGCTTAACTTTGATACTACTGAGCGATTACTCATGAGTGAATTTGGTGGGGCAGATTCGATTTCATTACGTCGTATTCGCAGGGCATTGATGGCTGCTCGCCCAGATGGAGATGATCGCACGGGAACTCAACTTCTCATTGATGCCGTAAATGACGGAGAACTATTTATAGAAGGTGCATCAGAAATTACTCGAGTTCATGAATTGCTAGAAAAAGCCCGTGCCGTTGCGCGCAATAAAAAAGCCACGGCCGATGAAATTCTGTGGGCTATTTGGGATAACGCTATGACAAGTGATGGACAAAAACTTTCTCACAGTTGGCGCACACAAGCGCTGCGTCCTGGAGTTCGCGGGGCTGCAGCTGATCGTGATCTAGATGCCATGATGCAGTTATTTGAAAGTGCTGCCAGATATTCGGAACGTTTCCCATTATCTGGTCCGGGTGCATTTATTACTGAGATTGCAACTGAAGATATTGCGGGCGATGTTATTACTGCTAAAGGAGTTCGCCCCGATTTTGTGGAAATTCTGACGGTACACAGTGCCAAGGGGCGCGAATGGGATTTAGTGGCAGTTGCAGGTTTACAAGAAGGTACGTGGCCTAACCTTAAGCAGCGCTCATCTTTATTAGGTGCCGAACGTTTAGTTGAAGGTGCACGCAATCCAGATATCGCCCGTGATCAACTAGATGTCATTGCCGCGAGCGGACTTTTACAAGATGAAGAGCGCTTGTTCCATGTGGCCCTCACCCGCGCCAAACAATCACTATTTGTCACTGCTGTGCAGCGAGATGATGAAGAACCTTCACAGTTTTTCGAAAGTATCGAAGTAATGGTTACTGGTAGCGAAAGTGATGAATCAGTTCTTACCGATGTTCCACGTCCCATTACTGCGCCAGCATTAGTCGCCGAACTTCGCACTCAATTAAACGGAGAGAATGCTAAGGAAGCTGCGGCGCTACTGAAAACAATGAGTGCGGCGGGAATTTCATTAGCCGATCCCTCGCAGTGGATAGGATCAGTACCACTGAGCACGGATACTCCAGTAATTGATTCCGATCAGGAAGTTGTTGTTTCACCAAGTGGGGCAGAAACTTTTGTTGAGTGCGCAGTGAAATGGTTCCTGCAAAACAATGGTGGAACCGATGGCGATAGCACTGCGCAAGTTCTAGGTTCTGCTATTCACGCTTTTGCCGCCAAAATGGTGCAAGAGCCAGGAACATCTAAACAGGATTTGATTGCAAATCTAGAGAGTTCATGGAAACTCATTGATCCAGAGTCTGGATGGGTCAGCGCTTCACATCTTGAGAACGCTGTGACAATGCTTGAAAAGTTCGTCACCTATCACAATGAAACAAAACGAGAAGTTGTTGATGCAGAAATTAGATTTGATGTGAAGTTAGGCCGTGCTCGAATTCGGGGAAGTGTGGATCGATTAGAAGTTGAAGCCGATGGTTCACTTTTCATTATTGATTTTAAGACCGGTGGAACTGCAATCTCACTCAAGGAAGCAAAAGAAAATCTGCAACTTGCTAGCTATCAAGTGGGAATTGCCGAAGGTGGATTTACTCAAGGAAATATCAGCGCTGGAGCAGAACTGGTTTATCTAGGCACAAGCACCGCAGGTGCAACGCTTAGACCACAACATGCCATCGATGTCGAGGCAACAAAAGAAAAACTCAATCAGATCGCCGAAGGCATGGGTGCTGCTACTTTCTTTGCCACCGTAAATAAGCGCTGTAAAGGCTGCCCAGTGCGTAAATCGTGTCCCGTTCAAAATGATGGACGGACGGTGATTGAGCAGTGACATTTACAAACATGGAGCGAGTAGCTAAATATTCACCGGAAGAGATAGTTGCAAAGCTTGGACTCAAGCCTGTGACAACGTATCAATCTGAAATTATTAGTAGCCCGCTAGAACCTGCCGTAGTAATTGCTGGTGCCGGTTCGGGTAAGACTGAAACGATGTCGAACCGTGTTTTGTATTTAGTTGCAAATGGTTTTGTTACACCTGATCAAATTCTGGGTCTTACTTTTACGCGCAAAGCTGCTGGTGAATTATCGGTACGAATTCGAAAGCGCCTACGTCAATTAGCTGCACTTCCTGAGTTCAAACACATTACTTCGACTTCCACATCTGTTACTACCTATCACTCTTATGCAGGCAAGCTCCTGAGTGAACATGCAATTCGTTATGGTATTGACGCAGATACAGAGCCGTTGGGTGAAGCAGCAATTTGGCAGATTGCATCTGATGTCGTGCGCAACTGGTCAGATGATTCGTATCGTAATCAGAGCGCAGTCAGTACGGTTATCAAAGATTTATTGGGGCTATCCAAATTAATGCTCGAGCATCAAGTAAAAGCTGAAGAGATTGAGCGAATTGGCAATGAAGTTTTAGCCTCATTACAACCTCTGAGCGGAGGCAGTAATGCTGAAGTTCGAGATGTTGCTAAAGCTATGCGCCAGAGGAACTCACTGCTACCAATGGTTGAAGTGTTTATGCAACGTCGCAAAGCAGCAGGGGAGTTCTCCTTTGATGATCAAATGTCACTAGCTGCAGATATTGCTCAGAACTTTGACGATGTTGGTGTGTTAGAGCGCGGTAAGTACCGAGTTGTTTTACTCGATGAATATCAAGATACCTCCCAATCACAGGTGCGAATGCTTTCATCTCTCTACGGGGGTGGTCATCCAGTAATGGCAGTGGGAGACCCATCGCAAGCTATTTATACATGGCGTGGAGCCTCTGCCGGCACCATGGCATCTTTTGCTAAGTATTTCCCTAAGAACGCGGATCAAGTGGGTAAGGCGCAGTTCTCATTACCAACAACGTTTCGCAATGATGAAATGATTTTGTCAGTTGCAAATCGTATTAGTGGTGAAATTAAGTTAGCGGGTGGTCAGCAAGTTGTTGAATTAGTAGCGCGACCACAAGCTGGCAAGGGCGAAGTTGCCTATGGAATCTTTGAAACTATTGATGCTGAGGCACAGGCGATTACTGAATACGTGCAGAAAAACTGGGCGCCCTCCACCGGCAAGAGTTGCGCCGTGCTTGTGCGCAAGCGAAGTCAGATTACTGCGATTGAAGCCGCGTTGCATGAAGCCGGAATCGCAGTGGAAGTTATTGGAATCGGCGGATTGATTCATGTTCCAGAAGTAGCCGATGTTGTAACAATGTTAAAGATAATTACTGATCCAGATGCAGGCTCCGCGCTCATGCGTCATCTCACTGGACCACGAATTAACTTAGGACCACGCGACATTGCAGCTCTTGGAACTTTCTCACGCGAGCGTGCAAAAGCCATGCATGCCGATTCCAAGACATTTATTAAAAAAATTGCAGCAGGAAACCCAGAACAGTTAGAGGCCGATGATCAATTTTCCGGCTCAATCATCGATGCTTTAGATGAAATTGCCGATGCAAAGAAATACGGTTTCAGTGATATTGGTTATCAACGTTTAATTCGCTTTGCTAGCGACTTACGTCGATTACGTTCGCGCACTGGTGGCCAGATAACTGATCTGATTAGCGAAATCGAAAATTACTTAACTTTAGAAAGCGAAATAACTCTGCGCGATGGAAATCAATCTGGTCGCAGACATTTAGACCGCTTCCTCGATGAAGCAGCTAAGTTCGAGCGCACAGGTGGAACGGTCTCAGCCTTCCTAGTCTGGCTTGATATAGCTGCCGATGCTGAAGGCGGATTAAAAGCAGGTGCACCTGAAATTCGCAGTGATGTCGTGCAGATATTGACGATTCATATGGCAAAAGGTGCCGAGTGGGATGTAGTTGTTGTGCCCGGATTAGCAGAAGGAACATTTCCTGGTGGCAATACCGGTGATTCTGATAACTGGATTAAGAATGAAAAGCATGTGCCATTTGAACTTCGCGGAGATGCACACGAGCTCCCACACTTTTCTTTAGATGGCATAACTAAGAACAGTGATGCGGCAAAGGTAATAAAAGCCTTTGGTAAAGAGTGCACGAATAACATCAAGATGCGTGAAGAGATGCGCCTTGCATACGTTGCAATCACACGCGCTAAATCGCATCTGCTCTGCACAACATCATGGTGGCGAGATGGCACGCAATCTGTGGCTCCCAGTGAGATCTTCACATTGATTGCAAGCGCGGCAAGCGGGTTAGGTGGCTTGTTAATTAGTGATGTCGCAGCTCCCGAAGATGGCGCGGAAAACCCAACGATTGAAAATCCAATCTCTGCACAGTGGCCACGCGATCCATTAGGTAATCGACGCCAAGCATTTGATGCCGCAATTGATTTAGTGAAATCAGCACCCAGTCATTCGCTGCAAGCATCTAGTTCGGATGAGATTAATTCATGGATTGGCGATGCCGAGGCTTTGATTAATGAGCAACGCAAAGTGAAAGATCAAACTATTCACGTTGCGCTGCCTCCACGTCTTTCAACATCAACACTTGTTGCTCTGCATAAAGATCCGCAGGAACTTGCCCTGAATATTCGACGTCCAATGCCGCGTGGGCAAGATCAATATTCACGTCGTGGAACGGCCTTTCACTTATGGGTCGAACGCCAATTCACCGATGCTGCCACTCTATTTGGCGATGAATATTTAGATTATTTAGATCCCCTTGAAGAAGATTCCACATTGGAAGTTTTGAAGAGCACGTGGTTGAACAGTGAATTTGCGACGCGAACTCCCGTGCGCGTAGAAGTTCCTTTTGAAACCACTATTTCAGGCATATTGGTGCGTGGTCGAATCGATGCCGTCTATGCAACGGCCGATGGTTTTGAAGTTGTGGATTGGAAAACTGGTTCAACAAAGTTGGATGCATCGGCAGCTGTGCAGTTAGCTATGTATCGCTTAGCGTGGGCAAAATTATCAGGCACAGATATTTCAAAAATCAGTGCAGCTTTTCACTATGTTCCTACTGGCGTCACTGATCGCCCAGCAGATTTGCTGGATGAAGCAGCTTTAGTTGCTTTGATTGCTAATGCCAGCACAGCGTCGGCTTAATCAACTTCAATCTGTAGGGGTAAGTGATCGCTCATGCCCGAGTGGGGATATTGAATATGTCTAACATCTTTAGCGCGCAAGGTTTGCGATAAGAAGTAATCGATCTGAACTTTTGGATACCAACTTGGAAAAGTTCGTTGAGTAGCTAGAGATTTCCATTTAAAGCCACGGGCAAAACTAGCCAGAGGAATATTCAGGTCTCCCATAATTAGAATCTTCGATTTTTCGGTCACGCCTAAAGTATTAGCCCAACGCTTAATCTTGATTAATTGCGCTAATGAAAATCCTGGAACAAAAGAAAGATGCGTATTAATAATGAGCCAACCATTATCTAGGTGTGCAGCAAGTGCACTGCGCGGATGATCGCGGACGTAAAAACGCTTTAACTTTCCATCTACCGGAAATGCCATGAGAACTCCGATTGGCGATCCCTTTAAATCTAAGCGATGCCACGAAGTAACTGGAATCTTTGAGACTATTCCAATTCCATATGCTCCAGTCGACATCTGACTGTTATTAGTAATTAATGTGTCATCACTTTCAATTGGATTGCGCCAATCTTTATCGGGATCGCCTATGAGTGAAGGTGCAAAAGCCCAATCCGATGCCGCCATCATCGAAGCAACAACGCCCACCTGATTGTGATTTCCAGATCGCTCTAAGAAATAATCAACTTCTTGCAGACCAATAACATCGCTGGCTAGCTGGCCGAGGGCTGCGCTCAAGAGTGCGGTTTTATCGGCCTCTTTATCAGGCGGTATCGCCTCCCCGTGCAGCAGATTCCACGATGTTATGCGCATGGGGCGATGCTAGTAGCGTTCACCCCTATGAGCGCGCGCAATCAATCCTTATCCCCGATAAATCGCGCCAGCCATCTGCGCACGGATGCTCAATCCCTCGATCAATTATGGGAGAAGGCGTTAATTCTTCAAATCATTGATGGTCGAATTGCAGCTACCGACGATGCATTGATTTTCTGTGATGCCGCACATGTTGCAACGCAATTGAACGCATTTAATACAGGTGAACGTTTCTTTTTAGGTTTAGGCCGTGATGATGAAAGGCCATATTTTGCTTGGCGAACAACGTGGATTAATGAGCCGGCAACTGAGGATGAAAAGTTCGAAGGCTTTGCAACGTTGCGCGAAGTAGGTAGTAACCTCGATGAAATTGAAATAGCCCTTGCTATGCATGCTGTTGGTTTAGTTAATTGGCATGCTGCGCATCCCAACTGTCCACGGTGCGGGGCAGCAACGGTGAGTGATTTAGGTGGCGCAGCTCGTGTGTGCGTCGCCGATTCAACTCAACATCATCCACGTACGGATCCGGCAGTAATTGTTTTAGTAAAAGATTCAGCCGATCGTATTTTGCTTGGGCACCAACCCGTTTGGCCCGACAAACGTTTCTCAACTTTTGCGGGTTTTGTTGAACCCGGTGAATCTTTTGAAGAGTGCGTATCGCGCGAAGTCTTTGAAGAAGCCGGTGTCTACTGCAACGATATTAATTACCTGCAATCACAAGCCTGGCCATTTCCAGCCTCCATCATGATTGCCTTTGAAGCCATTACCGATTATCCCGAAAATGCCCGCCCAGATGGAGAAGAAATTACCGAAGTGCGTTGGTTAAGTCGTGATGAGATGAAACAAGCGGTTGCAACTGCCGACATCTTGTTACCGCCATCGATTTCAGTTGCACGCAAAATGATTACAGCTTGGTATGTTGCTAAAGATGGTTACACCGTTGCCGACTTGACCGGTGGGGAAACGTGGAGATAAGTGTCTGACGTGCGCGCAGAGGAGATTCTGCAATCTCTGGATAATGAACAACGCGCAGTTGCCCTTGCCACGCGCGGCCCAGTGTGCGTAATTGCGGGTGCTGGAACTGGAAAGACTCGTGCAATCACGCACCGCATTGCTTATGCCGCAGCAATAAATGTGATGGATCCACATAAAGTTTTAGCACTTACATTTACTGCACGGGCTGCAGGTGAAATGCGAATGCGCCTTCGCTCACTCGGAGTTCCCGCCGTTGCTGCCCGCACCATTCACGCCGCTGCGCTCAAGCAATTAACTTTCTTTTGGCCTCAAGTTTTTGGCGGCCGAACGCCAGATTTGATAACTTCTAAAACCGCCTTTATTACTGAAGCAATTAAGCGTGCGGAATTAACGGGGGAGTTATCTATAACTTCTCGCGACTTGATGCGCGATATTGCATCCGAGATCGAATGGGCAAAAGTGAGCGAAGTTGCGCCAATCGATTACTTGTCCGAACTTGGCAAGCGCACCGTTAAGCCACGAATTAATCCTGAACAAATGGCCAAGGTATACACCGCATATGAATCCGTTAAGCATCAAGAACGGGCCATGGATTTTGAAGATGTTTTGCTGCTTACAACGGCGATGATTGAACAAGAACGAGAAGTACGCGAACGCGTTCAGGATCAATATCGCTTCTTTACCGTGGATGAATATCAGGACATCTCGCCTTTGCAACAGCGCTTAATTAATGCCTGGTTAGGATCTCGACAAGAGATTTGTGTTGTTGGAGATCCTGCTCAAACTATTTATTCATTTGCCGGTGCAACGCCAATCTTTTTAAACTCATTTACACAACGTTTTCCAGAAGCCGAAGTCATTCGCTTAACCACGGGCTATCGCTCCACCCCTGAAATTACTTTTATGGCTAACTCAATTTTGCGTAAAGCCCAGATGGGTCAGGAGTTAGTGGCACTTAATGATCATGGCGATAAACCATCGGTGGATTCATATAGTGATGAAAGTTCAGAGATTGCCGGAATCATTAGCGCTATTACCCAGTTAATTGCGCAGGGCACTCCGCCCCAAGAGATTGCAGTATTAGCACGCACCAATAGTCAGCTCAACTCAGTTGAACGCGCAATGAATACGGCAAAGGTGCCTTATCAAGTGCGTAATAGTGAACGCTTCTTTGATCGCCCTGACGTCCGAGAATTTTTAAAATTAGTTCGAAACGCTTCAGTTATTCCCGTAGAAGGTGTTTCTTGGCTAGATGAACTTCGCACGTTGGCTCAACCATTCTTAACGGGTGCACATATCGATGGAATTGCTGCACTGCTTCATTTAGCCCGTGAACTCGATAGTGATGCTGGTTTTACGCCAAAGAATTTGCGTACGTATTTGCGTGAACTTGAAGATCGCGTTCAACAAAATAATCCACCAACAATGCCGGTAACAACTTTGGCCACTCTGCATGCAGCTAAAGGGCTGGAATGGGAGCGCGTATTTTTAATGGGAGTCAGCGAAGGCTTGCTTCCACTTGAAAATAACTCAACAACCGGGGATCAAGCATCTATTGATGAAGAACGCCGCTTGTTTTATGTTGGAATTACGCGGGCCAAGGTGGATCTGCATATGAGCTTTTCCAAAAAGCCCTCACGCTTTCTGGCAGAAGCAGGCCTTGTCACCCCTTAAATACGCGTATTGAGCGGGGATTTAATTAACTTGCATCAATCTGCACCCATGCTTTACCCTTGCACTTCATCGTTTTCATGGCGAAATCGATGATGAATAGAAAGGAAGCGAATATGTCTAATAGCTCATTCGCACCAGCAAACGCATTGCGTTCTGCTGTCATTCCTTCTGCTCATACAACCAATAAGCCTGCTGCTTGGCATACGACAAAGCCTGCGTTCTACGCCGCTTTTTATGCCGGACACGAGGCCACTGGTGGTTCTACTCGATAACATCGAATTAGAACTAGAAGCCAAAGGCCTCGAATCCACAAGGATTCGGGCCTTTTTTCTTTATCCCGACAACTATGAAAACTGGAGCAGTACCCAACAGAAACATCTGTTGGCCAACACAGGAAGAAGAGGTGAGAACTATGAGCGTTCTCTTCAGCGAACTACTAGTACCAGGCTGGGCAGATGAGAAGATCGGTTTAGATGCAGTAACGGGCACTTATTCCGACGGTTCATCATTTAATTTGCCATGCCATACAGCAGATCCCGAACTTTTCTTCTTTGAAGCAGATTCTTCGATTGCAGAAGCCAAGTCCCTCTGCGGTGGATGTCCCGTGCGCGCACAATGTCTTGAAGGTGCGATGTCACGACAAGAGCCCGCAGGAGTATGGGGCGGAGAGCTCTTTGAAGATGGACGAGTGATCGCTAAAAAGCGCAAAGCTGGCCGACCATCCTTGAATGAAGTTGCTGCACGTGAAGTTAATGCACCAGCTTTACTAGAGGTTGTTTCTCCAATTTCTAGTGAAGCCGACCGTGAAGAGGATGCGGCATAGTCTGAGTTAATTAATTTGCAAATAAATTCAAATTTGTTAATGATGGCCATAAAGCAAAAAGAATTGAGATGGGCAGGATAAGGAATACAACTGGAATCATCATGGAGATTTCAGCTTTTCCTGCCGCATTCATAATTCGATTTCGCTGATTTCCGCGGGCCTCTAGTGCATGCCGAGAAAGCACTTCGATAAGAGGTGCGCCTCGTAAAGTTGCGGTGACTACTGCATCTACGAAGCGACGAATCATGACAGATTTAACGCGACGTCCCATGGCATCTAAAGTTAGGTGGAGCGGTTGCCCAGCACGAATTTCAGAAATCACTACAGCAAATTCTTTCGAAAGTTCGCCTTCGGCCGATTCAGCAATTCGAAGCATTGCTTGCATGGGAGTTTCACCTGCAGCGATAGCTAAGGTCATCATTTCAATAATGGCTGGAAACTCAGATTCAATTTTCTCTCGATGGTGCTTAATTTGTGCGCTTAATTCACGATCAATAAAAATAAATACCAAAGCCACTGTCATCGATGAAAAGAGGATTGTTGCAAAAATCGGTTTCCCTAAAACCATCATAAACACCATTACTAGTGCCGCTGAAGCCAGACTGTAACCAAATTGGCGGACTCTAAAATTTTCATAATCGTGTTGAGTTCTTTTACCTACTTCTTCTAGGCGGGCACGAATACCAGTTCGATCTCGGGAGTTAAGTGCTGCCGCTTTAGCATTTCTCTCCAATAACTTAATTGGCTCTAATTCCTCATCCAAAATTAAAATGAGTGCACCAGGTATCGCGAATAGCATTGATACAAATAATATTGTGAACATCAGCGGACAACTTTCTGATTCAGATGCAAGGATGAATTTGCCAATTTCGTAAATACTCGTGGAGTCTGAGGTAGCCGTCCCAATCGATTCATCCAAAGATATGCAATTGCTGTCATGCATAAGCCGGTAATTAAAATCATTACTCCAGTAGGGGTTGAAAAGGCGATTGCGGTACTAGGTTGAGTTGATAGGAGTAAAAGCAAAATCCAGGGTGCGACAGCTGACATATGGGCAGAATTTTTGATCCACCCATGCTTCACTTCGATTTCACGACGAAGAGCTAAGTCCTGTCGCAGAAAATCGCCGAGTGTGCGAAGTATTGAAAGAAGTTCACTGCCACCTAAAGCTTTCGAAATGAGCAAAGCTTCAAAAATCTGATCGCTACCATGGTGTTGGAACAACGCCTTCAAATCTTCAATTGCGAGTTCTAGATCTCCATTGCGAAAAAGTGAATTCCGAAATTCGGTAAAGGCGGGGCGAAGTAGCTCTGGGCCTCGAGTGGCAAGGCCAACGAGCGACTCGGATAGCGATAAGCCCGATTGAATTCCGGACATCAGGTGATCAATTACCTCTGGCCAGGCGGCAATGAGAAGTGATTCGCTGTGAGCTGATTTAGTTTTTAAGGTAACAAATGTTGCGCCGCCAACGAGTACTCCGAAGGCCAAAGCAATTGTTAAAGACTTTGTAAGGATAATTACTAATCCAGTTGCTAAAAAAGCAAAAATGAGGGTCTTTACATTCTTTTTCATGGTCGCCACCAACTTGTTAATGGAGCACCAATTGCCGCAAATTTCTCAGAGTGCGGCAATGTTCCTATCCCGCGCTCATAGTCATTTCCATTCCATAACCAAAGAGTTTCAATTTCAGCGCGATCATTTTCGTATCGACCAGTGAGTGCAGCAACTTCTTGTATGCGTCTGACACCATTAATGTCGAGAGAGACATGGACAATGAGATCAATTGCCGAGGCAACAGTTGGAGCGATGAATTTATGAGAAATATTCTCACCCGCAAGTAAGGGCAAAGTTTGTAGTTTTACTACAGCATCTCGTGGTGAATTCGCATGCAATGTTCCCATGCCCGGAAGTCCAGAATTAAGCGCGATAAGTAAATCTAATGCCTCAGCTTCGCGAACTTCACCCACAATTATTCGTGAAGGACGCATTCGTAAAGATTCCTTAATTAGTCTTCGTAGTGGGATCTCACCTTCGCCTTGCAAGTTTGCACTTCGTGTTTGCATTTGTACGACATCGGGAAGTTGTGGGGCTAACTCAAAAACCTCTTCAATTGTGACTACTCGCTCACCTCGAGGAATCGCTCCAGCAAGTGCATTGAGAAGCGTTGTTTTTCCAGCTTGCGTACCACCGCTCACTAAAATATTTAACCCAGCACGGACCGAGTTAATTAGTGCAGTACCAATTAATGGATTCATGACTCCACGTACAACTAAGTCATTGAGTGACATATTGCGCATTAAATGTTTTCTGATATTTACGGCCCAGTGTTGTGCAGTAATTTCGGGAATTGCCACATGCAGACGGCTGCCATCGGGCAGTCTGGCATCTACAAAAGGGTGCGAAAGATCTAAACGGCGACCACCCCACATGAGTGCGCGTTCCACAATATTTCTTACTTCATCTGCTGTAAGCAAAAGATTTGTCAGTTCACTTTTACCAGCGCGCGCTATAAAGATTCGCTCAGGGGAGTTAATCCATACTTCCTCAATAGTTGGGTCCTTCATGTATGGAGCAATGGCTCCAAAAGTTATATCTACGTCTAGGTCCATGCTCGGAAATCTAGAAGGGGAACTGACAATTAGGTGATACTGCTTTTCAGAGCGTGGATAAAGCCATCGCATCGAGGCGATCAAGAAAAGCACGCTCTTTTTCGCAATCCAGGAACTCAACCCAGGAGCAGGAAATGCCTAGCGAGTTTTCCACAGTTAATTCTGGAGCGTTCAATAATCTGGTAACTAAAGCTTCGACATTGCTTTTACTTGCTCTAACAATGATCAAACACTCGTTAATTGCAAGGCGTGCGACACAGTCTTCTTTGCGGGTTAAGTCTTGTAGAGCTTGAGAGAAGTGCAATATATCGGCAGCCTGGATTCGCTCCCCGGTTTCAAAACCAGAGTTATTAATCCGCCTAAATATAATTCGAACTAATGAAAAACTCTCACCACTACGATTACTGAGGGCGATTTCTCTTCCAAGTTGTTCATAAAAATATGGTGGAGCTGCCAGGTGCGTTTGGGAATCATGGATACCATCGTGAGAAAAAAGCGAATATTCACTCTCGCTATAAGTTAATCTTTCCTCCATGACACAAGATCCTGCCAAAGCGTCGTCGGCTCGCGCACTAGTGGCAACCCTATTGACGGTTGAATCCGTGGCGGTTGCAGCCCTTGGTGTATGGCTGATTGTTTTGGCATTGACGGCGAAGAGTGTAGAAATTCTTCCATTATTGGGAGTTCTGATTTTTATTGCATTGGGATCTGGCGGATTATTTGCCGCGGCAAAAGGATATCGACGAGGAAAGTACTTTGGTCGGGCGCCATCGGTGTTAGCAAATCTGATTGCAATTGGCGTATCAAAATATCAATTTTCAGCCCATCTCTATATCCTGGCGATTCCGCTATTTATTCTTGGGGTCGCAACTTTGATTGCCACTCTTAGAGCCATCCCTGAGTAAGGCGAGAATTTGCCTCGAATGTGGCCTATCTCGCGCTGGACAGGCTTCTATGAATTTTATGTGAAGGCCACCTGCCGATAGGCTTTACCTAATTAACGCCAAGAAGGAGTTCGCCAGTGTCGGCACAGGATTTTGGTGCAAATGATTGGCTCGTCGATGAGATGTACGAGCACTATCTACAAGATCCTACTTCCGTAGACCCTGCATGGATTGAGTATTTTAAAAATAATAAACCAGGAACTCCAGCAGTAAATAATTCTTCACCTGCAGCACCAGTTTCAAAAGGCGTGCCACCAGTTCCAAAAGCTGCCCAAAAAATTGCGCAACCGCAGGTAGCTGCACCAGTTCAACAGGCACCAGTTCAACAGGCACCAGTTCAACATGTGCAACCTGTAGTTCAGGAAAAACCAATAACTAATGCCACTCCTGCAGATCCTGTCGTGAAACCGATACCAGTTTTAATTACACCGAGTGCATCAACGATGGAAGTTCTGCGTGGTGTGTCAGCCCGCGTTGTTCAAAGCATGGAAGCTTCACTAACAGTTCCAACAGCTACTTCGGTACGTGCAGTTCCAGCTAAATTAATGATTGATAACCGTATTGTTATTAACAACCACTTAAAGCGTGCTCGCGGTGGAAAAGTTTCATTCACCCACATCATTGCTTATGCCATGGTTAAAGCCGTCCGTGCGATGCCTGAAATGAATGCATTTTTTGGTGAGTTAGATGGAAAACCAGCGATTGGAAAACCAGAACACATCAACTTAGGTGTTGCTATCGACTTGGCGAAAGCTGACGGATCACGGCAGTTACTAGTTCCTTCAATTAAAGGTTGTGAATCTCTAGATTTTGCCCAGTTTGTTGTCGCTTATGAGGAAGTAATCAAAAAAGCTCGCGCCGGATCACTGACTGTTGAAGATTTTGCTGGAACAACAATGTCTATTACGAATCCAGGAACTATTGGAACCGTTCACTCAGTTCCACGCCTAGTTCAGGGCCAAGGATTAATTCTTGGTGTTGGCGCACTTGATTACCCAGCGGAGTTTGCTGGCGCAAGTGAAGAAACGTTGGCTCGATTAGCAATCAGCAAAGTAGTAACGCTGACAAGCACATATGACCACCGAATTATTCAGGGTGCGACTTCTGGTGATTTCTTGCGCAGGATGCATGAGTACATTCTTGGCGCCGAAGGTTTCTATAACGAAATTTTCACCGCCCTTCATATTCCGTATGAGCCAATTCATTGGGCAGTAGATAAAGAGTTTGTACACGACGAAGAAATTGATAAGACCGCACGAATTCAGCAGTTAATTCACGCCTATCGTACGTACGGTCACTTAATGGCTGACATTGATCCGCTGGAATATGTGCAACGCACACATCCTGATCTTGATGTTGTAACGCATGGATTAACGCTGTGGGATCTAGATCGCGAGTTTGCTACAGGTGGATTTGGTAATCAGAACTTCATGCTGCTGCGCAAAATTCTTGGCATCTTGCGTGATTCATATTGCCGAACTGTAGGCGTTGAATACATGTACATCGAAGATCCGGTCGAACGTAAATGGATTCAAGAGCGCGTTGAAGTTGGGGTTCAAACTGCAACACGTGAAGAGCACTTGAGAATTTTGAACAAACTCAACAGTGCTGAAGCATTTGAGAATTTCTTACAGACTAAATTCGTAGGACAAAAGCGTTTCTCGCTAGAAGGTGGCGAGTCAGTAATTCCACTACTTGATGCAGTCCTTTCTTCAGCTGCCGAATTAGGTTTAGAAGAAGTCTGTATTGGCATGCCTCACCGCGGCCGTTTAAATATTTTGGCAAATATTGCTGGAAAATCTGCTGGACAAATTTTCCAAGAGTTCCAGGGCCATTATGCAGAAAACCAAGTTCAAGGTTCGGGCGATGTGAAGTACCACTTAGGTACTGAAGGAACCTTTACGGCTAAATCTGGTGCGACTACCAAGATTTATTTGGCGGCAAACCCGTCACACCTTGAGGCAGTAAACCCAGTTCTTGAAGGAATTGTGCGTGCAAAGCAAGACCGACTCAATATAAAAAATGCTTATTCAGTTTTGCCAATTTTGCTGCATGGAGATGCATCCTTTGCGGGTCAAGGCGTGAACGCAGAAGTCTTGCAGATGTCACAACTGGCTGGTTATCGCACGGGTGGAACTATTCACGTTGTGATCAATAACCAAGTTGGTTTCACAACTTCCCCAGTTGCATCACGCACATCTCGTTACTCAACCGATTTTGCCAAGATAATTCAGGCACCGGTCTTCCACGTCAATGGTGATGATCCAGAAGCGTGTGTACGAGTTGCACGTTTAGCATTTGAATATCGCCAAGCATTTAACAAAGACATTGTTATCGATATGGTGTGTTACCGCCGCCGTGGACATAATGAAGGTGACGAACCAAGTTTCACTCAGCCAACAATGTATAAACTCATTGATGCAAAGCGTTCTACGCGCCATCTTTATACTGAAGCTCTTATTGGCCGTGGTGACATTACACCGCAAGAAGCCGAAGAAGTCGCCAAGGATTATCAAACTCAACTTGAGGCGGTTTTTGCTGCAGTAAATAATTTGCACGCAGAAAGTGATCCAAACTTCAAGGCACCTATTGCACCTGATGCAAATCAAATCGTGACATCAATTTCAGAGACTTTGGCTAAGGAAATTGCTGCGACACAAACCGCAGTTCCAGAAGGCTTCAGTGTCCATCCAAAACTTTTGCCACAACTAGTAAAGCGTGTTGAATCCCTTAACGATGCAACCATCGACTGGTCTACTGGTGAAATGTTGGCATTTGGTTCATTACTTAAAGAAGGTCGTCCAATTCGCCTTGCTGGACAAGATGCGCGCCGTGGAACTTTCTCTAACCGACATGCTGTGATTATTGATAAAGAAAACGGTAATGAGTGGACACCACTTCGTTCTCTTATTTCAGATGAAAATCATTTCTTTGTCATCGATTCTTTGCTTAGCGAATACGCTGCTATGGGCTTTGAATATGGCTATAGCGTTGAGCGCGAAGAGGCACTTGTATTGTGGGAAGGGCAGTTTGGAGATTTTGCCAATGGTGCTCAAACAATCATTGATGAGTTTGTTTCTTCTGCGCTTCAGAAGTGGGGTGAGCGTTCATCAGTAGTACTACTTCTGCCACATGGTTATGAAGGTCAAGGCCCAGATCACTCATCGGCACGTATTGAACGTTATTTGCAACTATGCGCCGAACAGAATATGACAGTCGCACAACCGTCATCACCTGCCTCTTACTTCCACTTATTACGTTGGCACGCAAAGAATCCTGCACGCCGACCAATGATTGTCTTTACACCTAAATCAATGTTGCGCTTAAAGGCTGCGGCATCATCACTGAGTGATTTCACAAGTGGACACTTCCAGCCGGTAATTAGTGATGATTCAGTAACTAATGCTTCTCGAGTAATTTTCTGTTCTGGAAAGGTTTATCACGACTTAGTCGCAGAACGAACAAAGCTGGGCGAAACTTCAACTGCAATTGTTCGCGTTGAACTTTTGTATCCGCTCCCAATTGATGAAATGGTTGCTGAAGCTAACAAACACCCACAAGCTAATTTGTTGTGGGTTCAAGATGAGCCTGCAAATCAAGGCCCATGGTCACATATTGCTTTACGCACATCAGAACAATATGGCGGTCATGGATTTGGATCACGTATTTTGCGTCGAATTTCACGTCGAGCAACCGCATCTCCAGCAACTGGAAATCATCATTTGCACGAGGATGAACAAAAAGCTTTAATGTTAGAAGCTTTTACCCGCTAGTTTTTTGATTCTTTGACAACCTAGGAATCTTAAATAGAACAACACCAACTATTTCTTCAGGTGAAATCCATCCCCACGTACGTGAATCAGTACTCTCGGCCGCATCGCCTTCTACCCAAAACTTCGCAATATCCAATTTTTTAGCGCGCTTAACCAGAAAAATCCCCGGCCGCTCCTCGCGTTCCACAACTACAACTTTGCCGACCAAAGCGCGCGCAACGCGTTCAAGTGCTGCCGAGTTACCGATCCAGCTAACAAAGAGCCAATCCCCATCTCGGTATGCGGGAAGCATTGAGTTACCCGCTACCTGGACTGTGCCAAATTTGCTCATGGACGGTAGTCTCGCACTTGTAGTTCCTTCAGTCGATGCGAACTGCGTGCCATTGGCACGAATTATTACAAGAGGAGAAAACATGTTTGCACCAAAGACAACTGTCTACGCACATTGCGATCTTCCATGTGGCGTTTACGATCCAGCCCAAGCAAAAATTGAGGCTCTTTCAGTAAAGGCTTGCATGGAAAAGTACGCAGCAAATACCGATGCAGATTTCCGTTCACGCTCAGTTGCTATCAAAGAAGAGCGTTCACACCAAGTTAAAGAGCATCTCTGGGTTCTATGGACCGATTATTTCAAGGCTCCACACTTTGAGGCATACCCACAGTTGCACTCACTATTTAATGAGGCAACAAAGCTTGCAG
>Ga0304729_1000462_pt1 | contig 30422 bp, 28 predicted proteins | sample C_131016_MF_Meta_FD_190475 | JGI IMG/M metagenome (GOLD analysis project Ga0304729, IMG submission 190475) | Freshwater microbial communities from Lake Croche, Canada to study carbon cycling - C_131016_MF_MetaG (v2) (version 2) | ecosystem: Environmental > Aquatic > Freshwater > Lake | place... | reverse complement strand
CCATCATAAATGGCGCAACCTGCACCACCACTTCTAAAGCCACCACCATAGATATATACAAGTACGGCTTTTTTTTGCTTGGTTTTTTTAGGTGCCCAAACATTTAAATATAAACAGTCTTCGCTAATGGGCGCTTTCGGAATTAAGTATTCTTCTGACCAACACATAAAAGGAACAGGAGCAGGTTGATAAGGGCTTGCGCCAAATTTGGTGCAATTTTTAATGCCTTTCCATGGCTTTACTGGTTGGGGCGCTTTCCAACGTAGTTTGCCCACAGGGGCTGCAGCAAAAGGAATGCCCTTATAAATTTGTATGCCCTCTTTTTCAATCCCAAGGATGCGTCCAGATTTAATTTGTACTATTTTTTTTTGGGCGCTAATAAATAAAGGCAAAAACAAGCAAAGCCAAACACTAGTTTTAATAGTCATAGTTGTTGCAATTAATTTTATTTCAACTTCATTGCAATTGGATCCCAATGAATAATTTTTTTGCTAAAATAACTTTCATTGCAAGACAAGGCAGGTGCCGCTGCTCTAAATCCAAATTCAGCATCTTCCACTACTTTTTTGCCAGTTCTCACCGAATCAAAAAAGTTAGTAAAATGATCTAAATGATCGCTATATCCAGCAGGGGCTTTGAAAGAAACATCTTCTTTGGTTTTTCTTTTCTTTTGTGCCTCAGTCCATTTGGCATCGTATTCTTTTTGCATTTCTGTTTGCATCGATTTTGAAAAAGTAAACAAAGAATCATAGCCTCCAAATCCAGGCGCTTCTGGCATCAAACTATGCTTAATGCTTAAATCATTCCCTTTCACATCAATGATACCTTCAGAACCAATCAATCTAATAATTTCTTGTCCGCCTGTACCGCTTATGAAGTTTACTTGTAAGGTCAATTGAAAAGCAGGATGATCCATACAATCTGGATATTGCATGACACCCGACATGACATCAGGCATGTTTCTACCGTCTTTCCATTGACTAAATTGTCCAGTACTGTAGATGGTTTCAGGGCCTTTAGAATTGGTAATCATATGTGTGCCACTCAATAAGTGAATGAATAAATCTCCTGCCACACCGGTACCTACTTCTTTAAACGCTCTCCACCAGAAAAACTTTTTTGAATCGTATTCCATCTTTTCTGTTGCTTCAATAAATCGACCCCAATCTGTGGTTTCTGCATTGGCGTCATTAGGTATAGTATATTCCCAAGCGCCAATGGAACTTTGTCTATCATAAATGGCATTCACCATGTTTAATTTACCAATTTCGCCAGCCGCCAATAATTCTTTGGCTTTGGCTAAACCAATACTACTTACACGTTGAGAACCTACTTGTAAAACTTTATTGTATTTTTTTTGAGCAGCAATGACTTGATATCCTTCATCAATTTTATAGACCATCGGTTTTTCACAATACACATGTTTACCTTTGGCTAGTGCGTCAATGGTAATGCGTGCATGCCAAACATCGGTGGTGGCAATAATCACTGCATCAATGTCTGCTTTGTCTAAAAGGTCTTTATAATTTCTGGTGGTGTATAAATCATTGCCATACAATTCTTTTGCATTCTCTAATCTTCCAGTATACAAATCACAAATACCAGCCAACTCAACACCAGGCACTTTTAAAGCAGTGGCTAAGTCAAAATGGCCTTGTACGCCAAATCCAATCACCCCCAATCTGATTTTATCACCTGTTGATATTTTCTTTTCATAAAATAAAATTCTTTCTTCAGCTTTTTCTTGCGCAGCAAGAGAATGCAGTGGTGAAGCAATGGCGGCCATACTAGTGGCACCAATTTGTTGTAAGAATTTTCTTCTTGAGCCTGGATTTTCCTGTTTCATAATTGGGAACGTTTTAATAAATAAGTTTAATTTTTTTAAGAAGCGTTTCTAAAGTTATATTTTTAATTCTTTCTGAACAATACAATGGGAGGTTTTTATTTAAATGGCAATTGAAATTTTTGTTTTCATAATACACTGGCATACAATGGCTTATTACATCTGCGTTACTAATTTAAAATCAATTTGATATCCATTATTAATAACGACCTTTATGCTATTATTAGAAAAAATATTTTATGACCATTAAGTTGATAAAAAATAGATCAGATATTGGTGCTGGTACCAGAGGGTCAGATATGGGCATTGATGCTATTGAAATTGCAGCCATCAATAGTAGTAATGACTTTTTTCATAAACATTTATTTGAGGATGTACCCACGCATAATGAAACCATTTACAATAAGGTCAATAATAATTTTGCCAAAAGAATTGAGCATGTGGCAGAGCAATGCGCAAGAGTAGCAACTGTTGTTGAAAAAAGTATGAAAGATGGTTTTTTCCCAATTGTATTATCTGGAGATCATTCTTCTGCGCTAGGTACCATTAGTGGTATTAAAGCAGCCCATCCCACTAAAACATTAGGAGTGATTTGGATAGATGCGCATGCTGATTTACATTCACCATTTACCTCACCCTCGGGCAATATACATGGCATGCCATTAGCAGCTGCTTTGGGATTAGATAATTTAGCTTGTCAAATTAATGAACCAGGTGAACCTACTTTGACCCACTGGGAATATTTAAAAAATATAGGCATTGCAGGACCTAAATTTGATCCCGAACATTTAGTTTATTTTGGACTTCGAGATTTTGAGGCACCTGAAGAGCAATTGATTCTTCTAAATCATATCAAAACTTACAAAGTAGAAGAACTAAGATTTAGAGGATTGCAAGTAGGTGTGTCAGAAGCTATTGAAAAATTAAAAAATTGCGACCTTATTTATATTTCCTTTGATGTAGATTCTATGGATTGCGACTCTGTGTCTTATGGTACGGGCACCCCAGTGCCTATTGGTTTTTTTGCCAACGAAATCATCAGCATCATAGAAACTTTCATCGCTACTAAAAAAGTAGCTTGTATTGAATTTACCGAAATCAATCCTTTGTTGGACAATAAGGGTAACAAAATGGCGGAGACCGCTTTTCAGGTATTAGATCATATAACGGCCAAGTTATAATTTAAGCATAAGTATATTCTGCCTCTATAACTCCTTGCATGTTGTCATTTTGAATTTCTTTTATTAAATCATGCATAGTAATGATGCCACAAAAAGAAAAATTATCAAAAACAGGCAAGTAAACCACATTGTGTATGATTAGCGTATTTAAACAAGTCTCAATGGAATCGTCGTAATTTACAATTGGCAAGCCATTAAGCATAATTTCTTTTGCTTTTATATTTTTAGCCAGTTCACCATAGGCAATAAATTGTTTTGCACAACTATTTTCAGTGATTATACCAAAATAATTATCATTCTCTGAAACAATAGCAAAATCTATATCTCTTCTACTCATTAAATCAAGAGCATCTAAAACACTATCATTGGGTTTGATGTAATTAAAATTGTAAGGTTTGATTTCAAGTAGCTCATGTGCTTTTTTCATAAAATTCAATTAAGTAATGTAAAGTAGGCAAGGGGCACGATAATTACTATGATTGATATCACAGCTATTGATGATATGACTAAACTCAGAAATCACTCAAAATGGTTGTAAATTTATAGTATGGGAAGAATTGATTTAAACTGGATTCAAGCCAATGTTCATCCAAGGCGGCTAGATGGGCACAAAAAATCATTTGGCCATGTTTTAGTGATTGCAGGAAGTGAAGGAAAAGCCGGTGCTGCCATTTTATGTGCTCGTGCTGCATTGCACAATGGCTGTGGAATGGTCACCGCCATGGTTCCAAAAGAAGCTGTTTCAATTTTATTAGCAGAAAGTCCTGAATTGATGTATGTAACAGATAAAAAAATTACTGCTATAGATTTAACTCAATTTGATTGCATTGCGATTGGACCAGGTCTTGGTGTTCATGAGGTTTCAAAAAATATTTTAATAAATGTGATGACGCATTATAAAGGCCCTTTAGTGATAGATGCAGATGCCATTACATTAATTGCAGGACATTGGAATTTATTACAACTCAATCATATCCTCACTCCCCATCCTGGTGAATTTGCACGATTACAAGGGTTTGATTATGATCCAAATGAACGCGAAAAGCAAGCTAAAGATTTTATAAAAGAGAATGCAGTGAACCTGGTATTAAAAGGCGCCCATACCATTGTTGCCGCACCCAATGAAACTCTAATGACAAATACAACTGGAAATGATGGTATGGCTACTGCAGGCACTGGAGATGTTTTAACAGGCATGATTGCAGCTTTGTGTGCACAAGGCTATGCACCATATAAAGCAGCTTGCATTGGTGTTTATATGCATGGTTTGGCAGGAGATATTGCAGTGCAAAAAAAATCAAAAGCAAGCCTAGTGGCTTCTGACCTCATTAATAGCTTAAGTGAAATTCAACTCATCGACTAAACCATTCAGCTTGGCTTGTTGACCTAATTACAAATCTTCTAAAAATTTGTATATTTAAATAATAAATCATTCATTAGTCAATTTAAAAATGTCAGAAAAATTAGCCAATCCGGTCAAAACCTACCATAGTGTATGGGTAAAAATTTCACATTGGGTGGGCACTTTGGGCTTTTTATTATTGGTATTTAGTGGTGTTGAAATTATCATGGTGCATCCAAGATTGTATTGGGGCAATGCAGGCAATGATTTGATGCCAGCTTTATTTGAATTTCCTATCAGTAGAAATTATCATCATGGTGGTTGGGCGCCAGCACAAGCCATTTTTGATCAACCCAATTCGCCTATTTCAGCAGGCCGTACCTATGAAATTTTTAATCAAAACGGATGGGGAAGAAGCTTGCATTTTTTAGCAGCTTGGATCATGGTATTTAGTGGAGTGTATTATTTAGTCATTGCTATTTTTTCAGGCCATATCAAAAACAATCTAATTCCAAGATTAAAAGAATTGACTTTCGAAAATTTTGTAAAAGAAATTAAAGAACATCTTAAATCAAGCATCGCCTATTTGAAAGGTCCTCAATATGGCTTATTACAAAAGATAAGTTATTTAATGGTCATTTTTATTTTACTGCCTACGATTGTCTTAACGGGACTTACCATGTCGCCTGCTATCACTGCTTCCTATCCTTTTTTATTAACTATATTTTTTGGTGCACAATCTGCACGCACCATACATTTTTTCGCAGCAGTATTGTTAGTACTCTTTTTATTAATTCATATTTGGATGATTGTAAAGTCTGGTTTTAAAAAGCAGCTCTTAGCAATGACTGTAAAAAAATAATTAAAATGGAAAAGAAAAATATCATCACTCGAAGAACTGCGTTGATTACTGGTGTATCTGCCATGGGTTCTCTTTTATTAGGAGGATGCTCCAAGCCTACGCCACCCACTTATGGACATTTACTAAGAATGGGCGATATCTTTACTTATGAAGCACAAAGATCCCTATTGAATGTAAGGGCTTTATCAAAAGAATACAATAGAGCTGATATTTCTTCTTTTCCTGCTACAGGTTCTATCAATCCTTCCAATCCCTCCTTGCCAGGTTTTAGTAAAGACTATGAACTATTGCATCGTAATAATTTTGCCCATTGGAAATTATCTATCGAGGGTTTAGTAGCAAGGCCTGCTAGTTATTCTTTGGATGATCTTCAAAAATTTAAATCAAGAACTCAAATTACACGCCATACTTGTGAAGAGGGATGGTCTGCTATTGGAGAATGGACCGGTGTACCTTTAGGCGTTATATTACATCATGCAGGAATTATGCCCAAGGCTAGATTTGTAACTTTTTACAGTTATGACGATTACAATCAAAGTTTTGACATGATTGATGCCTTTCACCCTCAAACCATACTTGCTTATGGAATGAATGGTAAAAATTTACCTATTCAACACGGAGCGCCCATTCGTGTGAGAATGGAAACCCAAATAGGGGGCCAAAGCATTAAGTATCTTAAACGTATCGTGGTCACAGAAAACTTTGTAGATACCAATAAGAATGGCGACAGTGGGTGGGCTTGGTACATGGGGATTTAATTTAGCCATCCCTTTAATCAAATAGGTTGAATTCTGTCATTTTTTACTAAAAAAATAAGGTATTTTTAGCCTCTATTTTAATGGAGGATGTTTAAATATTGCATACTATGTCAAAAATGAATCTTAAAGTAAACGGTAAAAAATACGAGGTAGATCTGGACCCAGCTACTCCGGTATTATGGGTATTAAGAGACCATCTTAATTTAATTGGTACCAAATTTGGTTGTGGCGTAGGTGCTTGTGGCGCTTGCACCATTCATTTAAACGGGCGTGCTTTAAAATCTTGTCAATTGCCAGTGTCTGCTGTAGGTGCACAAGAAATTACCACCATCGAAGGTATTGTTGAAGAAATAGGTGCATTGCATCCTGTTCAAAAAGCTTGGTTGGAATTAGATGTAGCCCAATGCGGTTATTGTCAAACAGGACAAATTATGGCAGCAGTTTCCTTGCTAAAAACCAAACCTAATCCAACCGATGATGAAATAGATGCTGCCATGACAGGAAATTTATGTCGTTGTGGAACTTATGTTAGAATTAAAGCAGCCATTCATCAAGCAGCAAAATCAACCACCAAATAAAAATTTTTAGACAATGGAAAAGATAAAAGAAAATTATAGCCGTCGTTCCTTCCTAAAAGTTTCTACTTTAACAGGTGGTGGAATGATGATTGGATTTAATGTATTGGCCAATTTAATTCCTAATGAAGCATTGGCAAGTAAAGCTGCGGTGCAAGACTGGATTGAATTGAATGGATTTATAAAAATTACACCCGATAATCAAATAAAAATATTTTGCCCCAATCCAGAATTTGGAACCAATGTGATGACCTCCCTTCCAATGATGATTGCAGAAGAACTAGAAGTGGATTTTAGTAAAGTGATAGTTGAAATGGGTGATTTTGATACACCCCGTTTTAAAAGTCAATTTACTGGAGGAAGCATGGGGATGAAAAATGCTTGGATGCCTTTAAGAACTGCAGGTGCCACCGCAAGAGAAATGTTAAAGCAAGCTGCAGCCAATGAGTGGAATCTTCCTGTGTCAGCATTGACTGCCAGCAAAGGTTTGGTCTCACATCAAGGTTCCAATAAAACAGCTACTTATGGAGCATTGGCAACCGCAGCATCAAAATTAACAAAGCCAGAAAAAGTAAATTTAAAAAAGACAAGTGAGTTTACTTTAATAGGTACACCGCAAAAAAATAAAGTAGGTAAAAATATAGTGGCAGGTGATTCCTTATTTACAATGGATTACAAACACGAAGGTATGTTGATTGCCATGACCATTCATCCCCCAGCCTTTGGCATGACCTTACAATCATTCGATGCAACAGAGGCATTGAAAATGCCAGGCATTAAAAATGTATTTGATATACAAGTATACAAAGATGATTATGAAAGAGGTGGATTTGATACCAGGGCTTTTAATAAATTAATTGCTGTAGTAGGAAATTCTACTTGGGAGGTAATGAATGCAAGAAAAAAAGTAGTAGCACAATGGGTACCCATTGAAACGACCAAAGAAATGGTGGCAGCTTGGGGTCGTAAAAAAGAAGAAATTACCCCAGCTGGATTAGAAAGTACGGTCGACCACATGAAACAAATGCAAGTGATGCAGAGCAAGCCAGGGAAAATTTTAAGAAAAGATGGAGATCCAGATGCTGCATTTGCCAAAGCTAAAAAAATATTGGAAAGAACTTATTCAGCCCCTTTCTTGGCGCACAATCCAATGGAGCCCATTAGTTGCTTTGCACATATCACCGATGAAAAAGCATTTTTTGTAGCACCAATACAAATTCCAGAAATGATCAAACAAAATATCATTAAGAATTTGGATATTCCTGCCGATAAATTAGAAATGAAATTGGCAAGAATGGGTGGAGGCTTTGGTCGTAGGGCTTATGGGCATTATATTGTAGAAGCAGGCCATATTTCTAAAAAAGCCAAAGCGCCGATTAAATTAATTTATTCAAGAGAAGATGATTTAACCAATGGTATTTATCGTCCTACCTATATGGTTTCTTTTAAAGCAGCGATAGATGAAAATAATAAAGTGACTGCGATACATGTTAAAGGGGGTGGCATGCCCGAAGGTGCAGTTCATGAAAATCGTTTTCCTGCTGGGGCTTTTGAAAATTATATAGCTGAAGGATGGGAAATTCCTTCCAATATCACCATTGGTGCATTTAGAGCGCCAGGTTCTAATTTTATTGCGTCTGCTGAACAATCATTTATTGATGAGTTGGCAGAAACCATTGGCAAAGACCCTATTGATTATAGAATTGAATTGCTTAAAAAAGCAAAAGCAAATCCTGTAGGAAAGAACAATGAGTATGATGCGGATAGATACATTGGTGTATTAGAATTGGTCAAAGAAAAATCAAACTGGGCAAGCAAGAATAATAAAAATGCAAAGCGAGGCGTAGCTGCTTATTTCTGTCACAATTCCTATGCAGCGCATGTAGTAGACATCACTATGAGAAATGGCCAACCCTATGTAGAAAATGTAGTTACTGCGATGGATTGCGGATTTGTAGTAAATCCAGAAGGTGCAAAAAATATGGTGGAAGGTGCGGTGATAGATGGTATTGGCAATGCATTGTATGGCGGTTTGCGGATTGAAAAAGGTTCGCCTGTGCAAAAGAATTTAAATCAATACAGAATTATCCGCCATAAAGAAGCGCCTAAAAAAATTGACATTCATTTTGTAAAAAACAGCATCGATCCAACTGGCTTAGGTGAGCCGCCATTTCCTCCTGTCTTTGCTGCCGTAGCCAATGCTTTATATAAAGTAATAGGAAAAAGATTTTACAATCAACCATTCATTAATGACATTGTAAAAAGTTAATTGAATAAAAAAGTCGTTCAATAAAAAAAAGATTGCTTTCGAGGCAGTCTTTTTTATTAGAAAATAAATTTCAAATATGAAAAAAATAATCTTCTTCACTATTGTTTTAATAGTTGCTATAGGTAGTCAATCCTTTAATCAAACATCTCCACAAACAAGTATAAAAAACGGGCAAGCGGTGTATGAAACTTATTGCATCAGCTGTCATATGGAAGACGGTAATGGGGTACCTTCTGCTTTTCCTTCCTTGGTAAAAACGGGCAATCTTTCAGATAAAAACAGATTGGTAAAAATAGTATTACAAGGAATGCGTGGTCCAATCATGGTCAAAGGGGAAAAATATGATGCAGAAATGGCCAACATAGCTATTTCCGATCAAGAACTAGCAGATGTAATTAATTATATAAGAAATACTTGGGGTAACAAAGCGCCATTAATGAATGCAAGTGAGGTAGCCATTGCCAAAAAGGCTGTAGTCAAAGGCTATCAGCCTTATTAATTAATTTTTTGAATGAAAGAACTACAAGATATTGTAAATGCCTATGACTCTGCTAAAAAAGCAGGGCAAGCTTGTGTTTTGGCTACCGTAGTTCATTTAGAAGGATCATCTTATCGAGGACCAGGGGCAAGAATGTTGGTATTGGAAGATGGTTTAATGATAGGTGCCATTAGTGGCGGTTGTTTAGAAGGAGATGCTTTAAAAAAAGCCTTGTTAACTTTTACAGAAAAAAAATCAAGGCTTATTACTTATGATACCAGTCATGAAGACGATGCTAGTGTGGGCGTACAATTGGGTTGTGAAGGAGTCATACAAGTTTTGTTTGAATTTATTCAAATGAGCGATGCCTTTAATCCTATTGAATTGTTACGAATGGCCATTGCTAAAAGACAGGAAGCGGTTCTGGTTACACTGTTTAATTTAAAAGATAAAAGAGCAATTCAGATAGGTACTTGTTTATTAGCAAAACCTGATGGAGTAATCACATCATCTATTGATGACAATGATTTAAAATTAGCCATTCATCCAACGATAACAGAAATATTTACACAAAAAAAATCTTACTTCAAAGATTTTAGTTTGCAAGGAATCTTAACGAATGCCTTTATTGAATTCATAGTACCACCTATTTCCATAGTCATAGTGGGCGCAGGCAATGATGCCATACCCATGATGCAAATAGCCAGTATCTTGGGATGGGAAGTAAAAATAGTTGATGGCCGCAATACCCATGCCAAGGCAGATCGATTTATTAGTGCATGTCAGGTACTGGTAAGTAAACCAGCGGCAGTATTAGAACAAATAAAAATTGACAGCAGAACTTGTTTTGTGTTAATGACGCACAATTACAATTATGATTTACAAATGATGCAGGCATTGATTGAAACAGAAATAAAATACATTGGTTTATTAGGCCCTAAGAAAAAATTAGTAAAGATTTTATCAGATCTGAAGCTAAAAGGCATAGAAATCACCGATGAAAAATTAGCAAAAATTTATGGTCCAACCGGTTTAGACATTGGCGCATCAAGCCCAGAAGAAATTGCTACCAGTATCATAGCCGAAATTCAAGCGGTATTTAATAACAAAGAAGGCACCATGTTAAAATGGAAGAAAGATCAAATTCATAGTGCATGAGTCATAGCCTAAAAAATTGCGGGATACTTATTGTAGCAGCTGGCCAAAGCAAAAGATTAGGCAGCCCCAAACAATTATTAATGTATGAAGGCAAAACTCTCATCAATCGACTTATTGATATTGTAAAAGAAGCCGTTGATTTCCCAATGGCATTGGTCTTAGGCGCCCATGCAGAAAAAATAAAACTACAATTATCTAATCCAAACATGTCTATAATAATAAATGAGCATTGGGTGCAAGGTATGGGAAGCTCTATCAGTATTGGATTGGAAGGCCTTATGCAAAAAAATCCAGCCATAGACGGGGTAATGATTTTGGTTTGTGATCAGCCATTTTTAAACAGAGAGCATATTCTTTCTTTAATGGATTTGCAAGCAAAATCGGATCTGCCCATGGCTGCTTGTTATTATGCGGGTGTATTGGGTACACCAGCAGTTTTCCATCAAAGCATCTTTCCCGAACTTTTGGCTTTGAAAGGAGATATGGGCGCAAAAAATATAATTAATCATCGCATTCAAGAAGTAGCTAAATTACAGTTTGATCAAGGGTTGTTGGACATTGACACCGAAGAAGATTATAAAAAATTAATGAAGGAAGCAGAATGATTCTAGATAAATTTAATAGGGTACACGATTATTTACGTATTTCCTTAACGGACAATTGCGACCTAAGATGTTTTTATTGTATGCCTGAGGAGGATTATCAATTTACGCCCAATCAACAATTAATGCAGGCAGATGAAATCGAAGCCATTGCAAAAGCTTATGTAGCCGAAGGAGTAAAAAAAATTAGATTAACAGGTGGCGAGCCCTTGGTCAGAAAAGATTTTGCAGATATATTAAAACGTTTAGGAAACCTGAAGGTCGAAATAACCATGACCACCAATGGAACACGTTTACATGAATTTGTGGATGTGATAAAAAGTTCAGGAATCCAATCATTAAATATAAGTTTGGATACACTTCAAAAAGATCGCTTCATTTTAATGACCAAACGCGATAAGCATGAGCAAGTGATGCGCAATATCCAATTGATGTTGGACAACGGCATTAATGTAAAAGTAAATGTGGTCGCGATGAAGGGAATAAATGACGAAGAAATTATTGATTTTGTACAATGGACAAAAGATACACCTGTGCATATTCGCTTTATTGAGTTTATGCCCTTTGATAGAAATAAATGGAACAGCGATAAAGTAATTACCCTGCAACAAATTTTGGATAAAGTAAGTACTCAATTTGAAATAGAATCTATAGACAGATTACCCCATGAAACTGCAAAGAAATATAGAGTGTCAGGCCATGCTGGTACCTTTGCTGTCATTAGTACCATGACTGCGCCTTTTTGTGGAGATTGTAATAGAATCAGATTGACAGCGGATGGTAAAATGAAAAATTGTCTATTCTCCCAATCCGAAACCGACATTTTAGGGGCTTATAGAAAGGGAGAGGACATTAAGCCATTGATTTATCAAAACATCAGTGAAAAAAAAGAGGCATTGGGCGGACAGTTTACCATTGATATGGAAAAGATAGAAACAACAGCCTTACACAATAGAACCATGATCAGTATTGGTGGTTGATTTAGTATATTCGTAGTATGGAAACAATGATTTCAGTAGCGCGTGCATGGAGTTTAATAAAAGAGTATGTCATGCCGCTTGCTGCAGTGAAAATCAATTTAAAAGAGGCAGGTGGACTAGTGCTTGCCCAAGACATCATCGCATCCAAAGACATTCCAAGTTTTCCTCAATCCAATATGGATGGCTATGCATTTTGTTTCAACGAAAACAACCATCAATATACCATCGTAGGGGAAGTGGCTGCAGGAGCCAGTCAAATAAAAGCACTTGAAAAACGAACAGCTGTAAGAATATTCACAGGAGCTTCGGTACCCGAAGGTGCAGATACGGTATTGATGCAAGAAAAAGCAAAAATTGATGGAGTAGTTTTAACCGTATTAGATGAAAAAATAAAAAAAGGAGATCATCTTCGAGCCATTGGATCAGAAATCAAAAAAGGAGAAAGGGCATTAGCAAAAGGGATGATTTTGAAACCAGCTGCCATTGGTTTTTTAGCGGGCATGGGTATCGATGAAATTATGGTTTATCCTACACCCAAAATAGGCATCCTTGTCACAGGTAATGAATTACAAACAGTAGGTTCTGATTTAAAGGAGGGGCAAGTATATGAATCTAATAGTTATACTTTAATGGCTGCCTTGGAAGTATTAAATATTAAAGAAATAAAAGTCAAGCAAGTAAAAGACGATCTTGTACAAATTGCAAATGAATTAAATAGTTTAATTAAGGAAACAGATATTGTATTAATGACAGGTGGCGTAAGTGTAGGGGATTATGATTTTACCTTAAAGGCTTTTGAGCATTGTCATGTAAAAACTGTTTTTCATAAAATAAAACAAAAACCAGGAAAGCCATTATTATTTGGCCTAAAAGCTGAGAAAATTATTTTCGGGCTTCCAGGCAATCCTTCATCGGTGTTGACTTGTTTTTATGAATATGTATTACCAGCAATAGAAAAATTAACTTGTCAAAATGTTTCACTAAAAGCGATACAAGCCCCCAATGCCAATGTTTTTAAAAAAGTACAAGGTTTAACACATTTTGCGAAAGCCATTTATAATGGGGAAAATGTTACTTTACTTACTGGACAGGAGTCTTATAAATTAGCCTCATATGCAGTTGCCAATTGTTTGGCCATTTTGCCCGAGGAAACGGAAGAAATTACCAAAGACACTATCCTCCACATTCATTTACTTCCCTAAAAAATTCTATGAGTATTAGTTTTTTTATATTATTATTTGTTGTGGCATTATTGTATGCATCGGTGGGGCATGGCGGCGCCAGTGGTTATTTGGCCTTGATGGCCATATATGGTTTTGCCCCAGAAGTAATGAAGCCCACGGCACTTATTTTAAATTTATTTGTCTCCCTTACCTCCTTTATTCTTTTTTATAGAGGCGGACATTTTAAATGGAAATTATTTTTACCCTTTGCCTTAGCCTCCATCCCCTTTTCATTTTTAGGCGGCACCATTGCTTTGGACGCGCATATTTATAAAAAAGTATTGGGGGTATTGTTGTTATTCCCTGTCTTACGATTTTTTATTTACCCCAATACCGCAGATAAAGATTTAAAGGACTCCAATTGGCCCATCTCCTTATTAGTTGGGGCCATCATTGGTTTTTTATCTGGCTTGATAGGTATTGGTGGGGGCATCTTGCTATCACCAGTATTGTTGTTGTTAAGTTGGACCAATCAAAAACAAACAGCGGCCATTAGTGCATTGTTTATTTTTGTAAATTCGGTGGCAGGATTAGCAGGGCAATGGTCTCATGGAATTAAATTAGAACTAGCTATGTTGAGTTTTGTAGCTATTGCATTTTTTGGAGGTATGGCTGGTGCATGGTTAGGGTCTTTAAAATTCAATCAGCAAATTTTAAAATATACTTTAGCTGTCGTCTTGTTATTGGCCTCTGTTAAATTAATACTAACGTAAATCATGAGCATTGAAATTATCTTTTTTGGTCAATTGGCAGATAAAACTGGATGCAGTAAAGTGGTGCTAGAGAATCCAGGTTCAATAGATGCATTAAATAAAATGATGAAAATACAATACCCTAATTTAGCTACTGCAAAATTTGTGATCGCAGTCAATAATAAAATAGCCTTGGACAACGAGTCTATTCATGATCATGCAAAACTTGCATTTATGCCACCATTTTCGGGCGGCTAATTTTTAAAAAAAATAATGAAAGAATTTATATTAAGATACCAACGACAAATTACTTTAGAAGGATTTGGTATGGAAGCACAAGAGAAGCTTTCAAAAGCTAAAATATTGGTCATTGGGGCTGGTGGATTGGGTTGTCCTATTTTACAATATTTAGCAGCAGCGGGTATCGGTTGTATTGGTATTGCGGATGAGGATACCATCCAATTATCCAATTTAAATAGACAAATATTGTTTGGGCAGGAAGATATTGGTAAATACAAAGTAGAGGTAGCTGCAGCTAAAATAAATGCATTGAATGATCATATACAAATCGTTTCTTATAGAGAAAGATTTGATCAACAAATGTGTATCGAGCATTTTCCTAAGTATGATATTATTGTTGATGCGACAGATAATTTTGAAAGCAGGTACATGATTAATGATGCTTGTGTATTATTAGATAAGCCTTTGGTATTTGGGGCTGTTTCGCAATATGAAGGGCAGGTTGCAGTATTTAATGTACTAAGCAATAATATAGCGGTTAATTATAGAGATCTTTTTCCAAGCCCACCTAAAAATGATGAGGTTTTGAATTGTGCTGAGGGTGGGGTTTTGGGGGTATTACCTGGAACCATTGGTGTGATGCAAGCTACCGAAGTCATTAAATTAGTTTCAGGGGTAGGTGCAGCCTTGACCAATCAAATGCTTACTTATAATGCTTTGACCAATCAATTTATTACTATCACATTGGTAAAAAATCCGGAAGCAAATAATACAAGTCCTACTAGTTTGGATATCTTTAAGCAAACCAATTACGCGTATTTATGCAAATAAAAAATATATTTCAAGAAGGCCCTATTGCAGCTAGTTTTATAGCGGATAGCATAGCCAAGCATGCCACTAAAACCGAAATTGGCGGACACAATATATTTTTGGGTCAAGTAAGAGCAGATGAATTTGAAGGTAAAAAAGTCATTGCTATAGAATATACTAGCCATGTAGCTATGGCGCTTGAGAAAATGTATGAAATAAGAGAAGCTATTTTTGCCAAATATCCTCTCACTTGTATGCATGTGCACCATAGTTTGGGTAAAATTAATGCAGGTGAAATTTGTTTATTTGTATTTACTTCTTCTAAACACCGCAAAGCAGCCATAGACGCTTGCCAAGAATGTGTAGAAAGAATCAAAGCAGAACTACCTATTTGGGGAAAAGAAATCTTTGAAGGCGAAGGCTATCAATGGAAAGTTAATCAATAATCAATCAAGCGAAAGCAAAGAAATAGTATACCATGGTCAACATCACACATAAATCATCTACCCTAAGAAAAGCAATTGCAATTGGGCTTTTGAAAGTATCTAAACAATCTACTATTGATGCTATACAAAATAGAAAGGTACCTAAGGGAGATGTTTTTGAATTTAGTAGGGCAGCAGGCTTATTGGCCTGTAAAAAAACCTACGAAGTGGTACCCGATTGTCATCCTTTACCTATAGAATACACTTCCATTTCGCATGAAGTGGATGGCTTAACGATTAAAATTATAGTAGAAGTACATACCATTTATAAAACAGGCGTCGAAGTAGAAGCCATGCATGGAGTTTTGGTTACTGCCTTAACCATGTATGATATGTTAAAACCCATTGATGAAAATATTGAAATATTGCATATCAAATTAGAAGAAAAAAAAGGGGGCAAGACAGATATTAAATATGCTTATCCAGACAATTTAAAAGTAGCTGTTATTACCTGCAGTGATAGTATTGGCAAAGGCATTGGCGAAGATCTAAGTGGCAATATTATTGTAGAAAATTTAAAAAAACATAAAGTAGCAGTAGCCCATAAAAAAGTAATTATTGATGATTTTGATACTATACAAAATCAAGCCAAGCATTTGGTACAAGAAGGCTATCAACTAATCTTATTTACAGGAGGAACCGGATTATCTGCAAGAGATGTAACCCCGGATGCTATTAGGCCTTTAATCGAAAGAGAAGTGCCTGGTGTAATGGAAGCGGTAAGAAATTATGGACAAGAACGAACTCCCTATGCTATGTTAAGTAGAGGCATTGCTGGTTTTATAGGAGATAGTTTAATCATTACCTTGCCAGGATCACCAAGAGGCGCCGAGGAAAGTATGCAAGCCATCTTCCCCTATATCTTACATGTATTCAAAGTGAAAGAAGGAGTGAAGCATTAGTACATATATAATAATTAATGTTTTTCGTTTTATATTTACAACTTATACTCATCAATAGTTAAACATAAAAAATATTTATTTATTTTTTATCATAATTCTTTGCGTTAACTCATTCAAGCATATATATTACATTCAAATAGATTAAAATCTAAGATATTATTCTATTTTATTTAAAATGTAAATTTTATGGCAGAACATTTCGAAATGTTTAATCAGTTTATTAGAAAGCATGTAGATATGACTGAAGCAGATTTGGCCAATTTTAATCAAAAATGTGAAAGAGTTGAATTTTCTAAAGGTGAAATAATTATGAAAGTTGGTGAGCAGCAAGAGAACTTATACTTTATTACCAAAGGGCTTGTCCGGAATTATATAGAAACCGATAATGGGGAAATTAAAATATACAATTTCAGAACAGAAGGTATGCAAATAACAGGCTATGCAGTTTATAACTATAAAGATAACCTTAAAGCCCTGGTGAACATAGAGTGTATAGAAGACTGTGTAATGATAAAAATCCCTTTTCCCGTTATAAATTATGTAATTAATAATATACAATCTGGCGAGCGTTTGGGAAGACATATGGCAGAAGCCCATGTAGTAGAAATGCTCAACTATATTATTAAAAGAGATACCAAGTCCATTATTGAAAGATATGATGATTTAGAACTTGAATATCCAAAGATACACCAACGTGTACCACAACATATGATTGCCTCTTACTTAGGCATCACACCTGTGCATTTATCGAATTTAAAAAAGAGTAGAATAGCTACTACAGATAAAAAATAGTTTAGTAGAAAAATTTCTATATAGTATTTACTAAAAAATACATTTACTTTATAAAATTAATTTAGAATCAATTCTAAGTAATCTAAAATTATAAACTTATATGCCAGCACATTTCGAAATGTTCAATCAATATATTACGAAGCATGTAGAATTTACTGAAGTTGAATTAGTTGATTTTAATAAAAAATGCACACAAGTAAATTTTTCTAAAGGTGAGCTAATAATGAAGGTGGGTGAAATACAAAATAGCCTTTATTTTATTACAAAGGGTATTATTAGAAACTTTGTTGAAAATAAAAAAGGCGAAATAAAAATTTATAATTTCAGGTCTGAAAATATGACAGTTACAGGTTATGCACCTTATAATTATGAGGATAATTTAAAAGCTTTAGTAAATGTGGAGTGTTTAGAAGACTGCATACTAATAAAAGTTCCATTTGAAGCAATTAACTATGTTATCAATACTATGAAACTAGGAGACCGTTTAGGTAGGTATATGGCTGAAGCCCATGTGGTTCAAATGCTACATTATGTATTACAAAAAGATACCAAAACGATTATTGAAAGATTAGATAGCATTGATAAAAGTTTTCCTAATATACATCAGCGTGTTCCTCAATACATGATTGCCTCCTACTTAGGCATAACGCCTGTTCACTTGTCTAATTTGAAAAAGAGAAGAAAGCCTTTAAAACAGTAGCATCTATACAAAAACGACACTAAAATAGATCTAGTGCTGGTTTTGTATCAAATAACTTCGAATTTATTAGCTTTCAATTTTTGGAGCTTTTGCCTCTTTTATACCTGCTTCATATTGAACATCTAAACCATGAGCAACTACTTTAGTATTTTCATATACATCAAATTTAACCGCCTTACCCCATTTTAAGGTTATAAAGTGAACCCCTTTATTTTCGTAGGCTTCTCCATTTAATAAGGTACAAGTAGCAGTCCAACGGGCTATTACTAGCGTATTTCCTGGCCCACCTTTTACTTGAATATCTGTTATGTCAAATTTAAGCGCTGGCAGCACAATATTTACTCTTTTAAACCATCTTAATAAGCTTTCTTTATCGTGACGAGTTCCACTTAAACTATTATCTCCTGCAAAGGTATGTTCTAAAGTTTTATCTGAAACTCCAGACATAATTTCTTCAGGACGATGTTCCTCAATTGCTTTAAAGTTATTTCTTACCAGTTTCTTTACAATATTATGATAAGGGTTAATGCCCAAAGCCATTGCAGTATTCACAACAACTAATAATAAAACCAGAACTAATGTGAGTGTTTTCATATTCATAATTTTTAAAATTGAAAATAAACACAAAAAATTTACAAAAACTGAAATACTGTTTAATAAAAGTAAACTATTAAACTATTTTAATAAACTAAATACATAAACTATGCGAAAAATTTCTAGTTATTATATATTTTGATAATTCTCTTAAAATATTTTAACGTTTTCAACTAATTCTAAAACGTTAAAGTATTTTAACGTCGAATAATATCTAGAGTATTTTCTTTGTGCGTTAAAATAGTATAAAGAAAATACAATGAGGTTAGCTATTACATTTTCAAATAGAGTTTTAAGTATTTTTTTACTTACCATTTTCCTAGGCAATGCAGTTCATGCTCAAACTTTAACTAAGAAGCAACAGGATAGTGCTTTTTTACTACATCCTGGTCAGGAGCGCATTCGAAAGATTAAAAAAACGTTGGCTAAAACTTTTGTAAACTTTACAGGTAATGACCTTTCCTTATATGGGTCTTTGAATTTATCTAAACAAAAAATTAATGATAATGGCATAACGGCTCCTATTAATTATTTATACAACAATGTTAATAGTAATACATATGAGGCTGGCTTTAGTGGAAGTTTTAGAATAGATGGCATTTATAAAGAAAAACATCACTATTCATTCAGTTTTGGTATTAATAGAATTACTGCAGGTAATTATTATCAGAATATACATAGTTTATCTCCCTTTATTGATGACTTCACTCTTTTCAAGGCAGACAATGCATTTACCACCATAAATATAGCTGCGCATTATAAAAAATTGCTTCCTGTAGGAGACATGAACAAGTATAAGTTCTATGCAGTAATAGGTCCCAGCATCGATTATAAAATTTCTAATATTAGTAATGAAAATTTAATAAACGGAGCTGGGAATAGAGCCATTATGAATGCAGATTTTGGTGCGGAGTTTGATAACAAAGGCTACTATGTGCTATTTGCTCATTACAAGTATGGTGTGAATATGAAAAGTTCTTCAGTACCTATTCAATTAAACCGATTTGAAATGGGCATGGGCATGAAACTCAATGATCTATTCTAAAACTTTAATCAAGATGAAACAATTATATACACCCATTGTAGCCTTTCTCCTCTTAATACAATTTTCTTGTAACAAAGAAACGTCCAATACACAAATTGAAGTGATGAATAATTTACTTACCAATAAAAACTGGTATTTAGATTATAGCATTACAGAAGATTTGACTTCAACTACTCCAGTAGTCTATAAAACCTATGTAGGGCAATCTACCTATATTATTACTTATTTAAAAAATGGAACCACCAAAGACTCTGATGGTTTGAGTGGAAGCTATACAGTTGAATTGGTTCGTAATCAATCACAAATTCATGTGCAAGTTAAAACAACTAATGGTAATCCATTGGAAGTTATTTATAATATTATTTCAGTGGGTGCAAACAATTTGGTTTTATCAAAACTAGTATCGGGACCTACCACTAGATTATACTTTACAACTAAGTAAAAAACAGCTATAGTTGAATCGATTACTAAAATTATAATAATGGAAATAAATATGGAAGCTAACATAGTAAAATTATCAAATAGAGAAACAGAGGTTTGTAATTTAATGCTAAGTGGTAAAAGTACGACTAAAATTTCTCAGGTTTTGAATATCAAATGCAATACCGTATCCACCATTAAAAAATCAATTTTTTTCAAAACCAATACAACCAATATCATCGAATTGTATGAGATTTATAAACAAGCATAATATCATTTTACTTTTTATTCTTCTGTTGTGTACTAAAACGCAAGGTCAAACATTAAGTGGCTATGCTTTGAATATGGGCGGAGACTATAGTAGCACCATGGAATGGAATATTGGTGAATCTGTTTCCATTGCCAATTTTAAATCTTCTGCCTATGCTTTAAATACAGGTTTATTGCAACCTATGACTACTGTAGTTACAGGTATCAATGAATATGGCCCAACTGTATTTGGTATCCAAGTAGTGGTAGGCCCCAACCCAACAAGCAAACTACTTCATATTAAAGCAAGCTTTAATGAAGTTGGAAATTTAGCATTACAATTATTTGATAGTAAATCTGCTAATATATTAAGCTTTGAGGGGGGCACTATTTTTAACAATTATGAGAAAGACCTATTCTTGGAAAATTTACCTACTGGGGCCTATTATTTGAAAGTATATTTTAAACCAAGTAATGGGAATACTAAAACAGGCATTTATAAAATTATCAAATTATAATATCCATAAATAATATTTAAATGAATTATCACAAAAAAATTATGCAGCAATATGAATTAATAATAAAATACTTTTTTATAGTATTATTTGTATCATCTTTAACCAATACAAGTGCGCAAACTGGTTTAAATTTTCAGGGAGTAGCAAGAACTTCTAATAATGTACTACTTGCTTCGCAAGACATTACTGTAAAATTAAGTATACTTCAATCGAGTACTTTAGGCATTCCCGAATACGTTGAAATCAGAAAAGTCAAAACCAATGCACAAGGATTATTTACGCTTGTGATAGGTGATACCGGAACCATAAGTACTTTAGGTAATTTTTCAGAGATAGATTGGAAGTCAAATCCCAAATTTTTAAAAATAGAATTCGATCCTACAGCGGGGAATAATTTTATTACCATGGGTATCACTCAATTCCAATATGTGGCCTATGCAAAGTTTGCCAATAGCGTTCCTGCAGAAAATTTAGTAGGTGTTGTTCCAGTTGCTCGGGGGGGCACTGGATCAAGCAGCCTTTCTTCGCTAAAAACTACATTGTCAATAGATAAGGTTAACAATACAGCTGATTCACTTAAGCCCATCAGTAAATTAACACAAACTGCATTGGAGCTTAAATTGAATGCAGCAGATACTTCTAAATATACAAAAACTGTTTATTCAGATTCTGTATGGTTAAAAAAATTAAACATTGCAGATAGTGCTAACGCATATGTCACTCCCTTCAAGCTAACTTCATATAATTTAACTAAAGGAAATGGAGCAGTAACCATCGATACCACTAGCTTATCCAATCGAATTAATTTAAAATTCAATAGCACAGATACCGCTATTTTGTTAAGAAAAACAGATACCACTAGCTTATCCAATCGAATTAATTTAAAATTCAATAGCACAGACACCACTATTTTATTAAGAAAAACGGATACTTCAACATTATCTAATAGAATAAATTTCAAACTTAATATTTCAGATACTACACTTTTATTAAGAAAGGCAGATACCACAAGTTTATCTAATAGAATTAATTTAAAACTAAATATAACAGATACAACATTATTATTGAAAAAATCAGATACCACTAACTTATCTAATAGAATTAATTTTAAATTAAATATTTCAGATACTTCTAATTTACTAAGGAAAACTCAGGTTGGGGTTATCAATGGAGTTGCCAACTTAGATGCTGCTGGAAAAATTCCTTCCGTTCAAATACCGGCTATTTCCTTTTCATCGGTAGATGTTGTTAATAATTTAAGTGAGATGTTAAGCTTGCCTTCTACTAGGCTTATTGGAAGTATAGTAGTAAGATTAGATTCAAGCAAGAACTTTGTTTTAGCACAATTACCTGCAAGTAATAGAACCAACTGGATTGAATTAGTAAATCCCACGAACGTGCAAGTAGTAAATGGTATAGCAGGTACTAATATTACATTAAAAAAATCTGATTTTACAGATTTAGCAAATGTAGACAATACGAGCGATGAATCTAAACCACTTTCTCTAGCTACAAGAACTGCATTGGCGTTAAAATTAAATATTTCAGATACATCGCGCTTATTAAAAAAATCAGACACTTCTTTTTTATTGCAAAAAGTAGATACAGCAGTAATTTTAGCGATGTATGCTAAAAAATTTACCAAAGATGTTACAGTAAATTTTGGTGGCGGAAATTTAGGGAAATATGCCAATGGCAGCACCATCCCAGCTACTGGAAAAACTTTAGATGAATTTTTATATGACATTGTAACCTTGGCTTTTCATCCTTCTTATAATTTACCCTCTGTTACAATTAGCGCCACTCCTGCCTTTGGTTCATATGAAATTGGATATAATCCTGGATTAGTAATTCTTTCCTACAATTTCTCTAAAAATGATGGAGGGGATGCTATAACTGCCACATTTAATAAAGGGGGAGTCTCTTTAGGTACAGGAGTATATGTAAACACACCAGGAACTATTACAAATACTATTAGTTATGGGGTAAACGTAAGTTTTGGGGCTGGTACTACGGTAAAAAATAACAATATAGGCCAACCAGATCCATATGGACAAATCACCGCAGGATCTGCAAGTTCAAGTTCAAATTATTCAACTTTTTCTAAAAGATATTGGGGTGGATTAAATAGTCCTTTTAATTCTACAACTATATATGATATCACTACTTTAAGTCCATTACCTAGTTCAGATAATTTGGGGGGAAACAAAAGTTTATTAACAAATATTAGTATTACAGGAACGCAGTATGCTTATTATGCTTATCCTGCCACCAATCCTGATTTAACTTCTATCATGTATAATAATTTTGAAAGTATCAATACGTTTAATCAGACGATAGTACATATAAAAAATGCTCAAGGATATACACAAGATTATAAAGTATATACTTCCATTAATCCATTAAGTGCCACTTTAACTTCCATCTCTTTTAATTAAATAGTAAAATGAAAAAAATAATTCTTTTAATTGTAATTATAGTTTCTATTAGCTATAATTTAAAAGCTCAAATAGCACTTACCGGAAATATTACCACTGCTGGTGTAGCGGTTTATCCAACACATATAGATAGTTTAGGAAGGGGCGGTTTAATGGTTATGCCAGATTTAACTACAAGAAATGACATTCCAGTAAAAAGAAGAAAACAAGGGATGTTGGTCTATGTGCAAGCCAACGATTCTTTGTACAAATTATTAACTGCAGACCTAAGTAATTCTGGTTGGGTAGCTATGGGCTTCCTATCACAACAAAAATTAACCGACTCCTTAAATGCCAGATTAAAATCAATAGATACTTTGAGTTTGTCTACAAGAATTGACTTAAAAGCCAATGCAGGTGTAATTTCAGACGTGACTTCACTTTTAGCCAATAAATTTAAAACAAGTGATACTTCCTTTTTGTTACAAAAAGCTGATACCGCCAGCTTGTCCAATAGAATAAACTTAAAAACAAATACAGTCGACTTTACTACTTTAACAGCTGCAGTTGCTACTAAATTTAAAACTACAGATACATCTTATTTGCTACAAAAATCGGATACTGCTAGCTTATCAAACAGAATCAATTTAAAAATTGAGACTAGTAAGATTGGCGCAAAAAATGGCGTAGCTAGTTTAAATTCAGCTGGAGTAATTCCTTCTGATCAAATTCCTCCTATTTCATTTTCTTCTGTAGATGTGGTCAACAACCTAACAGAAATGTTAAGTTTTACCAATGGAACTGGATTGTCTACAGATAGATTAGTAGGAAGTATAGTAGTTAGGTTAGATTCTAGTAAAAACTTTGTTTTGGCTCGTCAACCTGCTAGTATACGATCAAATTGGACAGAATTATTAACACCTGCACCACCTGTTCAATCTGTAAATGGGCATTTAGGAACAGTTTCAATAACACCACTTGATTTAAAATTAGACAGTGTTGACAATACAAGAGATGTAGATAAGCCAATTTCAAATCCTACAAAAAGTGCATTGGCTTTAAAATTAAAAATTACAGATACTGCTTATTTATTACAAAAATCAGATACGACAAGTTTATCCAATAGAATTTTTGTAAATGGTGTTGCCATTACGACCGAAACCTCAAGAGCAGCAGCAGCAGAAACACAACTTACAAATAATATTACTACTAACACGAATAGTATAACTTCAAATACTAGTTCAATTGGTACTATAAATACCAATGTAAGTGCAAATACTTCAAGCATTACAACGCTTAATACAAAAATAATTTCCAATACAGCAAGTATTACAACAAACACTTCTGATATTTTATTAAGGGCAACCATATCTTCACCTTCTTTTACTGGTACACCAACTGCTGCAACTGCAATTTCCGGGACCAATACCACACAATTAGCAACGACTGAATTTGTTAGAACTGCAGTTACTTCCATAACAGGATTATCCAATACAAATTTATCTGGAAATGCAGGCATCACCGATGCTAACTTAGCCACTATATCAGCAGCAAATAAAGTGAGTAATAGTGCTACATCTGCTACAGCAACAAATACTTCAAATACAATTGTAGCTAGAGATGGTATAGGAAATTTTACGGCTAATAGTATTACTGCAAGTTTAAATGGTACTGCTTTAAATGCAACCAATATAGTGGGGGGTACTGCAGGGTCTATGCCTTATCAAACTGCTAGTAATTCAACTGGTTTATTAGCAGCTGGAACAGAAGGTCAGTATTTACAATTAACAAGTGGTTTGCCTTCTTGGAAAACATTATCTACTACAGTAAGCTCATCAAGTATCACTGGAACACTTTCCCTGCTTAATGGGGGAACAGGTCAGACAACTATTGCAGGGATACAGTCTGCATTAGGTTTAACAGGTACTACAGTAGCTATCGGAGGGGCAGCAGGACAAAGTTCCCAAGGTACTAGTTCCGTAGCTATTGGAGCAGCAGCAGGACAAACATTACAAGGAAGTTCTTCCGTTGCATTAGGTTATGTAGCAGGATTCTCCAATCAAGGCAATAGTTCCGTAGCCATTGGTAGCAATGCAGGACAAGTTAGCCAGGCTGCGAATTCAGTTGCAATTGGTTATGCTGCATCACAAAATAGTCAGGCTGCTAATTCAGTGTCTATGGGGGCCTATTCGGTTGCTGGTTATTCCAATTCAACAGCAATTGGTTATGGAGCAGTAAGTACTGCGGCAAATACCATTCAATTAGGTGCAGATGGTACCAACGGAGTGGGTGGTGCTACAACAGCTATTTCTAATGTAAAAACTACCGGTACTTTAACAGCTGGTACTGTAACCTATCCAAATACACATGGAATAAATGGGCAGTTATTAACTACTACTGGAAGTGGAACTTTAACATGGACGGCTGCTTATGCCCCTAATGATGCAACAACTACGTCAAAAGGTATTATACAATTAGCAGGAGATTTAAGAGGAACTGTAACCTCACCCACTGTAAACACAGTAGGAGGTGTAAACTCAGCTACTATTTCTACTTTTGATACAAGAATTACTTCTGCTTCAAATAGTATTACTTCATTAACAACAAATTCAGTTCCATATACAGGAGCAACAAAAGCTGTTAATCTTGGTGCTTATGATTTAACTGTTAATGGACTAACTATAGGAATGGGATCCGGTGCTGCTTCTACTAATACGGTTATTGGTAATGGAGCAATTTCCAACATCAATAATACTGGGGTTAACAATAGCGCAATGGGATATAATTCACTTAAATCAAATACCACAGGATTGTCGAATACCTCTAATGGAGTTTCATCACTATTTACTAATAGTTCTGGTTCTTATAATAATGCTAATGGAGTGAGTGCGCTTTATTGGAACTCTAGTGGAAATTATAATCTAGCCAATGGATTTACTTCGCTTCTTAATAATACAATTGGGTCCTACAATACAGCTATTGGTAAGGCTTCTTTATCTACCAATACTTCAGGCAATCATAATACAGCAGTTGGTAATATGGCCAATGTGCTAAGTTTTAATTTAGAAAATGCTACTGCCATTGGAGATAGTGCCATTGTTGCTGCAAGTAATTCTATTCAATTGGGAAATACCAATGTAATCAATGTAAAAACTTCTGGCACCTTAACATTAGGTGCTGTTACTTATCCAAGCATACATGGAAATATTGGTCAAGTATTAACCACTACAGGTAGTGGAACTTTAACATGGACAGTTGCCTATACTCCTATTGATGCATCAACTACTGCAAAAGGTATTATTCAATTAGCAGGTGACTTAAGAGGAACAGCAGCATCGCCTACAGTGAATACAGTTGGTGGTGTAAACTCAGTAACTATTTCCACTTTTGATACTAGAATTTCTTCAGCAACATTAAGTTTAACTTCAGAAGTTACAAGAGCAACTACAGCAGAAGCTGCTAATACTTCAAGCATCACTTCTAATACAGCATCTATAAATACATTAAACACAAATGTGGCATCCAATACAGCAAGTATCACTTCTAATACAGCAAGTATTACATCTAATACAGCATCAATAAATTCATTAAATACAAATGTTGCATCTAATACTTCAAGCATTACTTCTAATACATCATCTATAAATACATTAAACACAAATGTGGCATCTAACACTGCAAGTATTACTTCACTAAATACAAGTATTCTTGCATCTACTATTACAGGAACTGTTGCTGTAGCAAAAGGAGGAACAGGACAAACAAGTATTGCAGGCATTCAATCTGCTATAGGTTTAACTGGAGCGAATGTTGCTATTGGTGAATCGGCAGGGGCTACTACACAAGGTACAAATGCTATTGCAATTGGTAAACAAACCGGTATGTCAACTCAAGGTGGTAACTCAGTTGCGATTGGAAATCAAGCAGGGAAAACAACCCAAGGTGGTTTGTCAATTGCGATTGGTCCTTTAGCAGGACAATCTAATCAAGGAGCAAATTCAGTTGCTATGGGTTATCTAGCTGGAAATAATTATCAGGGTGCTAATTCAGTAGCTTTAGGAGCTGGTTCTGCTTCTGCTGGTAATTCAACAGCTGTTGGTTATTATGCATCAAGTGGAACCTACTCTTCCACTGCTTTAGGTGGTTATGCATCAGCTGGATATGCTAACTCAACAGCCATTGGTTATCAAGCATCCACTTCAGCACCCAATACAATACAATTGGGTGCTGATGGAATATCTATTGCAGGTTCTACTGCTATTACCAATGTAAAAACAAGTGGTACAATTACAGCAGGGGCTATTACTTATCCCAATATAGATGGATTAAGTGGCCAAGTATTAACCACTACAGGTAGTGGAACTTTAACATGGACAGTTGCCTATACCCCCACCGATGCATCAACTACTGCAAAAGGTATTATACAATTAGCTGGAGATTTAAGAGGAACAGCGACATCACCCACTGTGAATACTGTTGGCGGTGTGAACTCATCTACCATTGCAACTTTTGATACAAGAATAATATCTGCAACAAATAGTATAACATCAAGTATAGCAAGTTTATCAGGATCTCACGTAGCCATTGGAACTCAAGCTGGTACTATATCTCAAAGTACTGATGCTATTGCAATAGGTACTTCGGCTGGTAAAAATACACAGGGTACGAATTCAGTAGGACTGGGAACAAATGCTGGACTTAATTTACAAGGGGCACAATCGGTGGCCATTGGGCCTTATGCTGCTCAAGACAATCAACAAGGATTTTCTGTTGCTATAGGATATGTTGCAGGAGGTACCAATCAAGCTGCTTCATCAGTGGCTATTGGTGCTGGATCAGGAAGTAACAATCAAAATGGAGGCGCTGTTGCATTAGGGGCAGATGCAGGAAATACAAGTCAAGGTAGCCATGCTGTGGCCATAGGGTTTTTAGCAGGAAATTCAAGTCAAGGCGATAATTCAGTTGCCATTGGAACCAATGCTGCACAAACTGGACAAGGTCAAAATGCAGTGGCAATAGGTATTTCATCAAGTAGTGCTGCAAATTTTTCTACTGCCATTGGTCCTAATACTGCAGCAGGTTTTACCAATTCAACCGCTATTGGTTATCAAGCAACCGCTACTGCAGCGAATACCATTCAATTAGGTAATAGCAGTGTAACCAGTGTAAATACAAATGGTGCAGTGAATGCAAAATCATTTTATTTAAATGCTTCTAATGCAATCACTGCGGCGGCATCCACCACCATCGATTTATCACTTAGCAATATTTTTAAAGTAAGTCTTGGAACAGATATTGGTGCACTAAGTTTTACAAATGCAAAACCAGGCACTTATATTATTGAATTTATTCAAGGTGGAACTTACAATGTAACATTCCCAACAACAAACTGGAAATGGGCTGCAGGTTTAATACCTATCATAACACAAACTTCAGGTAAAATAGATATCGTAACCCTTGTATATGATGGGTCTACTTATTTTGCTTCTTCAGTTCAAAACTTTTAATATGAAATTATATTTTATTATACTAAGTTTTTTACTTGTAGGTTTTGCTAATGCACAAATAATGCCTCTGCCATTTATAGCGAATGGCAATGCTTATCCAACATCAATAGGCGCCATTGCTTCATTTGATATAGAATCCGTTACGTCGGGCTTGGCTGCAAATACTTATCCTGCCATCAAAAGCGACTTTTCTTTCACTTTTACAAATACAACACCCTATACTATTCAATTTTGGGTAGCTAAAAAAGTTTCAAATACTGCTTCAAGGGGGTTTATAGGATTCACCACAGCAGCGGACGGCTTATCCTATTCTGCAGGTAGTGTTTTATTTTATGAATATAGTGGCAGTGTTTTAAGAAATTTTGTAAAAGATAATTATTTAAATGACAATATTACGCTAGCAGGTTTTACGCTCAATACAATGTATCAAATTACCACCACCTATGATGGAACCAATTGGAAAAATTATGTGAATGGACAATTAGTGAATACCAATAGAAATACGGCTACTTTTAATAGCACAGCTAATTTAATGCTAGGCAATATTGGAGGCTATACCAATATTGTATTAGATGAAGTTCGATTTTGGGACAAAGCACTCACTATAGATGAAATTGCAAACAACTGGAACAAGCCTTTAACTGGTTATGAAACAGGTTTAAAATTGTATTATAATTTTAATAATCAGGGCTATGCGGCAGAAGATAATACATACATAAAATACTTAAAAGATAAAAGCGTAAACAATTATAATGGAACATTTAAGAATATGGCCTTATCGGGTAGCCAGCAAAATTTTATAAGTGATATTTCTACAACTACCACTTATGATAGTTTAATACTTTCAATAGATGCAAATAATCTTGATAGTTACCCAGGCAACGGCCGTGGTACTACCTATGGAAATACAAATAATAAAAGCGCTTTCATAGTACATGATCTTTTTTCAACTACTAACTTTATTTTTTACAATAGCGCAAGTTATACTGTAAATCAGTTCGCAGCTCCAATATTAAATGCAGATGGGGGCCGTTCTTTTTTAATGAACAATATTTATGGGAAAACAAATACTGCCTCTGGCATTTCAGGTTACGCGAGAAGATCATTTGAAGCCTGGGTTAAATTCAATAGCTTAAATAACAATTCAGTAGTGTCAATTGGTAATTTAGCTAATAATGACCTATTTGAAATGGCTGTTAACAACGGCAAATTAATATTAAATACGGGTGTTGATTTCTCTAGTAATCTTAATATCAAAAGTAATCGAACATTATCATCTAATACTTGGTATCATATAGTTATTGTTTATGACCCTTATCTAACAATATCTCAAGACACAAAGTTCTTTATAATGTATATCAATGGTGCTTTTGAGAATGATTATTATACAGCTTTAAATGCCAATCAAACAAGTATTGATGCTTTCTTCTCACCTATTAATACCACCAATACGAATATATACGTAGGAAATAGTCAAAGGCCTTTTAATGGTAAATTAGGCAGTTTGAAAATTTATAATCGGGTACTGAGTGCAACGGAAATTTTAAATAAGTACAATGCTACTAAGAGCAGATTTGGGTATTAATTATTTTAATTGGATGCTAAGATTTTTGCATACTTAGAAAATTTTATAATTGTATTTTAATAAAAATACATATCATTAAAATAGTTTAATATTTCCCCTTTTTAATAAAATATTAAAACAGTTTAACCACTACTCATTTCTATTAATAGTATTTTTATTCTATCAAAATAAAAAACAGGGAAGCCGAAAGCTGTA
>Ga0304729_1000459_pt1 | contig 30468 bp, 29 predicted proteins | sample C_131016_MF_Meta_FD_190475 | JGI IMG/M metagenome (GOLD analysis project Ga0304729, IMG submission 190475) | Freshwater microbial communities from Lake Croche, Canada to study carbon cycling - C_131016_MF_MetaG (v2) (version 2) | ecosystem: Environmental > Aquatic > Freshwater > Lake | place... | reverse complement strand
TTGGATTATCTAACTTCTAGGTCATCCAAACGAACTGCTTCGCCAGAACCTTGTGACTCAAATGGTGTGAAGTCATACTCGTCATAAGCTGCGTAAACCGCGGCCTTTGCTTCTTCTGTTGGTTCAACAGATACGTTGCGATAACGAGGTAGACCAGTACCAGCAGGAATCAACTTACCGATGATGACGTTCTCCTTTAGACCGAGCAATGGGTCGCTCTTCTCTGCAAGGGCTGCGTCCGTAAGAACCTTTGTGGTCTCTTGGAATGATGCAGCTGATAGCCATGATTCGGTTGCAAGTGATGCCTTGGTAATACCCATAAGTTCATGGCGTCCCATTGCAGGCTTGCGGTTGTTCTGAACAGCTTCGCGGTTCTCTGCTTCAAACTTTGTCTTTTCGACAAGCTCGCCAGGTAGAAGAGTTGTCTCTCCTGGTTCAAGAACAGTACGACGCTTAAGCATTTGGCGAACGATAATTTCGATGTGCTTATCGTGAATTGATACACCCTGTGAACGATAAACAGATTGAATTTCGTTAACTAGGTGGATCTGAGTGGTGCGCTCACCTTGAATCTTAAGTACTTGCTTTGGATCAACGTTTCCTTCGATCAAACGATCTCCGGCCTTTACGCGATCATTTTCAACAACAAGTGGCTTTTGACGACGGGTGTATGGATAAGCAATTGCTTCTTGTCCATCTTCAGGGGTAACAATGATCTTCTTACCCTTTGCATCCTCAAGGAAGCTAACAACGCCTGCAGTCTCTGCGATTGGCGCAACACCCTTAGGTGTGCGAGCCTCGAAGAGTTCAACAATACGTGGCAGACCGTGAGTAATTTGAGTTTCACCAGACAACATCGCACCACCGGTGTGGAAGGTACGCATTGTTAGCTGAGTTCCTGGTTCACCAATTGATTGAGCAGCAATGATTCCAACAGCCTCGCCGACATCAACTAGCTTGCCTGAGGCCATTGAACGGCCGTAGCACATTGCGCATTGGCCAAACTTTGAATCACAGGTAAGAACTGAGCGAACCTTTACTGTGCTAACACCAGCATCGGTAAGTAGCTTGTAGTTCTTATCGCCAATATCAGTACCAGCAGCCATTACTACCTTGCCGCTAACAACCACATCTTCGATGAGGTTACGACCAAATAGTGATGTCTCGTAGTGAGCATCTAGTTCAAGAGTTAGACCGCGATCAGTTCCGCAATCAACTTCACGAATGATTACATCTTGTGCCACGTCGCAAAGACGACGGGTTAGGTAACCAGAGTCAGCGGTACGAAGCGCTGTATCTGCAAGACCCTTACGAGCACCGTGAGTAGAAATGAAGTACTCAAGTACTGAAAGACCTTCACGGAAGTTTGACTTGATCGGACGAGGAATAATTTCACCCTTTGGGTTAGCTACCAGACCACGCATACCTGCGATCTGACGAACTTGCATCATGTTTCCACGAGCACCTGAGTAAACCATCATCCAAACTGGGTTGGTCTTAGGGAAGTTATCTTCCATCGCCTTTGCAACTTCGTTAGTTGCATTAGTCCAGATTTCGATAAGTTCCTGGCGACGCTCGTCATCGGTGATCAGACCATTCTCATATTGGTTTTGCACCTTTTCAGCCTTGATTTCATATCCATCAAGGATCTCTTGCTTACGAGCTGGGGTTACAACATCTTCGATTGCGATTGTGATGCAAGCGCGAGTTGCCCAGTGGAAGCCAAGTGACTTAAGAGCATCAAGAGTTTGAGCAACAGTGACCTTAGCAAAACCTTCTGCCAAATCATCAACGATCTTGCCAAGAAGCTTCTTGGTTACATCGTAATCAACATATGCATAACCCTCTGGAAGTACTTCGTTGAACAATGCGCGACCAAGTGTGGTCTCGCGAACTGAAGTAACGCCATTGTGGGTTAGACGTAGCTTGATTGCTGCTTGTAGTGAAAGTGAGTTTTGGTCATATGCCATAACTGCTTCAGCAACAGAACCAAATGCGCGGCCTTCACCGATTTGGTTGTCGCGAAGTGAAGTTAGGAAGTAAAGACCAAGAACCATGTCCTGAGTAGGAGATGTGATTGGACGACCTGATGCTGGTGACAAGATGTTATTACTTGAAAGCATCAAGATACGTGCTTCAGCTTGGGCTTCAGCAGATAGCGGCAAGTGAACAGCCATCTGGTCACCGTCGAAGTCAGCGTTGAATGCTGTACAAACGAGTGGGTGAATCTGAATTGCCTTACCTTCAACCAACTTAGGTTCGAAAGCTTGGATACCCAAACGGTGCAGGGTTGGTGCACGGTTTAGAAGAACTGGGTGTTCTGCAATTACTTCTTCTAGAACATCCCAAACCACTGGACGAGCACGCTCGACCATGCGCTTTGCAGATTTAATGTTCTGTGCGTGATTGAGATCAACCAAGCGCTTCATTACGAAAGGCTTGAAAAGTTCTAGTGCCATCTGCTTTGGTAGACCGCATTGGTGCAGCTTTAGCTGTGGACCAACAACGATTACTGAACGACCTGAGTAGTCAACGCGCTTTCCCAGAAGGTTCTGACGGAAACGACCTTGCTTACCCTTAAGCATGTCTGAAAGAGACTTAAGTGGGCGGTTACCTGGACCTGTAACTGGGCGACCACGACGACCGTTATCGAATAACGCATCTACTGCTTCTTGGAGCATGCGCTTTTCGTTGTTAACGATGATCTCTGGTGCACCGAGATCAGCTAGACGCTTCAAACGGTTGTTACGGTTAATTACACGACGATATAGATCGTTTAGATCTGATGTCGCATAACGACCACCATCCAACTTAACCATTGGACGAAGATCAGGTGGAATAACTGGAACGCACTCAAGCACCATTGATGCTGGGTGGTTACGAGTATTTAGGAATGAAGAAACAACCTTTAGACGCTTGATCGCGCGAGTCTTCTTTTGTCCCTTACCGGTTTGCGCAAGCTCTGTTAGCTTCACAAACTCAGATTGGAGATCGAAGGTTTCAAGACGTGCCTTTATTGCCGCAGCGCCCATTGATCCCTTGAAGTAAACGCCGAAACGATCGTTTAGTTCGCGATACAAAGCTTCATCGCCTTCTAGGTCTTGGACCTTTAGGTTTTTGAAGCGAGTCCAAACATCATCTAGGCGATCTAGTTCGCGTTGTGAGCGATCGCGAAGAGTCTTTAACTCACGCTCTGCTGCTTCGCGGACCTTGCGCTTAACATCTGCCTTTTCGCCAGCAGCTTCTAGTTCAGCAGTATCTGCTTCTAGCTTCTTTTGACGTGCATCAAGATCACCATCGCGACGAGTCTCGATCTTCTTCTTGTCTGCAAGTAAACGCTTTTCTAATGATGGTAGGTCTTCTTCACGAGCTTCTGTATCAACTTCTGTGATCATGTAAGCAGCGAAGTAAATTACCTTTTCAAGATCCTTTGGAGCTAGATCTAGTAGGTATCCAAGGCGTGATGGAACACCCTTGAAGTACCAGATGTGAGTTACAGGAGCAGCAAGCTCAATGTGACCCATGCGCTCACGGCGAACCTTTGCGCGTGTAATTTCAACACCGCAACGCTCGCACTTAATACCCTTGAAACGTACGCGCTTGTACTTACCGCAAGAACATTCCCAGTCCTTTACAGGTCCGAAGATCTTCTCATCGAATAGGCCATCTTTTTCTGGCTTTTCTGTACGGTAGTTAATGGTCTCTGGCTTCTTAACTTCTCCAAAGGACCACTCACGAATATTGTCGGTAGAAGCAAGGCCGATTCGTAGTTCGTCAAAAAATTCAACATCTAACATTTTTTAACCTCTCTCCTTAAACTTCTTCGACACTTGAAGGTTCAACTCGTGACAAGTTGATTCCAAGTTCTTCGGCGGTACGGGAAACTTCTTCATCGGTATCGCGTAGATCCATTGCAATACCGTCAGCGTTAACAACTTCAACGTTCAAGCAAAGGGAACGCATTTCCTTCACAAGCACCTTGAATGATTCTGGAATACCTGGTTCAGGAATGTTCTCGCCCTTAACAATGGCTTCGTAAACCTTTACGCGGCCAAGAACATCGTCAGACTTGATGGTGAGCAACTCTTGAAGGGTGTAAGCCGCTCCATAAGCCTCCAGTGCCCAAACTTCCATTTCGCCAAAACGCTGTCCACCGAACTGAGCTTTTCCACCCAGTGGTTGTTGCGTAATCATTGAGTAAGGTCCAGTTGAACGTGCGTGAATCTTGTCGTCTACCAAGTGGTGGAGCTTCAAGATATACATGTAACCAACTGTGATTTCTTCCTTGTATGGCTCACCAGAACGACCGTCGAATAGACGAGCCTTTCCGTTTCCACCAACTAGACGCATTCCATCCTTATTAGGAAGGGTTGATGAAAGAAGACCAACTAATTCTTCTTCCTTTGCGCCATCAAATACTGGTGTAGCAACCTTTGAGTTTGCAGGAGCATTGGTATAACCGTGCTCGATTAGATCCTTCTGCCACTTCTCGTTGCCTGTTAATTCCCAACCAGACTTTGCTACCCAACCAAGGTGAGTTTCAAGAATCTGACCAACGTTCATACGTCCTGGAACACCAAGTGGGTTCAAGACAACGTCAACCGGAGTTCCATCTTGGAGGAATGGCATATCTTCAACTGGAAGAATCTTTGAAATAACACCCTTGTTACCGTGGCGACCAGCAAGCTTGTCACCATCTTGGATCTTACGCTTTTGCGCAACGTAGACACGAACAACTTGGTTTACACCAGCTGGTAGTTCGAAATCATCGTCAGGTGTTTGAATCTGAACATCAATAACCTTGCCAGACTCACCGTGTGGCAACTTAAGTGAGGTATCGCGAACTTCACGATCCTTCTCACCAAAGATTGCGCGAAGCAAACGCTCTTCAGGAGTTAGTTCAGTTTCTCCCTTAGGAGTTACCTTTCCAACCAGAATGTCGCCAGGTACTACATCGGCGCCAATGCGAATGATTCCGCGGTCATCTAGATCAGCCTTAACTTCTTCAGAGACGTTAGGGATGTCGCGAGTAATTTGCTCAGGCCCAAGCTTGATATCACGAGCTTGAACTTCATACTCTTCAATGTGAATAGAGGTAAGAACATCGTCTTGAACTAGACGTTGAGAAAGGATGATCGCATCTTCGTAGTTGTGACCTTCCCATGACATAAATGCCACAAGTAGGTTCTTACCAAGGGCCATTTCGCCCTTATCAGTTGATGGACCATCAGCAATTACCTGACCGACATCAACCTTGTCACCCTTAGAAACAACAACCTTTTGGTTTCGTGAGGTTCCTTGGTTTGAACGAGTGAACTTCTCTAAGAAGTAGTGCTCGGTCTTGCCGTCATCTTGCATAACAGTTACTTCATCAGCAGAAACTTCGGTTACAACACCAGCGCCGCGAGCAAGTAGAACATCGCCCGCATCTACAGCTGCACGGAACTCCATGCCGGTTCCAACAAATGGAGCCTCGGCGCGAAGTAGTGGAACTGCTTGACGCATCATGTTTGAGCCCATCAATGCGCGGTTTGCGTCATCGTGCTCAAGGAATGGAATCATTGCAGTTGCAACAGAAACCATCTGACGTGGTGAAACGTCCATGTAATCAACTTCATCAGCGTGGATGTATTCAACTTCGCCACCGCGACGACGTACTAGTACGCGTGCTTCAGCAAAGTGTGAATCAGGAGTAAGCGGTGCATTTGCTTGCGCAATAACATGCTCATCTTCTTCATCAGCTGTTAGGTAATCGATTTGATCGGTGACCTTGCCCTTATTTACCTTGCGATAAGGAGTTTCAATAAATCCAAATGGTGTTACGCGAGCATATGTAGCCAGAGATCCGATAAGTCCAATGTTTGGACCTTCAGGAGTTTCAATCGGACACATACGACCGTAGTGAGATGGGTGAACGTCACGAACTTCAAAGCCAGCACGTTCACGAGAAAGACCACCAGGTCCAAGGGCTGAAAGACGACGCTTGTGGGTCATTCCTGAAAGTGGATTTGTTTGATCCATGAACTGAGAAAGTTGAGATGTTCCGAAGAACTCCTTGATGGATGCAACAACCGGACGGATGTTGATCAATGTCTGAGGAGTAATGGCTTCAACATCTTGAGTAGTCATACGTTCGCGAACAACACGTTCCATACGTGAAAGACCGGTACGTACTTGGTTTTGAATCAATTCACCAACGGTGCGAAGGCGACGATTTCCAAAGTGATCGATATCGTCAATTTCTACACGTACTTGCTTGCCGTATTCCATAAGAGCTTCGCCCTTGTGAAGTGAGACCAAGTACTTGATTGTTGCAACGATATCTTCAATGTTAAGTAGACCCTTTGAAAGTTCTAGCTCAAGGCCTAACTTCTTATTAACCTTAAAGCGACCAACCTTTGCAAGGTCATAGCGCTTTGGGTTGAAGTAAAGGTTTTCGATAAGAGCTTGTGAAGCTTCCTTAGTTGGTGGCTCACCTGGACGTAGCTTGCGATAGATATCAAGCAGAGCTTCGTCTTGGGTATTGACGTTATCTTTTTCAAGAGTAAGTCGAATAGATTCAAATTCGCCAAATTGCTCAAGAATTTGCTCTGATGTCCAACCAAGTGCCTTTAGGAAAACAGTCACTGATTGCTTACGCTTACGATCGATACGAACGCCAACTAAATCCTTCTTATCAACTTCGAATTCAAGCCAAGCACCACGGCTTGGAATGATCTTCGCAGTCAAAATATCTTTGTCAGATGTCTTCTCAATTGTGCGCTCGAAGTAAACGCCAGGAGAACGAACGATCTGGGAAACAACAACGCGCTCGGTTCCGTTAATTACGAAAGTTCCGCGAGGTGTCATCAATGGGAAATCTCCCATGAATACAGTCTGAGACTTAATTTCACCGGTGATGTTGTTGGTGAATTCAGCAGTTACGAAAAGAGGTGCGCTGTAAGTAATATCGCGCTCTTTGCATTCTGCAATTGTGTACTTAGGCGGTTCGAATCGGTGATCTCTAAATGAGAGAGACATCGAACCTTGGAAATCTTCAATTGGAGAAATCTCTTCAAAGATTTCTTCCAAACCAGATGTCTTTGGTACTTCACCACGTCCGGCTTTCTCTGCAACGTCTAAACGAGAACGCCAAGCATCGTTACCAAGTAACCAGTCAACACTGTCTAGCTGTAGTGACAATAGGTTTGGTACTTCAAGGGGTTCACGAATTTTCGCGAAAGAAACACGAGCAGGTGCAAATGACTTTGACTTCGTTGCGGCCAAAATTCCTCCAGATGTAAACGCACGGCTACCGCCAGGTCTCAGCCGCTATATGCCTGACCTCTGGGTTTTAAGATTTGCGAACGCTTAGGGTATCCGAGGGGTTAGCCCTCTGTCTAATCCGCCCTTATACACCCCCACCCCCACGCTTGTCTTGGGTTCGCGGCAACAAAAAAGCCCCCAACTAGTGGGGGCTTTTCCTGAATTAAGCGGGAATTACTTGACGGTGACCTTTGCGCCAGCAGCTTCTAGAGCTGTCTTTGCCTTGTCTACTGCTTCCTTGGTTCCCTTTTCAATCAAAGTAGCTGGTGTTGCATCTACTAGGTCCTTAGCTTCCTTTAGGCCAAGAGCTGAGTTGATGTTACGAACTTCTTTGATAACTGCAATCTTTTGTGAACCAGCATCATCAAGAATAAGTGTGAACTCATCTTGTCCTGCATCTGCTGCGCCACCAGCGGCTGCGCCGCCTGCTGCTGCAACTGCTACTGGAGCTGCTGCTGTTACATCGAATTCAGTTTCGAATGCCTTTACGAAATCTGAAAGCTCTACAAGAGTCATTTCCTTGAATTGAGCTAATAGATCAACTGAAGATAGTTTTGCCATTTTATTTATCCTTTTTCTCGGTACTTACGCTTCTGGTGTTTCTGATGGAGTTTCTTCTGCTGGTGCTGCTTGTGCAGCTGGAGCCTCTGGAGTTGCTTCTGCAACTACTTCAGCTGGGGTCTCAGCAACAACTTCTGCTGCTGGGGCTTCTACAACTGCTTCAACTGGAGCCTGGGCCTTAACTTCGGCTACAACTGGAGCACCTTCTGCTGCTTCCTTCTTAGCGCGCAGTGCATCAATGGTTCGGATTGCCTTAGCAAGCGATCCCTTCATTGCACCAGCAAGCTTTGCAAGTAGAACCTCGCGTGACTCAAGGTCAGCAAGCTTCATAATCTCTGCAACGGAAACTGCTTTACCTTCGAAGATTCCACCCTTAATAACTAGGAATGGATTCTCCTTGGAAAAATTCTTGAGGCTCTTTGCGGCATCAATTGGATCACCCTTAATGAAAGCAAGTGCAGATGGTCCGGCGAGTAGTGACTCGTCGATATCTACGCCAGCGTTCTTGGCGGCAATCTTTGTCAGGGTGTTCTTCACAACTGAATACTTGGTGTTTGCACCAAGTGAGCGGCGAAGTTCCTTCATTGATGTAACAGAGAGACCACGATAGTCAGTCAGCACTGTTGCATTAGCTGAGCGGAAATCTTCCGTCAGTTCAGCAACTGCTGCTTCTTTATCTGGGCGAGCCATTTGGCTTCCTTTCGCTCATAAAATCGAAAAACCTCGTCGCATAAATGCGCACGAGGTTACGTGTGCACCTATGCGGGTTGTCTTTCGACACTTAACTCTTTTACGTTTGTTTTCACTTACGTAATCGAGACCTGCAGTCTTTGGTACGGGTCTTGCTACTTTCTTAACTTTGCCAAGGGTAAGCCCAAAGGCCTACCCCCGTCAAAATCCTGCTTATTTAGGCTTAGGCCTGAACGTTATCTCCGCCATCGCGTGAGATTGTTGGGTCAACCTGGATTCCAGGTCCCATCGTGGTTGAAAGCGTTGCACTCTTAATGAAGCGACCCTTTGAAGAGTTTGGCTTTGCGCGCATAACTTCTTCTAGAGCAGCTGCATAGTTATCAGCTAGTTGATCGGCAGTGAATGAAACTTTGCCAATGATGTAGTGAAGATTTGAGTTCTTATCAACACGGAATTCAATCTTTCCGCCCTTGATGTCATTTACTGCTTTTGCCACATCGGTGGTTACGGTTCCAGTCTTTGGGTTTGGCATTAGACCACGAGGTCCAAGTACCTTTCCAAGACGACCGACCTTGCCCATTAATTCTGGTGTTGATACGACTGCGTCGTAATCAAGGCGACCCTTTGAAACTTCATCGATCAATTCATCTGCGCCAACAATGTCAGCACCAGCTGCGCGTGCTTCTTCAGCGCGCTCGCCACCTGCGAATACAAGAACGCGGGCAGTCTTACCGGTTCCGTGTGGCAAGTTAACAGTTGAACGAATTGCTTGGTCTGCCTTCTTTGGGTCAACGCCAAGTACTAGAGCAACTTCAACAGTTGCGTCGTACTTTGTTGTAGAAGTCTCTTTAGCAAGCTTTACAGCTTGTGAAGGTGAGTAAAGAACCTTCTGATCTACCTTGGCTGCTGCCTCGTTATATTTCTTACTGCGCTTCATTTCTTCTCTTTCTTCTTGCTTTGAGTTGTGGTTAAACGGACCAGCGCGGTCCTCCCACTAATTAGGAAAGTTTCCTAATTAACCGACGGTGATGCCCATTGAACGAGCGGTACCGGCAATGATTAGTGATGCTGCTTCTAGGTCATTTGCATTCAAGTCAGGCATCTTGATCTTTGCGATCTCTTCAACCTGTGACTTTGAGATGTTTGCAACCTTTTGCTTGTGTGGAACTGGTGAACCCTTTTCGATTCCAGCAGCCTTCAAGATTAGGCGTGAAGCTGGTGGAGTCTTGGTGATGAAGGTGAATGAACGATCTTCAAAAACGGTGATCTCTACTGGGATGATCTGACCCTTTTGTGATTCGGTTGCAGCGTTGTATGCCTTAACGAAATCCATGATGTTCACACCATGCTGACCAAGGGCAGGACCTACTGGTGGTGCAGGTGTTGCTGCGCCAGCTTGAATCTGCAACTTGATAAGTGCGGTGATCTTCTTCTTTGGTGCCATGGTCTTTTCCCTTTTCTCGTTTTCTTTAAAGTTCTTAGTCTTAAAGCTTCTGTACTTGGTGGAATGAAAGTTCTACAGGGGTTTCGCGTCCAAAGATTGAAACCAAAACCTTTAGTTTGCCTTGCTCTGGCATGATCTCAGAGATCGTTGCTGGCAAAGTGGCAAATGGGCCATCCATAACAGTTACGGACTCGTTGATCTCGAAATCAATCATCTTGATATCTAGCTTCTCGCCCTTCTTAACTGGACGTGGAGCCAAGATGTTCTCTACTTCAGCAAGAGTTAGTGGTGCTGGGTGGTGTGCGTTTCCAACGAAACCGGTAACACCAGGAGTGTTACGCACGCAAGACCAAGACTCATCAGTTAGATCCATACGAACTAGAACGTAGCCAGGAAAAACGTTGCGCTTTACTAGCTTGCGCTCGCCCTTCTTGATCTCAACGATCTCTTCTTCTGGAACTTCTACTTGGAAGATGTAATCCTCCATATTAAGAGAGGTAATACGGTTGGCAAGGTTGCCCTTTACCTTCTTCTCATAACCTGCGTATGAGTGAACTACATACCAATCGCCAGGAGCACTGCGAAGTGCGCGGCGGAATTCTGCATTTGGATCATTCTCTTCTTCAGCAAGCTCAGCATCAACCTCTGACTCAATAGCTTCAATAGCTTCTACTGAACCAATTGCTTCGTCAGCGACTACAGATTCTGTGATCTGAGTTGCGAGCGCATTGGCTTCATTAAGTGCGGCATCGGACTGAGCAAGTGCTGCTTCAAACGCGTCTACATTATCAAGTGACATCTTTACTCCCCCTTATCCAAATACCCAGAAAACAACCTTGGTCAACACAACGTCAAGAAGTGAAACCACGGCGATGATGAATGCTACGAAAACTAGAACCACTGCGGTGTATGTTGTTAATTGATTGCGAGTCGGCCAAACAACTTTCTTAAGTTCGGCAATAACTTGTCGATAGAACAGGTTGATGCGACCGAAGAAGCCAAGCTTCTCTTCGGCTAATTGGTTGTTGTGTACTTCATCAACCACTTGCGCTACCTCTTTCTATTTCTAATCAACTAATAAAACATCTTGCAGGGCAGGAGGGACTTGAACCCCCAACCGCCGGTTTTGGAGACCGGAACTCTGGCCAGTTGAGCTACTGCCCTTCAAGCGTTACCTCGACCATGAAGACGTGCGTCATCATGACCTACTGCAAGCGCCAGAAACGGGAGTCTAGAGGTGAGGGTGGGAGTTAGTAAAACTGAGGTGGCATACTCGCCTTCTATGAGCGCAAAACCAAGAATTTCACGCCGGATCGCAGCCATCGCTGAGTCGGCCACTTTGGCTGTTGATGCAAAGGCTAAAGCCCTAAAAGCTGCAGGTCGCCCAGTCATTGGTTTTGGCGCAGGAGAACCAGATTTTCCAACTCCTGATTACATTGTTAAAGCGGCGCAAGATGCAGCTAGCAAACCAGCAAATCATCGCTACTCACCAACACCAGGGCTTCCAGAACTGCGTGATGCAATCGTTGCTAAGACTTTGCGCGATTCAAATTTTGTAATCACTGCTGACCAAGTACTAGTTACCAATGGTGGTAAGCAAGCTGTTTATCAAGCATTTGCATCAATCGTGGACCCAGGTGATGAAGTAATTCTTCCCGCTCCTTATTGGACCACCTATCCAGAGTGCATCAAGCTTGCTGGTGGAATTGCAGTTGAAGTATTTGCCGATGAAACGCAAAACTATTGCGTCAGCGTAGATCAACTAGAAGCAGCTCGCACTGATAAGACAAAGGTGCTTCTATTTTGTTCACCTTCAAACCCAACTGGGTCGGTTTACTCACCAGAGCAAGTAAAAGAAATTGGCCAATGGGCGCTAAAGCATGGCATCTGGGTCATAACTGATGAGATCTATGAACACCTTCGCTATGACGGGGCAAGCGCCCCATCACTTCCAGTAATCGTTCCGGAATTAGCTGACACCACAATTATTCTAAATGGCGTTGCTAAGACTTATGCCATGACTGGATGGCGAGTGGGTTGGATGATCGGTCCAAAGGATGTAATCAAAGCAGCAACAAATCTGCAATCACACCTCTCATCGAATGTGGCAAATATTTCCCAGCGCGCAGCTATTGCTGCCCTTACTGGTGACCTAACTGCCGTGCATGAAATGGGTGTGGCTTTTGATCGTCGCCGTAAGTTAATTGTAAAAATGCTAAATGAGATTCCTGGTGTGCAATGCCCAAACCCAACTGGCGCGTTCTATGTTTATCCATCAGTAAAGGGAGTTCTTGGAAAAGAGATCCGTGGCAAGCGTCCACAAACATCAGCAGAACTTGCAACACTTATTCTTGAAGAAGTAGAAGTTGCAGCTGTTCCAGGAGAAGCATTTGGACCTTCTGGATACCTACGCTTTTCATATGCCCTAAGCGATGAAGATATCGTCAAAGGTATTACTCGCGTTGCAAAGCTTTTAGCTGAAGCTAAATAGTCACGCCAACAAACTGAACTTCAGGTTCTAAGTTAATCCCAAACATTTCTAAAACTTTTGCGCGCGCATCTTTGGCCAAGGCAATTAAATCTGCTGCGGTAGCGTCACCAGAATTAGAAAGTGCCAAGACGTGCTTTGGCGATATCTGAGCACCGGCTAATTTAAATCCTTTTTCCACGCCAGCATGTTCCATTAACCAAGCTGCAGAAGTCTTTACTTTGCCATCACTTTGTGGCCACTTCGGTGCATCAACCGGCAGTTTTGCTGCATCTGCTGCAGAGAGAATCGGATTAGTAAAGAAGGAACCAGCTGAATTAATTCCGCCGCCAACCAACATTCCTTTAGCTGCTCGTAGTTTTAAAACCACCTCGCGAAGTTTTGCAATTGGAACTCTGGCGCCGATCTCAACGCCCAACTCTTTAGCAAGTTCGCTGTATTGAACTGGCAGAGATTCTTCGCCTCGGCGAAGCTGAAAGGTGACATCTAAAATTACGTAGCGCCCAGCTTCTTTCTTAAACTTTGAAGTGCGATAGCCAAACTCACATTCACTTGCTGCAAAACTCTTTATTTCACCAAGCTTGCGATCAAAAGTGCGCACCCGGGCAATTACCTCAGCCACTTCATGGCCATATGCTCCGATATTTTGAATTGGTGCTCCACCGACTGTTCCAGGAATTCCACTTAGCGATTCCAGATTTGCCAACTGTTTTTCAATAGTGAAGGCAACAAACTCATCCCAATCCTCACCAGAACTAACGGTCAAAGTGCCACCGCTGCAAGCATCAATTACAAATGAATTACCTTTAGTCTCAACACAAATAACGGTGCCATCAAAACCTTGATCACTTATCAAAACATTGGAGCCACCACCCAAAATAAGAAGGGGGGTCTTGGAAGCATCTGCGGCCCTAACAGCTGCAATTAATTCTTCTTCGCTTTTAACGTGCACCAAATTCTTTGCTGGCCCACCAACTTTGAGAGTGGTGAAGTCTGAGAGATTTTCGGTGCTCATGGTCTAAGGCTACCTTCGTTCAATCAAGATCTCAGTCTTACCGCGGAAGCGATCTAAAATCCGATCGTAATTCTTCTTTGACTGTTCATCGCGAAAGGCTTCATCGGTGTCGTAATAGCCGTGATGGCGCTCTTGCTTAAGTGGAAGCTCCATCTGCCAGAGTCGGCCTTGGCCTTGACGCAGGCGAAGAGAAAATTCAATGTCAGCATTGCGGTAATAAACGGCGCGAATATTAAATAGGTTCACACTTAAAGCGGCATCTTTATTTACCGCAAAGAAATAACTAAAGAGCACATCAACTTCACCTGGGCCTTTGTCATCGACACTTCGCCATTCATCGGCAATATTGATTAAGCCACCTTTCCAGCCTACGGCGCAAAATGCCCCCTCGTTTAATTTTGCAAGGACTGGGGAAATTGCATCGCCTGTTAAATTCGTTGAAGGATCCATAATGATTACATCCTTGGAGTTGGCCAGTTTGATTAGTGCATTTATCCCTTCGCCCCAGCCAACGCCTTCGGTTATTTGAACTACATAGGTGCGCTCATCTTGAATGCTTTCTAGTCCAACCATGTCTGGTGAGCCAGAGATAAGAAGGTAAATAGCAATATCTTCGCCAACATTGGCTTTTATGGCATTGATGCAAGTAACGGTGTCTTGAATAAAACCATCGGTATAGATCAAGACCGTGGCCGTGAAATCCTTTTTTGATAAATTACGAAGATCACCAATTCGCTTATAGACCTTCAGCGGCACGCTCATGAGAGTTTTATTACGCCCTTGGCCATGCCTAATACTTTTACTTGCCCACACATTGCCGTGAGTTCAATCTTTGCTAGTCCGCCTTCTAGTTCCAAGACTTTGCCAGAGACTACAAGTTCCACATCTACACCAGCTGGAACTACCACTGGCTTAATGAATTTTGCGGAGAACTCTTTCACGCTGCCAGAACCAGCAAGCTCTGAAAGATACTTCCCAGCAAGTGCCATCGTAAACATGCCATGGGCAATTACATCTGCAAGCCCGACAGATTTAGCAAAGCTTTCATCTTGGTGAATTGGGTTTTGATCGCCACTTGCATCGGCATAATGCTTTAGAAGCGCCCGATTAATTGAATAGCTTTTTGGTGCCAGCTCTTGGCCAACGGTCAGAGTCATGCGCGCACAACCAACGTTGACCAGGTGGAAACTACTAAATCTGAACCTGAATGAAGATCGGAGCGAACTGAAACAATTTCATTTCCCGCAACTACTCGATAAGTCTCGATTGTTGAAGAGCAAAGCAAATCATCGCCAGCAACTATTGGGCGCAGGATTTCAAACTTTTGTTCACCGTGAACAACCCGAGTCCAATCCAAGCCACTATCTTGCAGCAGTTTTTGGGATTGATCTAAGGTAATTGAGATTGCAAAAGTGGGAGGAGCACAATCTAAATTTGGCTCGCCAATAACAGCGGCAAATTTTGTGATGCTCTCTTGAGATACCTTTACGCTTTTATCACCGGTAAAGGTGCGCCCGATTAGATCGGGATCAAGCATTGGTTAGCGAGTCTCGCGGTGAAGCTGTGAAGACTTGCAACGTGGGCAGAACTTCTTAAGTTCAAGACGATCTGGATCGTTACGACGGTTCTTCTTTGTAATGTAGTTACGTTCTTTGCACTCTACGCAGGCCATAGTGATCTTTGGGCGTACATCCGCGCTCTTACTTGCCATGCTCGTGCTCCTTCTAGTTAATCAAGACCGCTAGGTTACTTCAACCTAGCCTTATTCGAAAATTCTGGTAGCGGGAGCCGGAATTGAACCGGCGACACAGCGATTATGAGCCGCTTGCTCTACCAAGCTGAGCTATCCCGCCAGAAAGGGCTAGTTTGCACAAGCGTGCGAACTAACTTCTCGAGCCCCCAATCGGAATCGAACCGATGACCTTTTCCTTACCATGGAAACACTCTACCGACTGAGCTATGGGGGCGGATCAAAAATGCTTTTCCCTTTCGGGATGACAAAGACTACAACCAGGGTGGGCTTGGGGAGAAATCTGGTGAATTTTACGCGAGAAAAAGCAGATCTGGCTAAGCGAAAAAGTAACAGCCTAAGATTGGGTTATGAAGTTCTCATTACGTCTCTTTAAAGATAAGCGTAAAAGAACTATCGGATTAATTTCTGCTATCACTGTCTTAATCATTTCACTTGCAGTCATAGTTACAACGCTTGTAATCGAGCGTGGTGCTGAAGTTCCACTCTCCGTTCAGCCTAAAGTGCATACAGATTTAACAAACCAACCAATGCAAACTTGGGATCAATCTCAAGTAACAGATTTTCCTAGCGATGTTTCTAAATACTCTGATGGCACTTGCAGCCCTTTGCCAAGTGACTGGGTTCAGCAGGAGAATTCACTCCCTGGCGTATCTCAAAAAAATATTGACTGGAAGAATCTAAATTTAGGTACTTTGACTGGAAGTGGGCTTTGGCTTAATCAAACATCAGTAAATTGCGGTGACAAGATAGATATCCACGCCTCACTTTATGGTTCAAAACTTTTTGACTTTGAGACGGGTGCTAGAACAATCCAAGCCATTCGAATTGGTTGGTATAAGGGTGCGGGAGGTAGGGAGATTTGGAAATCAAATCCAATTAAATTAAAGCAATACGGTGTAAGAAAAGCGCATACAGCAACCCGAATGATTGAAACCAAGTGGCCAACTACATTATCTATTCGAATCACCAAGGATTGGACACCGGGCTTCTATTTGATTCTTACTCGCTCTCCCTCTGGCGTGATCGAAAATGCTGCGCCCTTAGTAGTTCATTCACCACTTGGAAGCTCAAAACTAATGGTGATGCATTCCTTTATAACTTGGAATGCCTATAACTCATTTGGGGGCGCTTCGGCCTATTTTGGAAACGGTGCTACAAAAGTAGAACAACGCCTAGATCGAAGCCGCGTTTTATCTTTTGATCGCCCGCTGATTGGAAGTGGTGGCTTTAGCATCCACCGCGACGCCGTCTCATTAGTTCAATTTATGGAAGAAAATGGCATTGCGGCAGATCAATACAGCGATATTGATGTTGAAAATTTCCCATCAATCGTGAAGGGTTATAACGGAGTTGTTCTCGGCGGCCACGAAGAATATTTCACAAGACGAATGATGGATTCTTTGATTGCTGCTAGAAATTCTGGAATAAATATCGCAATCTTTGGCGCAAATACTGCAGTTTGGCAGACCAGACTTACTGAATCAAATATTGGTAAGAATCGCAGAATAATTATGTATCGATCTGCCACTGAGGACCCAGTAACGAGTCAAAATCAGGTCACAATTAAATTTGAAAATCAACGAGTTAATTATCCAGCAACTCTATTTACGGCAGCTTTGACCTCTGGAGTCCATGTTTATGGAAACCTAATGCCAAAAACAATTCCAACCTGGTTAAAGATTCCTAAAAACTCAAGTATTAATGGAATTTCACCTGACAGCGAAGTTGAAAAATATGCACTAACCCCGGCTGCGCCACCCAATGTCGGAGTGATTTTCTCCGGGATAATGCATTATCGAGATTCAGCACCTGTTGGTAATAATCAAAGAATTATTCCAATCGCAACGACCCTTTGGTATACAACACCTTCGGGATCCGCAGTGTTCAATGCCGGCGTAATGACTTGGAGCTGTGACTTGATAAGCACATGTGCCTACACAACTGTTGATGAGAAATCGAGAAATGTTATCGATGAGGTGTCAAGGCAAGTTCTCACTCTGTGGCAGATAAAAGGAATTGGCAAAACTCTTAAGTAGTTAGAAATACTTGCGAAAAACTTTGACTACTGGGCGCCAAATTTTCATGCTCAAATTTGTGGTTTGATCAATCGGTGAAACTTTAATTATCTTATTCATCGAAGGTTCATCAGGTGTTTTTACATAGTGCAGTGCAGCAGCAGTTTCATCCAAGGAATCCGCTATCCGCTCGATATTTGAAACTAAGGAAATACCTCGAACTAATTGATCTTGGTCAGCCCCCGCTGAGCCTTCAATTAGAGTTTCAGCAAGTGCGGCTCCAGCAGATCGAATGTCATCGGTTGCCGTTTCATCAATCAAATCTTGATCACCGTCGGCAATCTCTTCAACCTTTGAACTAATAGCCCAACTTGCAGCTGAAAGCGCATGTGCTATTTGACGTTTAGTTTTCTCCGGAATTCCACCGTCAACGACCGAATCAAAGAGTGTTCTAGCAATTGTGCGCACCTGAACTACCGTGTGCTCGATTGCCACACCTCTTATATATAACTCTTCCGCTTCATCTTTTTCTGCAGTTGGAAACCACTTTGCGTAACCTTTTGCCTCAAGTGCCTGTGCACGAACCGCTGGTATCTCTTCAACTAGGAGTCGTGCTTTAGCCAACCAATCGCCGGCCTGTCTTTGGGTATATCCAGCAGCGACTCCTTCGGACATATCTGCCAATAACTTTGCCGACTTTGTCGCAACAAATGAAATCTTGGCGATAGTTCGTTCTGCTGGAGTTTTTCCATGAGAGAAGTAGGAAAATACAATCGCAACTGCCGCTCCGATCAACGTTGAGGTCAAGCGACTAATTGCTGTGCTCTCACTTAATCCTGGTCCAATGACAATCAAAGCAGTGACTGGAACATTTACTGATGCCACTTCACCTAAGTGCAGGCCGCGGGCAACGACCGAACAGAGAAGCACGGTTACACCAACTGAAATTAAACCAAAGTGAAAAACGTAAACTGAAAGAAGGGCTACTCCAGCTCCAATTGCAGTTCCAACTATTTGACCAAAGCCCTCACGAACTGATTTATAGAGCGAGATTCGAATACTTAGGGCGCAGATAATTGCGGCAACTACACCGCCATTTTTAAGCACTAGATCTCCAACTTGCCAAGCGATAGCCGAAGCAATTGAAGCAACTACTATCTGGCGAACCCAGGCTTGTCGATCAGTAAAGAGTTTTTTTGCACGCTTAAAAAGTTTTTTCATGAGGCCTTAACCAGCTAAGAGAACTCCAACATAGGTAGCCCCGATTGCAGCAAGACCGCTCATTGACCCCCAAATAGCAATTGACTTTGGATTTTTAGAACGTGAATGAAGATACGCCGCTGCTCCTGAAAGAATTACGACCATCATCTTTATTCCAAGGACTGCGTTATAGCTAGATGATGCATCTTTAGGAATTGTCATCATGTTCCAGGTACCGGTAAGAATAAGTAGTGCAAAAGCTGGCCAGGCAATTTTGTTAAATGCTTTTGCTACTGTTCTTGGTAACTCTGGATTTGCTTTACGAAGGACTGGCACAAGGGCTGCAAGGGTGAACTGGCCGCCTACCCAAATCGTTGCACCGATCACGTGAAGAAATATCCGTAGGCCATCTAGAGCTGAGGCAAGTTGAACTGATGAAGCGGCAAGATTTGTCATACGGTAAGGATAGCCATTTCAGTTTTGGATATCCCTACGACATCAATAAGATATGCCTTACGTATTTCAGGGTCGGTGCAATTCCGAACCGGCAGTTAAAGTCTGCGACCCGTTCACATCCAGTAAACGGTGGATTTGGTGAAATTCCAGAACCGACGGTTAAAGTCCGGATGAGAGGAGTACGTAGAAACGGGTACCCCCATGTCAGTAATTCACTGGCTATTTAATGCACAACTCCATTTCGGATCCAAAGCGATCTACTGGAAAGAAATAATCGGAAATGTCTTCGGACTAGCAAGTGCCCTACTTGGTATGCGTCGCAAAATGTGGACCTGGCCAGTAGGAATAATCGGAAATGTTCTTCTCTTCACTTTATTTATTGGTGGACTTTCTGATGCAAACCAACAAGATAAAGTCATGCTTGGCCAAGCCGGCCGACAAGTTCTATTTATCTTGGTCAGCGCTTATGGCTGGCAAAAGTGGTTAAAGAACCGTGGTGCCAATGAAAACCCAGTTCAAATTCGTTGGACCACTTCAAAAGAGAAACTACAGATCGTTCCAGTAGTTCTAATCTTCTTCACCATCTCTTATTACATAATCAAATCACTCGGATCATGGGCGCCATTTCCAGACACCTGGATCTTCACCGGTTCAGCACTTGCGACCTATGGCCTAGCACGTGGTTATGTTGAGTTTTGGTTAGTTTGGATTGCAGTTGACGCAGTTGGAACTCCCCTGTTAATTAAGGGTGGTTACTACCCATCTGCCGCGCTCTACTTAATCTATGGTGCGTTTGTAATCTGGGGCTTTTTCTCATGGTTATTAATTGCAAAGCGTGAGAAAGTTAGTGCGTGAGTAAATTTGAAGTAAATGAGGCGGAACTAGCTGCGAAGTTAGATCCGCTTTCATATGAAGTTCTTCGCAAAGGGGCGACCGAACGCCCCTTTACTGGGGAATATAACGACTCAGATAAAGTCGGAAGTTATCGCTGCAAAGTTTGTAACTCCGAACTCTTTCGCAGCGAAACTAAATTCCACTCTGGTTGTGGATGGCCCTCCTTCTACGCGCCAACAAAAGATGACGCCGTTACCTTGATTGAAGATCGCTCACTTGCCCCGCGGATTCGTACCGAGGTGCGTTGTGCTAATTGCGATTCCCACCTAGGACATGTCTTTGAAGGTGAAGGATATGAAACCCCAACTGATCAGAGATGGTGTATTAACTCTGTTAGCTTGATTCTTGAGGAAAACTAGTTCAACAATAATTTTTCGTAGTCAACTTTTATACAAGCATCTTCGACCACAGTAAGGCCTGCGCTCATGCCTTTGGCAGCGCTTTGGGCTTCACTAATACCTAATTGCATCCAAAAAATCTTGGCCTTTATCGCAATGGCATCTTCCATTATGGGCGCCATATCTTTGGGATTTCGAAACACATCAACTAAGTCAATTGACTCTGGGATTTCCAAAAGCGATTTATAAACCGGTTTTCCAAAAAGTTCTGTGATAACCGGGTTTACAAAGAATAAATTTAAATCGGTATTGTCCAATAACCATTTGGTTACTCCAAAGCTTGGCCGGTCCGCTTTGTTGGATACACCAACAATCGCCACATTCTTTACTTTTTTAAGAATTTCTATCCGCTCAGAAAGTGCAAGAACGGGGGTCACTTTGGAATACGCAAACCCTGCATGCCGCCATCGACAGTAAGTGAAGTTCCAGTTGTAGAACCCTGCAATGGACTTGCAAGATATGCAATCGCACTAGCCACCTCTTGGGCTGAAACTAAACGGCCTAGTGGTTGACGTGCCTCTAGGGCTTTGCGCTCAGCTGCTGGGTCTGCTGCTTGTGCCAGCAAACGCTGCACCCAAGGAGTGTCAGCAGTTCCTGGATTAACACAGTTAACTCGAATTCCATCAGCTAAATGATCATTAGCCATCGCAAGTGTTAGAGAAAGTACTGCGCCTTTTGATGCGCTATAAAGTGCGCGCTTTGGAATACCAGCAGTAGCTGCAACTGAACATGTATTAACAATTGCGGCATGCTTGCTTTTTTTAAGTAAAGGGACTGCTGACTTTGAAGTGCGAACAATTCCCAATACATTAACATTTAATACTTTTAGCCAATCCTCGGAAGAATTATCAACCACACTTCCAACCGCGCTTATCGCCGCGTTGTTAATCATGATGTCTAGCGCTGGAATCTTGGCAAAGGCGGCTTCAACAGCTTTATCATCGCCAACATCACATTGGATCCAAGTTGCAATCCCGGCCATACCGCCTTCATTTAGATCAAGGCCATAAACTTTCGCGCCGCGATCACTTAGTAGTTTTGCTGTAGCAAGACCAATTCCAGATCCTGCTCCGGTAATTGCTGCACTTAATCCGTCAAATTCTTTACTCATGCGTTTATCCATTCTTTTCCGGTTGGGAAGGTGAAATCAGCAATTGTTTGGGCATACATCTCAGAGCCCGCACCTGGCAGGGTTGGAGCCATATAGTGCGCATTTTGAATATTTGTTGGAACCACAAAGTGTTCGTGCAAGTGATCAACAAATTCCACTACGCGATCTTTGTGGTGGCCAGAGACCGCAACTGCATCAAACATCGCCATGTGTTGAACCATCTCACAAAGACCAACACCACCTGCGTGTGGACAAACTGGTAGACCAAACTTTGCTGCCATCAAGATAATTGCCAAGTTCTCGTTTACCCCTGCAACGCGAGTTGCATCAATTTGGACAAATGAGAAAGAGTTTGCCTGCATCATTTGCTTGAAAATAATGCGATTCATTCCGTGCTCACCAGTTGCAACTTTGACTGGGGCGATTGCCTTAGCAATTGCAGCATGGCCTAGAACATCATCTGGATTTGTTGGCTCTTCCACCCAGTGCAAGTTCACATCGCCAATGCCCTTAATCCATTCAATTGCCTGATTAACATCCCAAACTTGGTTGGCATCAATCGAGATTTTGATATCTGGACCAACTGCTTGCCGAGCAAGAGCAAGGCGGCGCTTGTCATCTTCTAAACTTCCACCACACTTTAATTTAATTAACTTATAGCCATCAGCAACTGCTTGCTTTGCCAAGCGAACCATTTTCTCATCGGTGTAACCAAGCCAACCTGGAGTGGTGGTGTATGCGGGTAGACCTTCTTTGAGTAGTTGAGCTTCATTTGCTGCGCGATTACCTTGCGCCTTTTTCAAGATCTCTAAGGCTTGTGCTGGAGTAAGCGCATCGGTGATGTAACGAAAATCGATTAGTTCCACAATCTCTTCAGGTGAAAGGTCTGATAAGAATTTCCAAAGTGGCTTCTTTGCGTGCTTAGTAACTAAATCCCACGCGGCATTAATTACAGCACCAGCCGCCATTTGAGTAACACCCTTTTCAGGCCCAAGCCAGCGGATCTGTGAATCGCGTACCAAACTTTTTGCTAACTCACCCATCGTTTTTGAAAGATCATCTAGGTCACGGCCAACAACATATGGTGCAAGAAGTGAAATCGCATCGCACTGTAAGTCATTTCCACGGCCGCAGGTAAATACAAATCCGTGTCCTTCTAATTTTGGATCATCTGTTTCAAGGATTACTAGGGCTGCTGAATAGTCCGGCTCCTTATTCATTGCATCCGAGCCATCTAGCCCACGTGAAGTTGGGAATCGAACATCTACCGTCTTGAAGCCAGTGATCTTTGGCATTGAATTCCTGTTCTTTTTTGGTTAGAAGCTCTTCGCTTACCTGCAAAAATCCTATACGATAATTTATATGGCGCGGCATAGTGAAAAGAAGCAAATGAAGCGCACATCACTCGAACTTTCTCGCTTGAGTCTTGGCACCGCCCCCCTGGCTGGATTATTTGCTGGCGTCAAAGATCAAGATAGTGACGATTTGATCAATACCTCTTTATCTCAAGGCATGAACTACTTCGATACCGCACCACTATATGGACACGGGATGGCTGAAACGCGCCTTGGTCGAATTTTGAAGAACGTTAAAGAACCATATGTCTTAGAGACAAAAGTTGGTCGAGTCCTTAAGTATGTGGAAAAAGCCGAACCAATGCCGTGGTTTCCAGAGGCCGATCCCCACATCCAGCCAGTCTTTGATTACTCACGAGATGGAATTCTAAAATCATTTAATGATTCACTAGAGCGCTTAGGCGTTGACCATATTGATATTGCACTGATGCATGATGCAGAAGACCATATTGATGAGGCCATAAATAATGCTTACCCAGTTCTAGCTGATTTAAAAGCCCAAGGAATGATAAAGGCAATTGGCATTGGAATTAACTTCTGCGATGTGGCGATAAAGATTATGAAGGCAGTTGATTTAGATATTGCATTGATCGCTGGTCGATACACCTTGCTTGATCAAAGCGCCCAAAGAGAATTGTTGCCCTATGCCATTGAGCGCAAGGTGGACATTACTATCGGTGGCATTTTTAACTCTGGCGTTCTAGCCAATCCAGTTAAAGGTGCAACCTTTGAATATCTTCCAGCTTCTGATGAAATTATTAAAAAGGCCCAAGCCATCGGCGCCTTCCTTGGCGAGCGCGCAATTCCACTAACCGCAGCTGCCTTGCAATTCCCACTTCGCCATCCAGCCATTACCTCAGTGTTAACTGGATCTCGAAGCAGCGCAGAGTTACTTTCAAATATTAAAGACTTTGATCTAGAGCTTCCAGCAAATATCTGGAGTGAACTAGAAGACGCCGGATTGATCGAGCGACTCTAATGGCTACTAATGCTCCCAAACGTATTGCTGCAGTTCTTGGAATAAAGCCTGAACATATTGCGCAATATGAAGCCATCCACCGCGAGGTTTGGCCCACGGTGTTAGCGACCTTAAAACGAAATCATGTGCAGAACTTTTCAATCTATCGATATGAGAACTTGCTCTTTTCTTATATGGAATACACCGGCAGTAACTATGAAGAGGATATGGCAGCAATTGCCTCAGATCCAGAGACTAAGCGTTGGTGGGCAGTTACCGAACCTTTGCAATCAAAGGTATTGGAAGCTGGAGCTGATGAGTGGTGGCATGAAATTCCCGAAAAGTTCCATCTAGATTAAGGATCGAAAGCGATGAAATTTTCAGTACTAAACAATGCGGCAAATCCTTATCAATTTGCCATCACAAATGGCGCTAGTCATTCTGCAATTAAAGAACTGCCAACCCTTACGCAAGTTATGCACTATCGACTAGAAGAGTTGATTGATCTAATTGGCAGCGCCCCACGCACCACTGTGATCGGAACTCTTGGAGCGCCAATTTCACCAGAGATCGAACTCTGGGGCGCTGGCGTTACCTACCTTCGCTCACGTGATGCCCGAAAAGAAGAGAGCGGTGTGCCTGATGTTTATCAGCGGGTCTATGAAGCCGATCGGCCAGAGCTTTTTATGAAGTCAACTGCTGTGCGCGCTCGTGGAAATGGTGCACCAGTTGGAATTCGCTATGACTCTGCTGCCTCAGTGCCAGAACCCGAGGTTGCGATATATATAAATAAGTATCAAGAAATTATTGGCTATGCCATTTGTAACGACATGACGGCCCGCACGATTGAAGGTGAAAATCCGCTCTATCTCTCCCAAGCCAAGATCTACACCGGATCAACCGCACTTGGCCCGGATATAACTCCGGCTTGGTTGGCCCCAGAGCCGACAGCGATGAGCATCAAAGCAAAGATTCAACGTGGTACTGAGATCACTTGGCAGGCTGAAACTTCCCTTGGCGCGCTAAATCGCACGCTAGAAGATCTAGTTACTTATCTATTTAGATGCCAGGAATTTCCGCACGGAGCAATCTTGTCTACCGGAACTGGAATAGTTCCACCGCTAGATATTTCACTTAAGGCCGGGGATATTGTTCAAATTGATGTGGCCGGACTTGGCACCCTTATTAATAAGGTGGAAGTAATTTCTGACTCGAATAGGAAGGGCTAGTAAATGAGCAAGATCATCGCTTGGACCCAGTGGCCGGATCTAAAAGCACCTGCTGGAGTCCAGTTGCTCTCTACCCACAACCACCCACTAGAAAGTTCTGATCTTTCCGATATTACTTTCTATGTTCCTTCTTATATGGGTGGCAAAACAGCTCTGGATTTTGCAAGCAAGATGACAAATCTTTCAGTCCTGCAGATGCCAAATGCTGGGTATGACGATGCGCTCGCTTTTCTTCGCCCGGGTTTAACGCTTTGTAATGCCTCCGGCGTTCACGATGCATCAACAGCTGAATTAGCAGTTGCTTTAGCTTTAGCATCTAGAAGAGGTTTCCCAACCTTTGCCCGTGATCAAGCTGTGAGTAAATGGAACCATCAAAGATTCCAATCACTTTCCGATAGTAAAATCGGTGTTATTGGCTTTGGTTCAATTGGTAAACAAGTAGCAAAGAACCTTTCTGGTTTTGAAGTAGAAGTCATTGGCTTTTCAAAGTCAGGCCGCGACGGCTCAAAGAAGATCGAAGAGCTAGATGCCTACCTACCAACGCTCGATATCATCATTTTAATCTTGCCACTAAATCCTGAAAGCAAGCATCTATTTAATGCTCAGCGCCTAGCAAAGATGAAAGATGGTGCGCTGCTGGTAAATGTTGCCCGTGGACCGATCATTGATACAGACGCCCTTGTTAAAGAATTAAATACTGGCCGAATTCACGCCGCACTAGATGTTACTGATCCAGAACCACTGCCAGAAGGTCACCCACTTTGGAGTGCAAAAAATGTAATGATCGTGCCACACGTTGGTGGAAACACAACTGCCTTTGAACCTAGGGCCAGAAGATTAATTCAATCGCAATTAGAACTTCTAGCTGCAGGCGAGCCACTTAAGAATGTGGTCGCCCAGGGTTAACCACGGCAAATTAAATGCGCATTGACTCACATCACCACATTTGGGATCTAGATCTAACTCCGCAAGATTGGATAGATCCCGTTTCCATGGCGGTAATAAACCAGAACTTCTTGCTCTCGGATCTGCGTAAAGAGATAGTTGCATCTGGAATTGAAAAGACTGTGATTGTACAAACAGTTACTAACTATGAAGAGACTCCGGTATTACTAGACCTTGCTTCTAAGGATGAACTAGTTGCTGGGGTTGTCGGTTGGTTAAAGATCGATGCCCTCGATGCGATTGCCCACTTAGAGCAATTTCTAGATCTACCGGGTGCAAATTACCTAAAAGGTATTCGCGACATCGTTCAAGACCATCCAGATTCAAATTACCTGGCGCGCCCCCAAGCAATAAAGAATGTTCAAGAGATTGGTAGGCGCGGAATAGTTTTTGACTTACTAACCAAGACGCCAGAACTTTCTGGAGCTATTGAAATGGTGAAGAGTTGTCCTAATACCCAATTTGTGATGGACCATATTTCAAAGCCTTATATTTCAAAAGGTTTAATGGAGCCGTGGAAGAAATTAATTTATGAATTAGCTGCGTATGAAAATGTAGTTTGCAAAGTTTCAGGAATGATTACCGAAGCAGATCATAGGAAATGGAAGAGTGAAGATTTCAAACCTTATTTTGAAATAATTCTTGATGCTTTTGGAATTGAAAGATTAATGTTTGGTTCTGACTGGCCGGTTTGCAATTTAGCTGGAAATTATTCACAAGTTGTAGGACTTGTTGAAAAATTGTCCAACGATTTGTCCACCTCCGAGAAATCTCTGCTTTGGGGTGAGGTCGCCAATAAGACCTATAAATTGGCGCTTTAAATAACGTTTAAATAACAATCCCCCCTTACGCGTCGGTATTTACCCTCCGGCTTGGACTATGTCGGCCATCACAGGTAGGTTTTGTCCTACAGCGATCACGCTGCTTTCGAAAGGAAATACATGAAGAACAAGAAGCTAATCACCGCAGTTGTTGCCCTCGCAACACTCGGTCTTGTAGCTAGCACAGGCACAGTTGCCCGCGCTGCTGACAAGACACTAAAGCTTGAACTAATTTCAAAGGGTGAAACTCACCAATTCTGGCAAGCTGTTAAGAAGGGTGCTGTAGATCAGGCTGCAAAGATGAACGCAACAGTTCACTTCCAAGGACCTGCTTCAGAAACCATGATTGACAAGCAACTAGAAATGCTAGATGCAGCAATCGCAACAAAGCCAGATGCAATCGGTTACGCAGCTCTAGGAACAACAGAGTCTGTTTCACACCTTGCAGCTGCTAACAAGGCAGGAATTCCTGTTTACATGTTCGATACAGCTGCTAAGTGCACAGGTGCACTTGGTACAGCTTCAACATGTGCACTTGGTGTTGCATACACAAACAGCCTTGCTGCAGGAGCTCTTGCTGCTGACAAGATGGCTGCTCTAATCGGTGGCAAGGGCAAGGTTCTTGTCGTTGGTCACTCACAAACAAACCAAACAGGTATTGACCGTCGTGATGGTTTCATCAACGAAATGAAGAAGAAGTTCCCTAAGGTAACTCTTCTTCCAACACAATACTCTGAGGGTGGAGACGCTCAAAAGGCTCAAGATATCGTTGCAACAGCAATCGTTGCTAACAAGGACCTAAAGGGTATCTACGGAACAAACGAAGGTGTATCAATCGGAGCAGGCCAAGCATTCAAGGCTGCTAAGTTGAACCTAGGAAAGATCAAGCTAATTGGTTTTGACTCAGGTGCACAACAGATTGCAAACATCAAGTCAGGTCTACAATCTGGCGCAATCACACAGAACCCAATCGGTATCGGTGCAAAGACAGTTGAAGCTCTTGTTAACTATGTACGTAACAAGACAGTTCCAGCTGCTCTAATCGACACTGGTTTCTACTACTACGATGCTAAGACCATCACAAAGCCAGAGATCGCAGCTGATCTCTACAACTAAGTAGTAACCTCAGTAAAGAAGGCCGGGATTTCATCTCGGCCTTCTTTCATTTCCAGAACAAGTGCCCTATGACGCGTGAAGAATTAGTGGTCAAGGGCTAAAAACTTGAATATGATTACCGATGTATTAAAGAAACTGCTTGAAACCAGCTTGGGGGAATAAATGGCAACAGCACAACTCTTATCTCTTACGGGAGTAAGTAAAGAGTTTCCTGGCGTTAAGGCGCTGAACAACGTTCACTTTGATTTAAATAAAGGTGAAGTTCATGCGCTAGTCGGTGAAAACGGAGCTGGTAAATCTACTTTGATGAAGATTCTCTCCGGTATCTATAAGAAGGACACGGGCGAGATTACCTACCTTGGAAAGCACGTAAATGTGAATAGTCCGATCGAAGCACATCACCTTGGAATTAGCATTATTCACCAAGAACTCAACTTGATGCCGCACTTAACTGTTGCTGAGAACATTTTTATCGGCCGTGAAAACCGCCGAAAGGTAAGACCATTCTTGAACAATACGATCCAAAATCAAGCCGCGACAGAACTCCTTGCAGAACTAAGCCTGAAGTTAGATCCAAAGACATTGGTTGGTGACCTAACAATTGCTAAGCAACAAATGGTTGAAATTGCTAAGGCGGTTTCCTACCGTGGCGAAGTAATCATCATGGATGAGCCAACCTCCTCACTTACCCCTGCTGAGACTGATTCACTCTTTGAAATTATTCGCACTCTTAAGGCTGCCGGGAAGGGTGTTGTTTATATCTCTCACCGTCTTGAAGAACTAGAGCAAATTTCAGATCGAATCACCGTAATTCGCGATGGTGAGTACGTAAAGACATTGATTACCAAAGAGACAAATATCCCAGAGGTAATCTCACTTATGGTCGGCCGCAAAGTTGATCAGGATCAACGCCCAGATCCTCGCCCAAGTAGCAATGAAGAAGTTTTGAAGGTAGAAGGAATTTCGACCAGAAATCTTCTAAAGGATGTCTCTTTTAATCTAAAGCGTGGTGAAATTCTAGGTTTCGCCGGTTTGATGGGATCAGGTCGCACCGAACTTGCACGGGCACTAATCGGCGCAGATCCAAAGACCGCTGGAAAGGTTTTACTAAAGGGTGAAGAAGTAAAGATTAAGAGCCCATCCGATGCAGTTAAAGCTGGAATTGGGTATCTTTCCGAAGACCGCAAACGATTTGGCTTACTCCTTATTCAGAACGTGACCTTCAATATAATTCTTGCTTCGATCCCAGGCTTTACTAAGTTTGGCTTCGTTAAAAGTGGACCTGCGGCAGGAATAGCACGCGATGCCATAACTCAATTGAAGATTCGTACTCCTTCTGAGAAGCAACTAGTTAAGAATCTCTCTGGCGGAAACCAGCAGAAAGTAGTTATTGCAAAGTGGCTAACTCGCAACTGCGATATCTTAATTTTCGATGAACCAACTAGAGGTATTGATGTTGGTGCAAAGGATGAAATCTACAAGCTACTAACAAAATTGGCTTCCGAGGGTAAATCAATCATCATGATCTCCTCAGAATTACCAGAAGTTCTACGCATGTCAGATCGAATTGCGGTCATGTGTGAAGGAAGACTAACTGGAATCATCGATAATAAAGATGCAGACCAGAACACCATCATGCAATACGCAACTAAGTACCGCGACTAAAGAAAAGGGAAAGAGAAAAATGTCAGATCAAGTTAAAAAAGCTGGGGAAGACACCCAAGGCGAAAGCAAGATCAAAGAGATCATTCGCCGTGAAATCGGTCAGGTTCTAGCACTTGGCTCACTAGTAGTTCTCTTCGCCTTCTTCTCAATCATGCGTCCGGTCTTCTACTCTTGGGCGAACGTTTCCAACGGTATCTTGATGTCAACAACCGTTACTGGTTTGCTGGCGATAGGAATTACCTTCGTCATTATTACTGGTGGTATTGATCTTTCAATTGGTACCGGTACCTCCCTCTGCGCAATAATGGTCGGTAAGTTAGTTGTTGCCATGCACCTAAACCTTGCAGGTGGCGTAATTGTTGGTGTTCTAATGGGAGCTTTTATTGGCATCGTAAATGGAATATTAATTACGCTTCTTAAGTTGCCACCATTCATTGCAACCCTAGCAACAATGAAGGCTGCTCAGGGCTTGGCTTTAATCACTTCTCATATGCGCCCAATTCACTTTGCAGATGGAGTTAAAGGCTGGGATCAAATTGCTCAAGGTAACGTTATTCCACAGATACCAAATGGTGTAACCATCCTATTTGTTGGTGCGCTTATCGCATCTATCATTTTGAACCGTACCGTTCTAGGTCGCTACACCTTTGCGATTGGATCAAATACCGAAGCTACCAAGCTTTCAGGCGTGAAGGTTGATCGTTGGTTGATCGCGATCTACGCACTTTGTGGTATTTATGTTGGTCTTGCAGCCGTTGTTCTAACTTCGCGCCTTGGTTCGGCTCAGCCAGATCTTGGTCTGGGATATGAACTTGAAGCTATTGCCGCAGTAATCATCGGTGGAACTTCAATCCTTGGTGGAAAAGGATCAATCCGCGGAACAATCATTGGTGCGCTGATTATGTCTGTTCTAATCAACGGTCTTCGAATCCTCGAGCTCCAACAAGAGTGGCAGTATGTTGTTGTTGGAATCGTTATTATCTTTGCAGTATGGAGCGATAACGTTCGTCGACGACGTGCTGGAGATGTTAGTTAGTTAATTAAGTTAT
>Ga0304729_1000455_pt1 | contig 30534 bp, 29 predicted proteins | sample C_131016_MF_Meta_FD_190475 | JGI IMG/M metagenome (GOLD analysis project Ga0304729, IMG submission 190475) | Freshwater microbial communities from Lake Croche, Canada to study carbon cycling - C_131016_MF_MetaG (v2) (version 2) | ecosystem: Environmental > Aquatic > Freshwater > Lake | place... | reverse complement strand
CTTGCAATCTCTTTAAGTTGTGCGATTGCTGTTGGGATTGAGATGGTTGCTATCTCCCAAGCTTTTTCATAGCCATCCCGAAAATAAGTGTGGGCAAGGATATTTCTTGTAAACCTAAATGTGTGCCAGTCTATTTCTCGATGCGCGGCTTTAAAGCCGCGCGAATAATTATTAACAACTTCGCAGAGTCGAAAAATCTGCATCTCGAGTGAATGAAATAGGTTAAGGGAATCGACAACTGCCTCATGGCCAAATTTTAAAAACTCCTCAAGTTCTGCGTGCATCTCAAGAAGTGTCGCAAGTCGATCCCGTTCACCCGTTGTCATATCGCAACCCTACGCGAATAAAGCGACATTAAATACAAGTTGTTTAAACTTTGTGTAAAAATTAAAACTACTTTACGTAATAAAATTAAATTACAGGCCAGCCTTCTTAATCGCTGATTGCAATGAAACTAAATATCCACTGGAAGTATATGAAGCGCCACCAACTCCAACTGTTGCGTTTGGATCACCATTCAAATATTTAGTCGCCTCGGCCATAGCGGTCGCAAGACTCATATTCTTAACTTCACCGTTCAACAGTGGAATCGCTTGCTTGTTGATGTATTGATCAGTTCCGTTAGACATTGGATACTGCAAGGGATCAACGCTAGTGATAATTCCATCTTTAACATTTATCTGAACTTGAACTGGGCCCCAACGCGTTTGCGCGGTGCCACCAACAAATGTGCCGCTGGCACCGGTTTTCGCGGCAGGAGCCGGCGTACTCGGCTTGCTTGGCGCAGGTGCAGGTGCAGGTGCAGCCGGTTGTGTTTGCGCAGGTGCAGGTGCAGCCGGTTGTGTTTGCGCAGGCGAAGGTGCAGCACTTGAGGTTGTTGAACTCTTTGGAGTTTTCTTAGTTGATTTCTTTTTGGTTGCAGTAGGTGCTGGCGCAGCAGCGTGCGTTTGTGCCGGCGTCGGCGCAGCAGCTTGTGTCTGGGCGGGCGTTGGCGCAGCCTGTGTTGCCGCCCCACCACTCAACGTTGCTCGGGCACCGCCGCCACCAATGCCAGTCCCAAACTGTGGGGGCGTGATCGCAAAGACCGCACCAAGCCCACCAAGGGTTCCAACACCGATCAATAAGCCACGCTTCATCGCTTCACCTCTAACTCAGTCAATCTATCAAACCGCATGGAACTCAAAGGCTTCGTCATGGAATCTATTCTTTGGAATACCGACTGAGACACAAGCCTCGCGCACCGCATTAACAAGCGGTGTTGGTCCACAAACATAAACATCCGAATCCGCAAATGCTGGCACGAATTTCTTAATATATTCCGCGCTCATCGTATGCACCTTTCGCGATCCCACGAGGTAATGCACCCGAGCCCCACGCAGCTTTGCTAATTCATCTAATTCATGACGTAAAACTAAATCTTCCTCGCGAGATGCCCGAAAGAGAACATCGATTTCCTTTGTCACATCGAGTTCTTCCATCAGCGCGCGCAGCGGAGTTATCCCAACGCCACCACCAACAAGAAGTACGTGTCCCATCTTGGCTTTACCTGCAACAAAGGTTCCATATGGCCCCTCAAAGAAAACCCGCGTCCCTGGCTTGATATTGGTGATTGTGCGCGAAGCATCACCAAGTTCTTTCACGGTCACGCGCATATATTTATCAGTTGGCGCAGCAGATAACGAATAAGGATGCGAAATCCACCATTGTCCTGAAGTTAGAAAACGCCAGCCAAAGAATTGCCCGCCTTGCGCGCCCAACTTATTGAGCTTGCGCCCCTTCATAATTATCGATGCAACACCCGGTCCCTCAACAACAATTTGTTCCACCTTCAAGTTATGTCGCATCGAATTCACAAATGGAATTACAAAGCGCCACATCACCAACATTGCCGCGGTGTAGAGATAAAGGATTTCCCAGTACGCCTTATTAAGCGGATGCCCAATAAACATTGGGCCGGTCAAGACCTGGTGCATAAATCCAAGTGAGATTGCAAGATAGGTATAAAGATGAATCGTCCACCAAGTTTCATAAGACATCTTGGCCCGCGCCTTCTTGTAAGAAGTAATACCCGCAGCAGCAAAGAATAAAAATGCAACAACTGCTGGCAACATCCATGGATATCTACGAATCATGCGCCAAAGTTCAACGGCCAATCGCACCTGATCATTTCCGGCATAACCCAGGATCACGAGCAACACATGGAAGGTAATTAAATAAAGTGAATAGGGCCCAAGCTTTCGGTGCCAGATAACCAAGCGATCATGGCCAACTGATTTCTCAATCCAGGGCACACGCGCAACAAGTACGAGCCCAACCAATGCGAAATAAGAACCGAGTAGCGCAGTAATTCGCGATAACGAAATAACAACCGCGTAAACCGAATTCCAATCTGAAGCAACGGTGGTTTCAAGATAGATAGCGGCCGTCAACCCCAGTCCAAGGCCGAGGACTATCGAAGCCCAATCGGCATTGACTCTTTTCCCAATGGACATGGCTTAATCAAACCTTGATTTCCTGAGAATAAGTTGGGTAACACCCGAACCTTCGAGAAGAATTTGCGCTAAATTAAAAAATCCCGCTTAAATTATTCGTTGACCCAGTCATAAAGTGCTTTTACGATAATTGCCGTAACAGTTGTGTGTTGGGCCTTGGCCTTAGCTTTTGCTTTCTTCCACAACGCTTCAGGAATTCGAACTGAACGTGCTGGGGTGAGGGCCATTTCCTCACCCTAAACCTTTTTAGAAATTTATGTGTAATTAAACGGTGATTGTATTTACAACTTAAATACGCTGAATCAACAATGTATATATAAATCTTTATGCGCTTGATTCATTTTTGTAATTCCAAATTCACGCTCGCATCGCACCTTGCCAGACGCGCCAAACTTCGCGCGCAAATCACTGCTTTCTAATAACTTGGTGAGTGCTACCCCTAATACCTTCACTTCATTCTTAACTACAAAGCCACTCGCACCATCTTCAATTACTTCGCGGTTTGATCCAACATCACTTGCAACCACAGGCAATCCCGCTAATTGTGCTTCGATCAGTGCAACCGGCATTCCCTCGTTATCACTGGTTGATAACACAACATCAACTGCAGACCACATCATCGCGGCATCGGCCCAACCAATTACTTTCACATTTGCTGGCGCAGCACCGCGTACCACATCCAACAAATCTCCACCACCTGCCATCACAAATAAAGTATCTGGAAACATTTTCGCAACTTCCAAAGCCAACATTGGATTCTTAACCGATGTCATCCGCGCCATCCAACCAACAATCACACCAGCTTCATGTATTCCAAGTGATTGGCGGGCAACGCTCTTAGAAACTAATTTCAACGGTGTTACACCGGGTGCAATTGATTCCCACTTGGCGTTAACACCGATACCGCGCTGGCGAATCTCGACCCCTACTTGTTTACCCACTGAGACCAACACATCACATCGCTTTGCTAAATACTTTTCGGCAAAGGTAATCATCACTCTCTTTGGCACCGAGAATGATTGATCCTCAAATAAATGGCCATGAAATGTGTGGACCCGTTTGAAATCCCCGCCGACCAACCGGGCCAACAACCCAGCCTTAAAAGTATGTGAATGAACAACATCAGGTTTAACATCCGAAATAACCCGGCGCAGCTCTAGGTATGCCCGCAGATCATTTAGCGGCGCTATGGCCCGCCCAAGGTGCGCAACGCGCACCACAGGAAGCGAGGCAACAACCGCATCCTCAACTTCCGCACCCTGAACATGACCCGTAGCAAGCAGTGCTTCATAGCCATAATTCGGCGCACTTGAAACCAATTCGCCCACATAGCGCGCCGTGCCACCAACATTCATTCGCGCGATTACATGCAGGACTTTCACTTATGAAACCAATCCAGACTTATCGATGCAGGTCGGAATGGTATTTAGCAATAACGTTATTTGGTGTGCCAGTTGCTTTTACTCGTCCCGCCTCAAGATAAAGCGCGCGATCAGCCATAGTTTCAACCGCGCCTAGATCATGTGTCACCAAAATAACCGCACATCCAGAATTCATCATCTCTACTGTGCGCGCCTTTGATCGCTCTTGAAAATCCTCATCACCTACTGATAGAACTTCATCAATCAATAACAAATCAGGGGTTGTATCGGTCGCGGTGGCAAAGGCCAGGCGACCGACCATTCCCGATGAATACGCGCGAAGTGGCACATCCAAACTCTCGCGCAATCCTGCCCATTCAGCAATCGCCTCGATCCGAGATTTCATCACAACCGTTGATCTTCCAAGCAAGGTGCCATATAACAAAATATTTTCCGCCCCAGTTAATTCTGGATTAAAGCCAGCACCAAGCTCGATCATTGGTGCCACATCACCCCGAACAATTACTCGACCTTGTGAAGGCGGAAGAACTCGTGCCAATACCTTTAGCAAAGTTGATTTACCAGCACCATTTCGCCCAATAATCGCCAAAGTTTCACCCCGCGATACCGAGAGTGAAACATCAGTTAATGCGTAGAAATCCTCGTGTGACATCCGCTTTTTAATTGTATCGATCGCTGTTTGCTTTAAAGATGAAACGCGATGTCGCGTGCGGCGATAAACCATAGACACATCATTTACTTCAACAATCACTTCTTTTTTCATATCTTGGCCACCACCTTGGGCCACTTACGCATAAAGAAGTAAAGACCACCTATAAAGATCACCAGCGATGAAGCAACCATATAAGCCCATGTCCCGAGCGTTGCGCTTCCGTTATTCCCAAAGACATCGCGAAACACCGTCAAGAAGGCGGTCAGTGGATTCAACTTGATGACGCGCAAAGTATGGGGCCCAAGCACTGAGATCGGATAAAAAACTGGTGTCATGTATTGCAGCATTAAAAGCAAGATAGCAATCAGTGATTTTGAATCATCAAAACTTATATACGCAACCGCCATAAATAGGCTCATGCCCACGGTCAACAAAATCAAGAAAAACATAACAACTAATACCAGCGGCGTCTTTATCCCGGGATGCTTGCCAGTAATCAACAAAACCACTGTCAGTGGCACCAGCCCAAAGCAAAAGTTAATCGAACTCGAAATCGTCGCAGATGCCGCGAATACTTCTGGCCGAACATAAACCTTTGTTAACACTCCCGAACCATTTGCTATCGAATCCGCAGCCATTGTTAGCCCCTGGTTAAAGAAAGTCATAAGCAGCACACCAGATAACAAGTAAGGCAAGAAAGATGTGCCATCAGCCATTCGCGCTTTGAATACCGTGTTAAAAACATAGAACAAGACGCCAGTTGTAAAGATCGGATTTAGCAACGACCACCAGATGCCGATGACCGAGCGCTTATAACGAACCGTTAAATCACGGGCTACTAAAATCCGCAACAAATCCCGAGACTCATAAATCGCCTTAACCTGCGAAATGACGGGCATCTGCTTTACCGCCGAGTCATATATTTTCATCTCTGAATTATCCGCTATTTATTTCGAACTCTTGAGGTGTGTGGCGATATCGCCAATTATTTCTTCCAAACCAAGCTTTGGGCTCCAGCCAAGCACCCGCTTTATCTTGGAAATATCCGGAACCCGGCGCGACATCTCCTCAAAGCCCGCACCATAGGCATCATCATAAGATTTTGAAACTATTGCACTTGTTGACCCAGTTTTTTCAATAACCAACTTCGCAAGCTCCATAATCGAAATTTCGCGATTATTCCCGATATTAAAAACCTGGCCCACAGCATCGTTAGAATCAATCACGAGCAACAACGCCGCAACCACATCGGCCACATGAGAGAAGCACCGGGATTGCTTGCCATCCCCATAAACAACTAGATCTGAACCTGAGAGCGAGGCTGAAACAAAGCGCGGCACCACCATCCCATAATTTCCAACTTGGCGCGGTCCCACAGTATTAAACAAACGAACCAAGCGAACCGGCAATCCAAACTCGCTAAAATAAAAATACCCAAGTGATTCATCAAGCCCCTTGGCTGCCGAATATGACCACCGTGATTTCAAAGGCGATCCAATAATCCGATCACTCTCTTCATTTAAAGGCCCAGAATAATTCTTGCCATAAATCTCACTAGAAGATGTAATCAATACCGGCTTACCAAACTTCTTGCACGCCGCCAACACATTCTCAGTCCCACGAACATTAGTAGTTAATGATTCAAGTGGCCGATCAACAATATTAAATACTCCAACCGCCGCGGCCAGATGCAACACATGGTCAACTGATTCAACTAATTCCGCTACCGATGCTTCATCTAAGATTGATCCAGAAACATATCTAAATAGCGCTGATCCTGAAACCCCAGCTAGATTCTGGGAAACCCCAGTCGATAAATTATCCAAAACAACTACCGAATCCCCACGCCCAACCAGCGCATCAGCCAAGTGCGAACCAACAAACCCAGCACCACCAGTAATTAAATACTTCACTTTGCGCCACCCCGCGTATTAATCACAGGCACCGAACCAAGCGCCGCCATATCCAAACCATCATGTGGTGTCACCAAGATAGCTAAATCAAATGAAGCAGAAAGCGCACTCGATTCTTCTCCGCGCCACGTTCCCACCACATCATCATGCCAACTGACGGTTGCCCCAGCCCCACGTAACAAATCGATCAACTTTTCTGCAGCGCTCTCTCTGGTATCTGAAACATTCGCTTTGTATGCCACACCAATCACAATAATCGCCTTGCCCGACAGCGTCCCTAACTTCTCCACAGCCCGTCCCACAAAGTAAGCCGGCATCGCCGAATTAATATCCCGAGATAATTCAATAAACCGAGAAGGTGATCCGGCATCCCGCGCAGCACTTGCCAAATAAATCGGATCCACCGGAATGCAATGTCCACCAACCCCAGCTCCGGGATAGAACGGCATAAATCCATATGGTTTGCTGGCCGCGGCTTCAATTACTTCTAAAACATCAATCCCCAGGGCATCACACAAAACCGAAATCTCATTGATAAACGAGATATTCACAAACCTAAACGAATTCTCCAACAGCTTCGCCGTCTCAATTACCTCAACTGAAGACCCCGGCACAACTGTCGATACAAAGCCAGAATAAAATGAAATTGCCCGATTCAAAGCAACATCACTCAATCCCGCCACCAACTTTGGTGTGTTCTTTACTCCCCATGCCTTATTTAGCGGATCAATTCGCTCTGGTGAATAAGCTAAATCAAAATTCCCCACACCCAGCTTTTCCTCAAGTATCGGCGCCACAACTTTTCGAATTGTTCCGGTTGCGACTGTAGATTCAACAATCACCAACACTCCAGGCTCAACCACCGAAGCAACAGATGAAACCGCCCCTGCCAAAACAGAAATATCTGGCGCACCCGCCACGCCAAGCGGCGTTGGAACGCAAATAACAACTATCGAACAATCACCGACCTCAGAAAATGAATTACTTACCGAATATCCATTTTTAAGCACTGCTACCAATTCAGAATCAGAAACATCCTCAATCAGACTCACGCCAGAATTCAACGATGCAACCAATCCCGCATCACTATCAACCCCAACAACCGAGTTCCCGGCTCCAACTGCAGCCATTGCCAAGGGAAGCCCTACATACCCCTGACCAATGATCGCTACCTTCATACTCATGCCCCTAGGGTAACTAGCGCCTTGGGATTTGGCTTCTATGCCCCAAATTCCTTCTTGGCGCTAGCTAAATCCGCCCCGTTTGGATCAATAGCCGCGATCTTGGCAATCACACTCTTGGCCGATGCCAGATCTCCTGCTGCTTTATAGGTTTTACCCAATTGCAGCCAATCGTTGGTGTTGTAAGGATCTAGTTCACATAATTTCTGGATCGCTGCTATAGAAATCTTCCGAGCCGCCATCGACTTCACAGAATCTTTTTGCAGCGCATAAATTTGTGCAAGTCCATCTTGTTCACTTGCACGAACCTGTAGCGCAACTGTTTGTCTTGGATCTTCTTTGATTAAATTAACCAATAAGCCATCTGCCTTGGCAAATATCGGAATTGAGTTCGCAATATCTCCAGCACTTGCAAAACTCTGACCTACTTGGACCAATTGCCCAGCAATTACCTCAACAAAATGTGGATCTACTGGATGCTTGGATAAAACGTTATCTACTTGCTGTTGATAATAGAGATACTCTTGCTGCGTCTTTGGTATCGCTATCTTGCGAAGATTTTGAAGTCCAGTCTCGCCTTGAGCAAGCAAACTAACCCCAGCCAAAGTAGAAATGACCAAAATCGCCGAAACCAAATTACCTACAAAATTATCTTTGCCCAACTTCTTACCTCTTCCACCGCCAGCACGTGGCCCCTTGTTCTGAACTGGCGCTACATAATTCACAGTCACGGGAACTTCACTAAGTGAAATAGCAACAATCATTCCACCAAATAACCAGCCCCAAACCGCAATTCCGATGTTGTCGATAGAGATAAATGCCTGTGCTTGATAAGTAAGCCACAAACCAACAACAGTTGCCACGACAATCTGCTTGTTGCCTGAATGGCTCTTAAGAGCCACAACTGCGCGCCACCCAACAAAAACCATCAGTGCCAAATACGAAAGCAATAACAAAAGCCCACCAGTTGCGGCCAGTTGAATCCAGACGTTATGAGCAGCGTTACTTACAATCCCCGGCCCGCGCCGAAGAACCTGTGTTGCATCACGGTATTGCCCAAAATACGCACCAAATCTATCTAACCCGACTCCAAACATCGGATGCGCTTTAAGCATCTTAAAACCAGCACGCCAGTAATCACCACGATAAGTGACCGAAGGTTTAAAAATTAAATTTGTTAAGGGACCGATTTGTAGCGCGCCCAAAAATACAAGCAGCGCACCAACCACACCCCCACCAAGAGTTACTCGACCCCACATTTTTGACTTCTGATAAACCCAAACCAAGAATATAAATCCACACCCAACCGCTGCTGCTAGGAATCCTTGGGTGACTGCAGAGAACTTAATAACAACAAGCATCAAGATCCCAGCACCTGCTGAAACCAAGCGATTAACTTTAGAGATCTCAAAATTCATGAATAAACCAAATGCCGATACTACAAATATTCCGATAACTGCCGAAGAAAAATCGGGATTACCTAGGGTGGTAAGCACTGGATTATATGGATTGTTCCAGTTAACAAAATCATGATGGAAATGTTGCAACAACCCATACAAAGTCATAATCGAGGCAGTACAAAAAATAAATGCTTGAAGTAAGCGAACGCTCTCTAACTTACTTAACTTCATCGCTGCTAGAAATAAAATTGCAAATCCTACATAAGCAAGTAGCCCGGTCCGCCTCTGGTAGGCACCAAATAATCCTGTAAATTTAACATCCGTTGTAAAAAAGCCAATTAGCAATGCCAAGAGAAATATACCAACTAAGAGAAGTCCAATCTTCTCAACCCGTGAAGAGCCACCTGCCCTAAGATCGGTCCAGATGGTAGGAGCAATCCTGCCGATTAAAAATGATGCCAGCAGAAGAAGTGCCCAAAACTTGACGGCGTTAAAAGGATCACTGGTACTAGTAAAAAAAATCAGCGGGATGAGGGCCGTTCCCCCGAATAGCCAGAAAAGTGCGGGGCGAAATGCTGATGGGGACTTAGTTGCCATAATAGAACTTTACTATTTTACAACTCCCATTCCCGGACTTTGAGCAGAATGCGCTCCAAATGTTCAACTTGTTAGGTAGCTCAACTTCGAATCAGCGGGGTTCGAGGTTCACTTTGAAAGGTTGAGGGTAGATCTATCAATTGAAATGGTACTGGCCCGGTGGGCTTTAAACTTCAGCAATTTAATGTTGTGTCGCGCCAAAGGTGCCAATCTAAAGGTTGATTTATTTCAGGATTTAGTGACTTTAGAACCCGCTCCGCACCCTTTTTAGTCATTGCATATGCACCTGTTGACCAATCCTGAAAAATGCGTGTCACCCCCCCTTTTTTTTTCTTTCATAAAATCGCTTCTTCCATCTACCGTACTCATTCTCGGGAACGAAAAGTGACAAAACATCAAATTTCCTTTGTTTTTGTAAAATCCCTTCCACGATTTCAACGCATAAATTTTGAGCTACCATATCGTCCTCACAAACTATTAAATATTCAAAAGAAGACTGCAAAAATTTTTTCCACATTTCAATGCTGCTAAACCACAATCCTATTTCCCCCTTCTTCCACCCAAATTCGCCAGCATGTAAAAAGCCTTCTGTTTTGAAGTGGACCTGATGCATACACTCAAAATCTGCGAGTGACTCGACTGTCACTGCTGCTGAATGTAAGTTAACCCACTGGGTACTAAGGTATGAATTTAATGATTTTGCCAGGGTATCTCTCCTGCCGTGCAAACCCGATTCAATGTGTAAAACATTGAAACAAATGCTGGATTTAATGTTTTTCACTTAAATATTTCTTCCTTCTGTGAATGGTGATATCAAGAATCAAATCTTTTCAACTTTAAAAAATGTGGAAGTACTTGCTTAAAGAATCGCTTCATTCTCAAATATATTTTGATAAGCAAATCTCGCTCCCTGATAAGCAAATCTCGCTCCCTGATAAGCAAATCTCGCTCCCTGAAAAGCGCATCCCGTTCTTGATAAACAGCATCATGACTAGTCATTATAAAATTATTTGCAAGGCGAAAATTATCAAAAACATTTGGTGGCAGATTAAAATGTTCGACTAGGTCAGCTCGCTCTTTTGCAAGATAAAATCGGTTCAAGCCATCGCGATAGCACAAGGTATAATCATTTTCGGTTAGAAAATTTTCCCAATCGCTAAAATTTTCAATATTTGTATTGGGTAGAGTAGATTCAATTACGACAATCCAAGGTCGATACTTGTAAAAATTTGCTCCAATTAGGACTTCTTTTTCAAAACCTTCGACGTCTATTTTTAGGAAATGAATATCACGCACGTGTACATACTCTGCACAAACTTCTTCCAATGTTTGGACCTCGATAGTTTTAAGGGTAAATGCGCGTCCATCATTTTGATGCTTGAGAGCCACTTCCTGTGATGCAGTTGAGAGGCCGCTATCTGGAAATTCGTAAAATGCCTCTTGGCCTAGTTTGCTTCCGACCAATATTTGCAAATTTATATCTCGCTTACGCACATCCTGCAACTTTTTGAAATAGAAAGCCATGGGCTCAACATTGATGCCAGACCAACCGGCATCATAAAAGGCCTTGGTCACGGAATCTTCTTGTGGATCATTTGCACCAAGATCTATGTAGAAGCCTATTTCCACGTCTTGTAAGGCTCGACGCAGAATTACATCTTCAAAATTTTGGCCGTATGAATGAAAGGTCATGAATTCGGCTCATTTCTTCGCATTTTAATCATTATCATTTATTCCAACGATTAACATTCCAGGTTTCACTTACGGTTACTTTACTCATGAGTTCGTCATCAGCAAATCTAGCCCCTTGTAAATCTATTTTAGGTTTACAATAATTCTTGGCACCAATTCGTGACAATAATAAATTATGAAGTTCTGGGGAGCAAAATAATAAGATAAAGCCACTCGACCCTGCCCCGCAAAGTTTTCCTGCACTTGCGCCGTTTTTAATTGCATTTTGTATAAAATAATCGGCTCCCTTTAGGTCATCATCAAAAGAATTTTTTACCTTGATATCCCAACTTTGCTTCATCGCATATATAAAGTTCTCATAAGTGGTGGTTTCTTCGGGATGTGATTCTATTTTACTTAGAACTTCTTCAGTTAAATGCACAAGGTCCTGTAATCTCTTTCTAGACTCAGTCTCCTTGATAGCAGTTATATGTTTCTTGGCAAAAATTTTAGAATTACGTTCCCCTCCAAATGGAATTAGCAATATATTTTCTTCAATCTTTTTTAAGAAATTCACATTTTGTATGTCTTTGGTATTAGACATGCCAAGATGGTTGAATTCAAATTTTCTTAGACCTCCATACGCCGCAAAATATTGATCCTGGAATCCGCCCTCTTCCGATAGTACATTTCTCTCTATTTCGATAGCCTCCAATGCCAATACTTCTGGGCTGGATGGCAGGTTCATGAGATGACGGAACAATAAAAGTGAGCCGACGGTGAAGGATGAAGATGAGCCAAGTCCAGAGTTTCCTGAAACGTCAGCCATTGTTGCAATATTTATTGGGTATTGATAATCATACCTTTTGAGGATTTCGCGTATCACCGGGTGTTGCAATTCAGAAATACTTGAGACAGATTCGGTTTTTCGATAAGTAAAGCGAATTTTCTCTTCGGCAAACGGAGGCAGGGGAAGTGCCGTTACATATACATACAGGTTTACAGTGCAGCCAAAGACCACACCTTTTTCTGAGGAGAAAAAATCAAAATAATCGGAACCTCCACCAAGAAAACTAAGGCGCAGAGGGGACTTTATTACGAGCATAGTCTCTCCAAATAATTAGTTAATTCGCAATTTTCAGCGATATGTTAATCAGGCCCTAGTAAATCCAGTCTAACTCAATTATTTCCGCAAGAACGTGTCCCCAAATTAGGTGAATTTCTTGAATTCGTGGAGTTTCCGTGGATGGAACGTTCCAAATGATTGTTTCAGTAATTGAAACTTCATTATTCCCAGTCCATAAGTAGCATTTAACATCCATTTTCGTCGCTACTTCTAAAGCTTTAACTATATTTGCAGATTTTCCTGACGTAGAAAGCGCAATGAGGATATCGCCTGAGTTCAATTCCGCCTCTGCTAGCCTGCTAAAAACATTTTCATAACCATAATCGTTCGCAATGGCAGTAATCGAGCTAATTGATTGATTTAGGCAAATGGCCGGTAAGGGGGGATGATCATTTACACATTTTCCGGTAAATTCGGCCGTTAAGTGCATTGCTTCAGCAGCGCTTCCGCCATTTCCTACAAATGCAATCTTATTTCCCTTTCTGAATGCTAAATTAATTTCTGTTGCCAGTTTTAGAATTTCTTCTTCAGGAAAACTTTTGGGGTCGAGTATAAGTTTTTTTGCAGAAGCGATTCGCATAGATAATTCTTCTTTGCTATTCATAAATCGCTCTCCTTGACTTTTCCACTCAGTAATGAGTCTAGCAACTTCAAGGGATCCTGAAGGAAATGTGAGGGTATAAAGGTAATATCTCTGTTTGCTGAACTTGCCGCTTGACGATCTGAGTCTTTGTCGCCAACAAAATAAATTGGAATATCAGGCACTTGATAGTTTTCCATTAAAAAGTTAATTAAGCCCGGTTGGGGTTTTCTACATTTACAAATATAGACCACACCATGGTCTTCAAAGCTAACCGCATGTATGCAGTAAGCAAAAATCCCAAGTTTTCCACCAAAATCAAGTGATATTTTATACATTTCGGTAGTGACTTTCTGTAAATCTTCAAGAGTTATAGCTTTTTTTGACACTGCTCGTTGGTTCGAAGCAACCCAGCAAGTCACCTGATTTTGGTTGAGCAAATAAAGCGATTCTTTCACCCCAGGCAGCCAAAATATTTCTTCTGGCCTGGCTAATGCGGGAATATCTTTAATCAATGTATCGTCACGATCAAAAATTACAATACATTTGGTCTCGCTTAAAAAATCAGGGACTTCAAATTCTAACAATAAGGGGTTTGAAGTTTCAGATTTCTGAGTCATCTAAAAACGGCTCTCCAGTAGAATTATTTACTTTCATTTGCTTCAGATCGATTCGATACTGGTTATAGTATCTGCGTAGATCTTCTCTCGGCTGAATTCCGTTTGACTTACGGTTGATTTTTGCGTTTACTTCTTCTTGACTTTTTTTCCTCAAGATAAATTCAATTGATGATTCACTAACCGGTGTCATTGTTTGATCATAATTTGCCATATCAAATCGGTAACCGGAATCTTCCACAGAAATCTTTCGGACATCAACTTCTGGTCCAAGATAAGTAATTAAATCAAATACGTTTATCGAATTCATCGCCCAACTCTCATTTTTTAGGATTGTGAAGGAGTGTTTGTGGTCAAGGTTCTTATTACTAGGCCAAGTTCCTTGCTCATATAAGTCTTCCTCTGGGATGGTAATTATAAGGTGACCACCAGGACGCAAAATACGTAACCAATTTTTTATTCCTTGGAAAGGGTCTACCAAATGTTCCAGGCAGTGTGAACTCGTAACGAAATCATAAGAGTCATCCATGACTCCATCCATAAATTGGGCGTCTCCATCAGAAAGATCCCAAACCTTTACTGACTTAATCAACGGGAAAAATTCAAGATATAAACTCAGTGGGTCTGGGAGTCCACCGATGTCGATCCCTTCACCCACAAAAAATCTTGTTAAGAAATTCGGATCTCTTTGTCTTCTCGGTACCGCCTTACTCATTTCTTTCATAATTAACCCATTCTAGGTAAGTATCATCTAATAGTACTAATAAATCATTGAAATATGGGTTAATTTGTGGGCTCTCGGACGTAGAGCTTGCAACAGTAAAGTTCGAAAAGAAACCTTTTCTTGGTTTATTCGAATTTTCCTCAAAAATTAAAAAATAGCTTCCTTCCAACTCTGATAACCGATTCTTTAACTTATGAATCTCCGACGCATCGTTATCTTTCACTGGAATCCAAATAAATACATGTTTTTTGTTTATAAAATTTAATACTTTTTTTTCACATAAATTACGGGTTTCTAAATATACAAAAATTGACTCCGCTGGATCTTTTTGCAGATTCGGGTGGCTTATGGGAAGTACAGAATCGGTAGGTGAAAAAGTGTCCGGAAAATTGAAAACTGCAGTCCTGGTTGAAAACTTATGGCTGAGCACTTTGCGCAAAAATTTACCGCTTGGTAGGTCATTTTCGGCCGCTATGCTCCAATTAGTCACTAAGTCCAAACGTGGGCCAGTCCCGACGCTACTCAATCTATCAACATAAGCGCGATTCTGAAGTGGTCGAATCTCTTTTTTCTGCCGATTTTGTTTAGAATTAGTTAGTTTAGGCGGATTGATTTCCTTAAGCCAAAAGTTTAGACTTATAAATATTTTCTTTGGGGAAAAACGCTCTAAGTTACGATTCAGCCATATTTTTTGAGAAATAGAGAGACGGTTTCGAATTTTGGTCCTTAGGGTGGATTTCCTTTTCAACACACCTAATTATGGCATAAAAGTATGTACTGTAGTACATACACATCATAGAAGGGGGTTGCATGAAAGTCTTTTTTGATATTGGATTTCATGATTCAACCAATCCTGATGGGATAGCACGGTATACGCGTGAATTGATTCGTAGTTTTAAAACCATGGGCCAAAATGAAGTTTATTTTATTAGGAGATCAGCGCATATATATTTTGCCCAAAGCGATTCTGAGCTATCTAAATTTAATCAACCTTTGCTGATAAATCCTGGCGATATACTTATTATGCCATGTTTGGATACTGGTTTATTTGAGGCTTCTGAGTACCTTTTCTCATTGAGAGCTATCGGGGTTTCAATAATTTCACTTATTCCAGATTTGATAGCCATTGACTATCCAGAATTTTTCCCAGCGGGGAACAACCAAATTATTCTAAGACACTTTTCATTGTTAAACGATGTCTGTACCAAAATAGTTGTGCCTTCAAACACTGTTCTAAAAAAAATAGAAAAATTTCAAATAGATTATGGCCTTCAATTTACTCATATTGTGGTAGGTTTCCCAGGTACCGATCATTTACTCAGGAATGAGAATAAGGGCCACCTGCCTAATTTTAAAACACCTTATGTACTTTTTATATCTACTCTTGAGCCCCGTAAAAGACAATTAGAGATTGCCTCAATCGTAGACGCGAATCGAGAGACTTTTGCAGGATTTAGTTTTATTTTCGTAGGTAAAATCGGGTGGCTGAATCACAAGCTGCTAAAAAGGTTTAAGGGTATTGTTGATAAAAATACAAACCTTATTTTATATACAAACTTAACCGATCCGGAGATGGCTAACCTACTACAGCAATGTAGCGGGTTAATCATGCTTTCTGTTGACGAGGGTTATGGCTTGCCAATAATGGAAGCCGCTTTTTTTAATAAACCAATATTCTGCTCAGACATACCAGTATTTCGTGAAATTACAAACGGTAAAGCATTTTTGACAAATAGCACACTCGAAAATCTGAAGGTAGATTTAGAAGCATGGCTAAACCAATTGCAAGAAAATGACACGATAACGTCACCACATCTTGAGGCTAAAGAACGAACTTGGGCCCGACTTGCAAAAGTCTGGGTTGGAGATTGACTCTCCTTGAACAAATTAAGGTTTAATCTCCTTACTCAAACGAATCTATTCTTGACGAACTGATTTTGGTTAGAAATTCTTTCGCAGAATTTACTTTGCCAAAATTCCAATTTTTTATTGTGAGGGCGACATCTATAGAATGTGCAATATCCTCAGGCTTGGTTGATTTAGAAATTACTCCATTGATTCCATCAATAACCTGCTCCGTCATACCTCCTACTGGGGTGATTACTACAGGCGTATACAGAGAATGTGCGAGTGGAATAATTCCAGATTGGCTGGCTTCTTTATACGGTAGAACCACCAATCTACTGGAAGCAATTAATTTCTCAATTTCATCGTTTGTCATCCACTTTTTTATGTAATCAACTCCTGCAGTCACATGTTTTTTTCTTCTACGCAAATTTCCTGCGACAATGAGATTAATATTCTTTGTTTTTAGTAATGGCCATGCCTTTTCGAGATTATCAATACCCTGGTATTTTTTCATCCGGCCAAAATGGAGCACAAAATTCTCTTTTTTTATTTTTGTGGGAATTGGATATTCATAGATACTTGTAACAAGTAAGGGCTTTTTCATTTTCTTTAAGCTGCCAGCCACAAAATTGCTGTAAGTTACGAGATAATCGGCATTTCTCGCCATGCTTCTTATCGTCCACTTTGACGGCCAAACTTCACCTTTGTGAGGTTTGTTATCATGAATTGCTCGCACAACCTCTATTTCTGTTTTTTTATGGATTTTCTTCGATAAAACTACGTCCCAAGGATGCGGTAACAGAAAGTAAACGCGTTGAATATTGGCCGAATCTAAAGCTCTTAAAGTCTCTTTCACCACTCTATTTCTCAATTTTAAATTGAGAATAATGCTTAATTTGTGTGCAGGAATTTGTGTCAACAGAATTTTGTTATCTGTAAAATCGTGAATTTCAGAAATTCTTTCAAAGTTTGATGAAAGGCACCAAGTGATTTGTAATCCTAAATTATTCGCAGCATGCATATAATTTTGAATTTGTCTGACAGCACCTCCTTTTGAACCCCAATAAAGTATGGCGATTTTCATTTAAGAGCTAACAGTAATACCAAAGGAAGAACTGCGCGTATCCGGGAAGGTGAATTGACACGCAGCTTTTTCCGGTTTGATACGAAGATGTTCACGAATTCCTGAAATATTTTGATAGATGTAACTCCTGTCTTTGGAATTCAAATCAAAATTAACTAATCGGGAACCTTCAAAAATTTTAAACGAGTTAGCAACCGTGCAAGGCGGTAGGCTAAAAGAAATTTTGTCTCCCGCCTTCAAATCTATTTCGGCATTCATGCCACCAATTGCCCACGCAAATGACGTTGCAAAGTTCGGTTGCTCCAATAAATAAAATCCATTTGTAAGATTTGTAGGTAGATTACGATAATCTGTTTTACCAACATATATTTTTTGGAAGACATGACGAATTCCGAATGGGGCTTTTCCAATAATTTGAGGATAATCAAAATATTGCACTTTTTCCTCGTGGCTGCCAATAAATGGAAATCCGGAGATAACCTCATATTCAGAAATACCTGTATCTAATTTCACCTCATCATTTAATTTTCTTACCGTAAGTTGATCTGGAAAATCTGAGTAAGCATACGATGGCATTAGTGTTAAGAACAAACCTCCACACGCGGCTTGAAATGTATTAGTCCAAGTAGAAAAATCTGAACTAACTATCACCAAGCTTTTTCCGGTTATACCATCTGAAGATAAGTCGCGGCAAACTCTATTTACAAAAGTGCTCTGACCTTTTTCCGCATGGAAACTCAAATACTGACTCGATGATGATAAAGTTAAAGTTAGAGTTATGACCATGATAAAAGTACTTACTTGAGTTGGTTCAAAAATAAATCTTGAAGAAAAATCCTTTATTTTCATCATTTCTTTCCAAGATTCAATTATCCAAAACCCAATCAAGATAAAATAAGTTATCACAAGTCGCCTTGATGCCCACGGTTCATCCTGTGCGATTTTCATATCAAACCCATAGTAAACTGTAATAAGAAGAGTTGATAAATATAACCAAATTTGAAAATATGTACTTGATAAGTTAATTCGTTTTATTTTTGATAGTGCTGTGGCAAATAAGATAACTAAAATTATACGTGAGAAGTACCAACTTAATGCGGACAGAGCCGTGCGATATGCTTCAATTTCTGGAAAAGTGAATTTTATGAAATTTATAGATCGCATAAAGGACACTAAGTTGACTGCTAACAAGAGGATTACCAAAAATTTTGCAATTCTCTGTAAATTTTTCTCCGCATAAATCTTTTTTGCCAAAGCAAATATTATAATAATCACCAATTCCGAAGCTATTACTACGTACTCTTCAATTTTGGCGTTGGTGATATTTAAATAGATCGGCGAAAATCTGTAATCTAAAAATATGAAATAACTTCCGAGGCAAAAACTGGATAAGCACAAAAAAATAAACTTCCTCTTTATAACTTTTGAATGATTTTTCATATGCCAAAGTAAGAAATATAGAAGCCACGGAATCCAGGTTGTTAATATCGCATCAATTCGAATTGCAAGGCTCAAAGTTGCCAAAGTCGATGTTATGAGCCAGTATCCAAGTGAATCTCTTTGAATTTTATCCATAGTAAAGTGGATATATATCAAAACCAAGTCTAATAGTAATATAATATTTTCTGAATAACCGGTGCGACCGGTATAAAGCATCGGAATGGATACTGCAAAAAGTGTGATGAACCCTAAGGCTAAGGATTTCTTTTTTACTAACTTGCATACTAAACTGAACAAAATCGTTAAAGATAATGCGGTAATCAATGGTGCAGCATGTGTTACAAAATTATTTGGATCGGTAAATGTGCCTATAATTGAATAAATTAAGCTACTACCTGGAAAACCCTGGAAATATGTTATGTTACTTCCATTAAAATTTCCTGTGCCTGGAGTGGTTAGAGTTAAGTGTCCGAAAAGTTTTGTAAATGGGGAAAGACTTAGATTGGCTAGTGGAAGATGTTGAAATATTCTCCCTGAAACTGCTCCGAAGGCACCATCTCTATCAAAGCGTACCCAATCTCCGGCGGTAGATTCGTAATAAATAAGTGATGTGATGAATACCCAGACTGCACCTTTTGTTTTAAATTCAAAATTAACAATTTTTGTTTGAATTTTCAAAAGGCACACAAGGGTTATGGTTAAGGAAAACACATTAATAACAAATATATTTTCAAATGAAATCTGAAATAGAAGTAAACGAATAAAACTTATCCCAAAAATTAAGAGAACGAATAAAATAAGCCACGACGTAAAATTTTCTTCAAATCGCCTGAGCAATTCACGAAGTTTGTATAAAAGTCCTATTTTGGCAGCCCTGGCCGTATTCATATGAGGATTGTAACTTGGTAAGTCATTTTTTTGAGTGAAAACGCTACATTTCTGGTTCAAATGTTTGTACTTTAGAGCAGGTATAACGAAAGTGATGATTCCTAATTTGCGATTACTGGTTCGTAAATATAATTTTCAATTGATATCAAGAAAAATAGTTGCTAACATACCACTCAAAAGTCAACTTAATGTTTTTTGAAAAATTCATTTTTGGTTCATAGCCAAGTTCATTTCTAATTTTAGTAAAGTCTATCTTGTATCGGAAATCGTGGCCAGGGCGATCACTCACATACTCTATTTTTGAATTGTCTTTACCTGTCAAGTCAAGTAATATCTTGGTTAAGGCAAGATTTGAAAGTTCCGTACCACCTCCTATGTTATATACTTCCCCTTGTTTACCATTCATAAGTGCGAGATAGATTCCATAGCAATGATCATCTACATGAAGCCAATCTCTAATATTGGTGCCTTTCCCATAAATTGGAACTTTTTTTCCTTGCAAAAGGTTCAAAATAAAAAATGGAATTAATTTTTCAGGATATTGATATGGTCCATAATTATTGCTGCATCTTGTAATCAAAGCGTCAATTCGATAAGTCTGGACATACGCCCTTATAAGCAAATCTGCGCACGCTTTGCTGGCAGAATAAGGAGAGTTGGGTAGTAATGGGCTCTCTTCGGTCCAAGCCCCGCTTTCGATTGAGCCATAAACTTCATCAGTTGAGACCTGCAGAAATCTAATGTTTTTTGATGATTGCCTGATGCTGTCTAGGATATTTAGAACGCCGCCGACATTAGTTGTCAGAAAAATAGATGGATCTGAAATAGATCGATCAACATGAGATTCCGCGGCGAAGTTAATTACGGCGTCGCACTCTTGTATCACGGTTGATATTAGGGCCTGATTGCAAATGTCACCTTCAACGAATTTAAAGTTAGCAAATTGACTAATCTCGTTTAGATTTTCTATATTCCCGGCATAAGTTAATTTATCCAATACGGTAACTTGAGTAATTCCTGGATAGGCTCCCACGCAGGCTTTCCGAGCAAAATTTGATCCTATAAATCCAGCGCCGCCAGTTACTAAAACACGCACATAAACATCCTTTCACTCAAAATACTAAGATCCTACTATCATGTTCGCATGAAAGGTATCGTACTAGCCGGCGGTTCAGGTTCCCGACTTTGGCCTCTTACGACCGTAGTTTCAAAACAATTGCTTCCAATCTACGACAAGCCGATGATTTATTACCCAATATCCACCTTAATGTTGGCTGGAGTGCGTGATTTTTTATTGATAACAAACGAAAAAGATCAAAGTCTTTTTAAAGATCTACTCGGCGATGGATCTTCATTGGGTGTTAAATTCAATTACGCTGTGCAAAAATTTCCTGAGGGTTTGGCGCAGGGCATTTCACTGGCTGAAGAATTTCTTTCAGGTGACCCTTTTTGGCTAATTCTTGGTGACAATATTTTCCACGGTGTCGGACTTGGAAGTCAGCTTAGCGATCTCATACCTAGTTTTGGAGCACAAATATTTACTTATGAGGTTTCCGATCCAAGTCAATATGGGGTTTTAAATGTAGATTTAATCGGTACTCCAATTTCAATCGTTGAAAAGCCGTCATGTAGTGATTCAAATTTAGCGATTACGGGTCTCTATTACTTTGACAATTATGCTGTAGGAATAAGTAAAACCATTTCAAGAAGTGAGCGAGGAGAATTTGAAATTACAAGTGTCATTCAGGAGTACTTAAATCAAAATAGTTTGCATGTACATCATTTATCAAGGGGTACCGTTTGGCTGGATACGGGCAACGTAGAGTTGATGCAAGATGCCTCTATGTATGTACGCGTAATTGAGGAAAGAAGCGGTTTAAAGATTGGTTGCCTTGAAGAAATTTCTTTAGGGAATGGGTGGATCAGCACCCAAGAATTAGGAAAGTTATGTGAAGGAAAACCAAAAAACTACTATTGGCAGTACGTGGAAAAATTGGTGCAGCAAAAGTGACTGCTTCTGCAGATTCATTCATTCCTTTTTTTCGTTCGGAAGGAAAACCAACAACTTTAAGTATAAATGAATTCATTAAGTCCAATTCCGAATCACTTTCTGGACCGGGTGAACTCTCTCGTAAAGTTGAAAAATTGCTTTGTGAAAAGCAAGGCACGAAAATGAGTTTACTGACTCCGAGTGGAACATCGGCGTTAGAACTCGCAACTTTACTGATGGAAATCCAAAGCGGTGATGAAATTATTATGCCATCTTGGACTTTTGCTTCAACGGCTAATGCGTTTATTCTGCGGGGAGCAAAGATAATATTTGTTGATATTGAACCACGGACACTCAACATGGACCTAGTTAAAGTTGAAGCCGCAATTTCAAAACGCACCAGATGTATTGTCACGATTAACTATGCTGGAATTCCTGGGGAATTAGAACTATTTAGAGAATTGGCGAATTCGAATGAATTATTGCTTCTAGAAGATAATGCACATGGCTTTGGCGGAAAAATTGGTGATAAGCCACTTGGGTCATTCGGAAATATGGCTGCACAGAGTTTTCATCAAACAAAGAATTTACAATGCGGAGAGGGTGGGGCGCTTTCAATTAACGATGAACAATTCTTAACTCGGGCGGAAGTTTTAAGGGAAAAGGGGACGAATAGAAAACAATTTTTGGAAGGTATGGTAGATAAATATACCTGGCAAGATTTCGGTTCAAGTTTTGTCTTATCAGAAATTCTCGCGCAATATTTGAAATCTAACCTTGAAACTTTTGAAGAATCTCAAGTTCGGCGGTTGCAGATTTGGAAAAGATATGAATCAATTTCAAAAGATAAGTTGAAGTCCTTGGGGGTGAGCGTTCCGCAGGTCGGAATCGCTATCACGCCTTCATGCCATGCATATTGGTTAATTTTTTCCAATTTTCAAGATTCCAACTCTTTCATAAAGCATATGAAGGCTTGGGGTATAGAAGTTTCGAGACACTATGTCCCGCTTCATAATTCACCGGCTGCTTTAAAGTTTGATACATTTACTCCTGGGGCAATGTTGGTAACTGAGCAAACTGGTGATTGCCTGGTCCGCCTTCCTCTATACTCAAAATTGAATGACAGCGAAGTAGAACAAATAATTACAGCTGTAGAGGATTTTTCGTGTTAACCCACTTATTTATTCAGATTCCATGTTTAAACGAAGAACAAAATCTCCCTTCGGTTCTTAATTCACTTCCAAAGACTTTAAAAGGAATCAATAGAATCTCAGTTCTTGTGATTGACGACGGCTCAACTGACAACACTTACAGGGTTGCCAAACAATTAGGGGTTAAACATATAATCCAATTTCCAAGAAATAGGGGGTTGAGTGCGGCCTTCCAGGTAGGGCTAGAGTATTCGCTCGCACATGGAGCAACACACATAGTAAATACTGATGCAGATAATCAATACCCATCAGACCAAATTGGTTTACTCCTCGAAAAGATGTTTCACGCATCTGCCGATGTTGTTATCGGAGATCGAAATCCAGGCAACATCAAAGAATTCAATCCGCTAAAGAGATTCTTACAAGTACTTGGATCAAGAATTACTTCATCCTTGTGCGGAGTCAAAATTCTTGATTCAACATCTGGATTTAGGGCGTACACAGCTGAAGCGGCATCTGCTATCCACATCACTAATCCTTATACGTACACACTTGAATCCCTTGTACAACTGAGCTTTATGCGTTTCAGTATTGAGAATGTATTAGTCACAAAAAATCCCTCTACTAGACCATCCAGGTTATTTAAATCGACAACTCAATATATGAGGAAGAACGGTCTGGTGCTCCTAAAAAGCTATATTCACTTTGCGCCAATGAGATTTTTTGGGATGCTTTCAGGAATATTATTTCTTTGCGGGCTAACTAGTTTTGCCCCCTTTATCTTGGATTTTCTGCAAGGGCATTCACAGGGGCATTTACAAAGTTTAATTGCAGGAACATTGCTAGTTATAGCAGCGTTGCAACTACTTTCGGTCGCCTTTCTCGGAGACTCCTTGAGAGCGAATAGATTAATCACGCAAAGATTACTTCAAGAAGAGAAAATCATTCGCTTCGGGTTGAAACCAAATCCAGATAATGACGAACGGAATGCTCAAGACTGAGAGTCTCGGAAACTTCCCTCCGGCCCGCTTCATACATTTCGCTATCTGAATCAAGCAAATCCTGAATGCAAATGGCTAAAGAAGCAACATTTGGCTCACAAACTATTCCTGCCTTATGCGCCTTAACTAAATCTCCCATATCCCCAACATCCGTAACCAATATTTTTGGCGCATATCTCGAAGCTTGTCCAAGAATTAGTGGGATACTTTCAATTCTAGATGGGATTATGAATCCAGAAGACTGCGAAGCCACTCTCGGCAACTCCTTATTTGTAAGGATTCCTAAGAATTGGACTTTTGTTTGATTGCCTGAATTTAAAACCAATTTTTGCAAATCTATTTTGAGTGGGCCTTCTCCATAAATGTGTAGGTTTGGCAAATTTGGATTGTTTGAAAGCAATTCAAAGTATGCCTTTACCAATAAATCGATTCCCTTGTTGGCATGAAGTCTTCCGACAAAAACTATATAGGGGGACACGGGGGCTTGTTTAGAATCTTCAAATTCTATTGTTTTTCGACCTGAAGCAAGAAAACGTGGTTGAACATTTGTTAACTTAAAATTCTCTGCCGCTAATCCAATACCGTCAGCGAAAAGAAATTCACTATATTTAGAAATTATACGTAGTATTCGAATTCCAAATGGATAACTCCTTGCTGCCCACACATCTGATCCAAGCAACCATGTATCCATGGGAGTTTTAAAGAAATATCTTGCAGGGAGATTAATTAGGCCACTTGGAAGCGCCCAAAAACATAAAATCCTGTCAAATTTTTCTTTTTTTTGTATTTTTAACAACTTTATACTTCCCGATATTACGACTGAACTTAACCGAAGTACATCAAAAAAAACTTTTGTGGACAAGTGGGCCAGGCTAGTTACGTTCGCAAAATTAGCGAAACTTAAAATTTCAATATCTTGAATCTCTGAATTCTGCGGTGTAACGACAGTGACATCATGCCCCAGCTCTAGTAGCAACTTCGTAAAGTCATAAACAAATCCACCTGCATTTTCCGATACTTGAGAATTTATGGGAAAAGAGGAGGTAACAACACATATTTTCAAGATATGCGCCTTGCCAAAAATACGTAACCCACCGACCATCTTTCAGTAGCCTTTATCTTTGAAGCGTCAAATTTTACAGAATGTGGTTTCTTCGAAAGAATTTTAGAAATATACTTTGAAATACTGTCAATTAAAGTTCCCAACGAGATGTGAATAAAAAATTTAGCGGCCATGTCAAGTATTAAAGTTTCTATTCCTCCAATGCTTTCTGCATAAAGAATCTCAAACCCATTTTCTTCGAGAAGATGTTTCATCCCAAAAGGGGTAAATCTAAAAAAATCACTGGGTGCTTCATGAAGAGGGTACATAAACGGAAAAGAGATTAATAAAATTCCATCTTGACCCATAATCCTGGAACATTCTTTTAGAAAAAGCCTTGGATTTCTAAGATGCTCAATCACTTCGGTTGAGATTACTGTATTAAACGCTCCAGAATTGAATGGCAAGGGGGAGGAGGCGTCAGCGACGACAAATAAATCTCCCTTAGAACTGCTTTTCTCTCTATCACACAACGTAGTCGTAATTGACCGTTTTACGTATAGTTCAAAATAAGGTGCAGAGCCGCAACCGATATCGAGAACTCTGCCCAGTTCAATCGGGAGTAATCGAGTTAAAATATATCCGAGATAGTAGTGATGTACACCTTGTTTAGTCATTAACCCTCTTTCTTGTTAAGGGAATTGAGACTTTTACCATCCTTGATTACAACAGCAGCCGTGAGTAGGTAGCATAGTACCATGGCGTTTAAAGTAATTTATAAGGCAACGCTAAAATTGCATGATCTCTTCAATACAGATTATGTCTATATGTTGCTAATCGCTGGTGGAATAATATTTTTAAAATACCGGGTCGAATTTTCAGAGCAAATATTTGTAATTCCTTGGCTCCTAATTATTGGATTAACGTTAATTACTGTTTTCTTAAATACATTTGTTATGAAATTCTGCATTAGTTTTATTCAAACCCAAGAAATTAGTCTCCGTCAAACATTAAAAAGCAATCTAGCGAAAATTATTGGAGGTGGTTTTTCTCAGATTCTTGTATTACGTAACGTCCAAAATGAATTTAGTGCAAACATCATAAAAAAATGGTTTTATCTATTAAGTTTTCAAGTAGTTGCGTCCATACCATTTTTACTTGGATGCTCATTGGAAAAGAATTCTGGTTTGGTAGTAACGGTAATTAGATTAGTTTGGTTTATATTTGTTCTATTTTCCTGCTTAAATCTTTTTTTCTGTAATCTTCAAAATGATTTTCAAAAATCTAAATTCATATTGACTTTACTAATTTCATTAATCGCTCAGATAACTGCGAGTTTCTGCCTGCTATTGTGTTTACCTAATATTTCAGCGACATTTCTGCCACAAATAGATTTTGGATTTATTGTTTCACTTGCAGTACCAATCCCTGGTGGAATTGTAGTAAGAGAATGGATATTTATACTATTGCTGGGATCAAAGTTTTCCATTTCTTCAATTCTCACCGCCAGCATTTTTTTCAGATTAATACAAACTTTAGTTGAATATTTCCTTGCTTTATTAATTTATTGTTTGGATTTTTTGAAAACGAAGAACTGGTTTTTATCCGAATCAGATAAATAAATATGCCGGCGCCGCGGAGAACTCACATTGACAAGATTATAATTTGGAAAATATTTTTTTATCGTATTAAGAAATTCTCTATGCAAAATATGCGAATTTCGTCCCGTCCCCTGACTTTTATGATTATAGGCACGGATTACAACGTATTTTGCATCGGCAAAAAATAGTTCGTTCATATATTTTTGATAAACATCTTCTTCAATGAGATGAAAAATTACATCAACCGAAATCGAGGCATCGATTTTATTTCTCCATTGCGACTCAAATTTTGTTGAAAATTCAAATTCGTTTTTACCCAAAAATTTATTTTTTAAGTTGTCTACAATTTCTGAGTTTATTTCAATTCCGTAGTATTTAGTAATTTTTAGTTTAGAAGCCAATAGGCCATCTCCACATCCAAAATCTGCGACTTTAGTTATTTCATAGGTTTTAAAAATTTTGTTAAGCATTTTTGCTTTGTAACTTAACCTGAATTTTAATCTTCCGTTTCCACTACTGTTCTGAAAATTTGTATGGAGATACCTATCCGCCCAGTATTGATGGGAGCTAGTTGAATTTTTATGAGGTTTCATTTTATTGTTGTAAAAACCAAAGTTGGAGAGAAAATAGATAATCGTGCCATAGTTCGAATTAATCTATATTTCTTGCAGTTTGGTAGTAGCAGAAAGAATATATTTTCGACCGTTTCGTCTCTGACTCCATCAAACCAAATATTAAACATCCTTTGAGCTTTCCAAGTAGTTAACGGATAGCAATCATATTCTCTTCCTAATCTGAAAAGCTTTACTAATCTGTCGGCAATTTTTTTATGCATAATACTGAGGAGTGGGATGTAATAGTGGGGTTCAATCAGATTTAACTTATTTGGAAATGAAAACCATGCAAATCCGTCTGGGTGTAGAACTCTTTTAAGTTCTGAAAGTAAAAGATCTCTGTCTTGCGGTTTTACGTGTTCTAATACCTGGTTAAGAACAATTAAATGAAATGTGTCATCCAAGAAATCATATTCTAGACCTTCTTTGATAACCTTAAATTCAAAATTTAGTGGTTTTCTTATTTGAATTCGGTCTTCAATATCGATTCCCGTAATGGTAGAATTCACAAAGTTAATGGCCATCTCCGATGCAAGGTGTCCCGAGCCACAGCCCACCTCTAAAATTTTTGCTCCATAGGGCAATTTTGAGAAACGTTCAGAGTTGACGACTCTTCTTAAAACCTTTTTAGCTTTACGAGGTCTTCCCTTCGGGCCATTGTTTGCAATTGAAGCATGGCCATTGTGATTGACTGGTGCCACGTTTTTGCTCCCTCCTTATGACCATCAAGAAGCCCAATTTAGCAGGGGTTCCAACTTGAAGTTTACGCACTGAATCAGCAATTAAAACTACGCCCCGTATTTCTTTCGTGCCTCGCTTAGTGCCGATTTGTAATCTGCAATCACCTTTTGCATGGCGTCGCTAAATTGCTTTTGAATTGCATCAATCTGAGTTTTTCCCTTTGCAGCCTTAAGCTTGGGTTGCAACCCGCTCTGAAGCGAAGCTAGTTTTGCCCGCATAATCTTGGATGCCTCGTCGATTGCCTTTTGCAGGCGGGGATTAGGTTTGGGCCTTTCAACTTTAGGAGTCGACGAGGAAGAAACTCCAGTGGGAGTAGTTTGGGCTGGCGTGCTTGTTTTCCCACGGTTGGCTAAAGTCCCAATTCCAGCCAACGCACCGATAATCAAAACTGCGCCTAAGACAATGACAATAATTTTCTTCAACATGGTTCCTCATTTTATATCAAAACGTGTTGGTTGATATTCCAAGCCTGTTTCAAGCAAGCCAGAAGCCCGGCCCCCCTCTCGAGGAACCGGGCTTCTGTAGTGCTTTTAACTCCTAGGAGTTAATTATGCCTTTACCTTTGCCTTGATCTTTGCAACTACTGCAGCAAGTGACTTCACTGTTGCAATAAGGGCTCCGACCTGAGCTGATAGCGCAGTAACAGCAGCAAGTGCATCTGATGCAGCTTGTGTTGCGTTCTGTGCTTCGTCGTATGCATTGTTAGCAGCATCTGTTGCAGCGTTAGCAGCATCAAGTGATAGTGATGATGAATCAGCTGTTCCACCTGTTACTGAGACAGTCGCTATACCAGAACCACCCTTCGGACCAACAGCAAGAACTGTTGTAGATCCTTGGCCGGCTAGCAATGTCGCTGCATACTTAAATGCACCGTTAACTGTAGTTGTTGAAGGAGTATTAAGTCCTGCACCTTGGTTAGCAGACATTGTTACTGATGTACCGTCTGGAACTGAGTATCCTGAAGGATCCTTAACAGATACTTGAACAGTAGTTGAGGCGTTTGCATCAATTGATGAATCAGCTGGAGTAACAGTTACTGTTCCCTTTGTGCTGTTATCAGAGCAGTAGACAGTAACTGAGTTTGAAGTTACAGCTACAGCGCTTGAAGTTACGCCGTTAGCAGTAAGTGTGATTGCTTCACCCTTAATAGAATTTGAGCAATCAACGTATGCGATGTTTACGCCATATGCAGCGCCTGCAATATCAACGCCTGCGCCATCAGCAGACCAACCAGCAACTGCGCCGAGTGAATCTGATGATTTCGCTGCAGGAGCACCGGCCACACCGTCAGAATCGACTGTGAATGACTTTAGAAGTGCTGCTTCAGTTGTATTTGCAAGATCAACGATATTTCCGCTTGAGTCTTTTCCAACCACACCAACAAGTGCAAGTGCAGATGTTGAAGCTCCTGGATAGGACTTAGCTGTTGAAACGATAGTAGAGATAGAAGCGGATCCACCACCACCGGTGGTTGAAATACCATAACCCGCATATTGTGCAGCATATCCAACGTTAACCAAGCTTAAGCTTGCCAATGTTGAGTAGTAGGTGAACGGAGCAGATAGTGTGATTGTGTTTGAGGCACTATCAGTAAGGATTGCCGTGAAAGTTCCGGTTCCTGTAACACTGTTTGGGTTGGTCATTGCTATTTGTTGAGTTGCGGCTGCAGCAACAGAACCATTACCGGCTCCACCTGCAGATTGCCCAAATGAGTTTAGAACCGATGAAGTACTCTTAACGGCAATTGCGTTTCCGCTTCCATCGCGAGTTGAGATACATACGTAAACACTTTGTGTTTTATATGCGCTCGTGATTGCGTTTGAATCATTAGCCGCGGTTGCTACGTCAGCTGCGTGACTTGTATTTGTTCCAAGTGCAGTAGGACAAGTAGCACTTGAAATGTACATTATTGAATTAGCGGCAGTTAATCCTGCAGCTGCAGTTGTGCTCCAAGTAATTGTAATCTTTGCAGCAGTTGTTGCAACACCGGTAGTTGAGTTAAGTGTCTTAATTGTGACAACTTGAGTTCCAGCTACCAGAGATGAAACTTTTACTGTCAATAGATCAGCAGCAGCGGTAGCCGTATAAGTCACTCCGGCTGAGGCATCAATACCGTTTGTCCAAGCAGGAGTTGATCCGTTAGAAACTGGTGGAAGCCCGTTAAAGTAACCACCTGCATCTGTTGTTACATATGTAGTTGAAGTATCAGCGGCTTCATAAGTAAATGTAACCTGACCTCCAATTACACCGGTAGCAGTTGGGCCAGTGCCCGCAGCGCTGTGTGTAACAGACTGTGTAACAGTGATGTAGCTTGCAGTTGCATGTGCTGACACAGCGGTGAATCCACCGAGGGTCAACGCAGCAGCAGCAACAAGCGCAATGCGCTTAATTGATGTCTTTGTAGACATTTGTTTCCTTTCGTTTGTCGAGTACTGGACTATCCAGTTCTCGGCTTTGAGATGAGTCGCACGTGCTGACGCATCTCTTTTCCGTTGCAGTATCCGGACTGCAGCGGAAACCTTTTTTCCTACGTTAAAGGCGCTCATTTATTTAGCTCCTTTTGTGGCGACGTAGATCGCCTGGGCAAGGATTTGAGACTTGCCTGGATTTAGCAAAATTTTGGTGGTTATTTGAGTAGGGGAGGAAGTGGCATCTACACCACGGCTGACAGGTATAAGGGTACCTGAAGTCTGGGCTGGATCCACGCTCATTGTGGCGGTTAGGAGATAGTTTCCATCAGATTGACGCTCAAAATCGGTCGTGGTTGAGGTGATTGAGAGCAAATTCCAGAATCGGTTG
>Ga0304729_1000452_pt1 | contig 30565 bp, 30 predicted proteins | sample C_131016_MF_Meta_FD_190475 | JGI IMG/M metagenome (GOLD analysis project Ga0304729, IMG submission 190475) | Freshwater microbial communities from Lake Croche, Canada to study carbon cycling - C_131016_MF_MetaG (v2) (version 2) | ecosystem: Environmental > Aquatic > Freshwater > Lake | place... | reverse complement strand
AGTACCAGTGCCACAACAGGTGCGTTGGTGGTAGTTGGAGGTGCAGGTATCAGCGGAAATGTGTATCATTCTGGATGGCATATTCCAACATCCAACGTATCACAAAATCTCGGAACAACAACCAGCTGGTGGGGCACCTTTTATGGGGTATCAACACAGGCCAAATATGCCGACTTGGCAGAAAACTATCAAGCCGATGCCGAATATGAACCGGGTACAGTATTGGTGTTTGGCGGTGATTACGAAGTAACTACCACAACAACTGACCACGATGAAAGAGCAGCAGGGGTTGTTTCTACAGACCCAGCTCACCTAATGAATGGTGGTTTGCAAGGTGCTAATGTAGTTGCTCTTGGACTAACTGGGCGTGTGCCCTGTCGTGTGCTGGGCCCAGTTAACAAAGGCACAGTTTTGGTCACAAGCACCATTCCCGGAGTGGCCCAAGCAATAGACAACAGTCAATTTAGACCAGGATGTGTACTGGGTAAATCGCTGGAATCTATAAATACTGATAGCATAGACACAATAGAAATTGTTGTCGGGAGATTCTAATGCAAAAATTACGACAGATATATAGAAGTTCTTACTCGGGAGAGTCAATTGTGACCAGTTTGACACTGGAAAATAATCAATGGATGCCCGAAACAGAAGCAGTCCAAAATCAAATTACCAACACTCACACCACTGGACAGGCTATTGCCATTGGCAACGGGGAAAGTCGTGTGGGATTTGATTTGACACATATTGCCAGACATCAAGGCGGTGTGTTGGCTGTGGATAAATTACAAAGTTATGGATGTAATGCACTATATAGAGATTTTACACCAGACTTTTTGGTTGCAACTGGCACTGACATAATTGCAGAATTGGCCAATTCCACATATGTAAACGATCATATTGTCTACACCAATGCTCAACATATTATAGAATACCCCGGTAAATTTTACTTAACTCCGCAAAATCCAGCATTTGATGCTGGTGCAACTGCCGCATATTTGGCCTGCTTTGACGGGCACACACGAGTGTTCTTGTTGGGATACGATAGTGATCACGGAATGGGGCCTGTCAATAATGTTTACAAAGATACTGCAGGGTATGCACCTAGTACACAACAACAAGACAACGGAAAATTTTGGGCCAATACACTAACCATGGTGATAAAAACATATCCAGATGTGGATTTTGTACGTGTCATGCCCACGCAGAACTACTGGATGCATGAGGATTTGGCCAAGTTACCAAACTTAAGACAAGTTGATTTTAGAGGCTTTGTGTTAGAAGCTGATATATAAGCAAACACATGAATATAGCAAGTAAATTTTTGGCAGATCAAGCATATGGTGTGGGAACAGTGCTGGCCTTTGGCGGAGACAATGAGGTCACTCGGGCAGGTGGTAATTCTACCAACATGTGCGGAGTAGTCACTGATAGATCCGATTTAGTATTAAACAATTCATTAAGTGGAACAAACGTGGTAACAGTTGCCGTCATTGGGCGAGTAACATGTGAAGTGGTTGGGCCAATCAGCAAAGGCGATGTGTTGGTCATTGGCCCTAGTGGATGTCCACAAAGTGTTACCGCACTGTATGATTTTTTAAATGACCCACAGGCCCCTGGTACAATTATTGGTAGAGCAATAGATGAATGTGCTGGCGGATATCACACCATTAATATTTTTGTCAATATATCTTAATTTAAAATAGATTCCAACGTACGAATCTTCTTTTTAACAATATCAAAATTAAAACTTCTCCAAAGTCCAGGATGCATTGGCTTTGGATAATCATTCAATTCAACCCAACAGTATCCTCGATGTTCATCGTTTAGTTTTGGCACAAATTCTTCGTCCACGGTGACAAGGAATGTATAGTAGACAAATTTATGATTGTCTGCAGTGAATGTTTCTAATGGAATAAATTTTTTGTTAGTGTAGTCAACACAAATTTCTTCTCGTATTTCTCTTACCAATCCCCGTATTACAGTTTCGCCGGATTCAATTTTTCCGCCAACTATTCCCCATGACCCTGCATGTTTGCTCTTGTTACGCAATAAAAATAAGTAACGGTTAGTGGTCTTGGCGTAAATCAATGCACCAACGCCTTCGGTGTGATCAACTTCCATTACAGCACCAGACTCCACGATCCTGCTGAATACAATCCTTCGTAGCTTTTGGTCCACTCCTGACCAGTCCAACGATATTGCACCGTGGTTGTTAAATTGGACACATACTGTATTCCTGATTGAGCACTGTCAAAACTAACAGTCCAATAACTGCCGTTCCATTCAATGATGTCATTGGCATTGGCCACTAGATTTGTGCCACTTGTGCCTGCCCAAGCCGCTGCAGGCATGGAATTTACATCGCCAATTGGATTCAATATCAAATATCTTGTGCCAGTGGCAGGGGATAATATGTTACTGTCCACAGTGACATTGTATGGATCAATAATTGCTGTTACCGCAGTCAATGTATTTGCTGGCAAGGTGGCGTTAAATGGCGTAAACAGTAGTTGTGCATCATCAGTTGGGTCATATGCAACCGTGCCAACAATCTCATGTTGACCATCGGGGTATTCAAAAGTCAGTCTAACTTGACTAATGCCATTGGTCAATGGACCATATAAGTTTACCAAATCACGCCATTTTATTTTGGTACCATAGACATTGTTGCCGCTTTGACTGGCTGATTCTTTGTACAATATTAATTTATTGCCCAGCAATACAGTTTTGTAGTTCATGGGAGTAAATCGTTGTTGGAACATGAGTCCTTGAGCCGTAGTTAGGAATTCTGGGCTTACATCGCCAGTTGCATCGTACACGCTGGCAATGATTTGAGCAACAACTCCCATCTTCTTGACCTTGGCTGGTAAGGTGATCCAAATTGGCAATTCAAAGGTCAATGTGGCAATGTCAATGCTTTCATCTGATCCTGAAGGCACTGTTCTACTGCTGTAGGCAATGTCAGTTAGCAACACCACACTGAGACTGCTCCAATCAATGTAATTGTCTGTGCTTTGTATTTCCAATCCAGGATTGAACAAAGGTGTAATTTGTTCAATTAACTGATGTTTCTGTTCAGTGTTACTGGTCCATATGTCCAATTTCATGGTCAATTTGTACGGAGCGGGCATTAGTCGTTCAACGGTATAAATGCCATCTTGAGATTGTTGGTAAGTTTCTGATCCTGCATCGTAAGTGCGTTCGCGTACACGCATGATGCTTTCATGATAGGGATTTTGTACACGTTCTCGGTCATAGGACAATGCACTTATGTATGCGGCCATGGCAGGTACAGTATTCAAACTATTTTCACTGTTGTTACGCAATATCATGGCCGCTTGTCTGCTTACATCTCCGTAATAAACAGGCACAGTTTGCAGTGTGCGATTGCCATCAGTGTCCTTGCCAAATTCAACTTGAAAGTTTGACACCATGCGAATGAATTGTGTCACAAATCGACGAAGCTGGCCGTCGTAAACAAATTGTACTGCCATTAATTATCTGCCTTGGGTGTTAGTATCCGACTCAGTGGTTGCAACTCATTGTGAGTATGACCTTCTGCATCTGTGTATGTATTAGTGTTATTTACATATCCTGCACGTTGTGTCTTATTATCTGTGGCCCCTGGGGTCAAGTTGGTGCGTACACTGTCTTCAATCTTGGCCCAACGACTGCCTGAGAAGCGGAATAATCTATTGGGCAAGTAATCTAAACGCAAGAAATAGTCTCCCTGTCCAGGATTATCCGGGAAAGCAATACCAGATCCGGTGACCAATCCGTTGGGAGCAATGCCATCTCCTGTCAGGTATCCTTCTATTTTGCTTATTGGACTTCCAACACCAGTATCAGCACTGGGTGCAGTGTTGTCTGCTGTAATGATGTTGCTGTCTATAGTTACTGGATCACCTGATGGCCTTGTGCCATCTTCATTAGTTGGCATGGTGTAGAACTTGCTGGTATCGTATCCTGACTTTGGAACATCTAGTTCGGCTTGAGCAATAACAGCCTGATTGATGTTTAACATTGTATTGTAGGTACTGAGAATTTGACCCACTGGAGTGTTGGTATTGGGTCCAGCTTTGATCTTGTCCAAGATGTCTTTGTATTCTTGACTGTCCACTAATGGGTTGAGTTTGACACGCCATAGATGAGGCCACCAACTTGGGCCAAATCCTTCACTGGCAAAACTGGTATCGCCCACAACATAATAACGTTTCAGTGCCGCGGGCACATCTTCATTTAGTGCATCATAATCTTTTAAGTGCTCTAGCTCCAACACATCGCCGGACATTAGTTTACGACCCAATGTGTCTACCATGTCACGTAAATGGAACACCATAAAGATTGTGCCGGTTTGTAGGAACAGACCAAATTGGCTCAGATCAAAGTCTTGATCACCGCGTTGATAGATGCCACGCATTTTGTAAACATCTTGATCATACTTTCGATCTCTATTTTCAATCCACAGCAGATCTTGAATGTTCAGTTCACTTTGTGTGGTGTAATTGGGCTTGGTTGGATCAGTACTGCCTGTTTGTTCTATTGGTCCGAGATATTTGTTGACTAATATGCCAGTACCACCAAGTGTGAACATTTCGCTGATGCGTCGGTCCATGAACTTGTAATCGTTTGAGTGTCTGCCATCTTTCCATAAACTGAGCCTGCTCAAGATATTCCCCTGTAATTAACTATTTAATCCGTTTTATCGTATAATAGATACATATGCAAGAACACCACGAGGCACATAGTGTAAAGTTGGAACAACTGTTGAAGTCAGTTTCCTCTTCGTTGGACATACGTGCCCGTAGTACTTTGTACAAGTTCTATAAAAACTGTCGAGAAATTTACACAGAAATGGATAAAGAAATGGTGAATTGCAGACGCAGGGATAAATTAACACAAAAGTACACAGAATTGGAAGTCAAGTACGTAGAAGCTATTACTACATTTGAGCAATGGACAGTAATGGCCGCATTAATGTACTAAATTTGGATCAATAAATGAATGTGATGTTATAATACAGTTATGGAATACAAAATTGAAGCCACAAACACACGTACTCGCAAGTTTTTAGATGCCTTGATGCCATCAATGATTGGGCAATTGGGTCTAACTAACAGCAAGCGAGCAGTATTGGTCAAAGTCACAAGTGACACGCCCAATGATTTTCATGGTGCCACCATGCACATAGACTTTGCTGATTGCTACGTTATTTTGATTCGTCCACCCAAGCGTTTGACCGAAGTCAAACTGCTGGACATGGCAACAACATTGGCTCATGAAATGGTGCATGTGCGACAACTGGCCAAAGGCATGATGAAATTTTTGCCCAGAGAATCACGCATGTGGATGGGCAAAAAGTATACCAAAAAGACCAAGTATATAGATCAACCATGGGAACTAGATGCGTTTGCAAAACAAGAAATTGTTGTGAGACGAGCACTCGAGGACTAAATGTTTAATGTTATCAAGGAGTATGCATAATGGCAACAGTAGCAGGAATTAAGATTAAATCTAAGGCACCACGTGCTGCAAGGGTCGCATTTGCTGATGAGAAATACACAGGGCCCGAGCCTGAATGGCCACCCGAATCTGTGGATTGGGACAACGAAAAGTTCGATAGCCGTTTGCGTAAAAGCTTTTACTACTACAACTACTACTACAATCAAAAAGATTGCAAAAAGCATGTGATAGATTGGCTTCAAAAGAACAGCAAACTCAGCATTGACGAAGTTCGTGCGTTTAATCGTGCTGGTGATAGGCTGTTGCCCATGACAGTGTGTAGTTTGATCATGGCACATCGTGCAGGTATGACATTCCGTGGAAGGCACATTGAGTTTATCATCGACAGCGTACAGAATGTTATTGATAAAGCAGAGCCCGAAGAGTTGCCCAAAATAGCCACTGCCGAACAGGTTTACCATCGTCCCACAATTCAAGACAGATTAAATGAAAAAACCAGCGAGATCATTGGAGAGCTTGAGGGACATTATGATGAATGCATTGAAAATGTCAAAACATCATTCAAACCCTATGACTTTTTAGTTGCCAACAACGTGGTTCAGAGTCAATTGAACAAATACGAAGATTTGTACATGAGACGCAAAGCTGAACTTGAACTGGCTCAAAGTCGAACTGATGAACAAGTACGAGAAGGCTACAGTCATTACAAGGCTGCTGACTTTAAACGCATGACAGGATGGATCAATGACCTACTTACAGCAATCGAACAGTACCGCGGAGTCAAAAAAGCGACTAAGAAAGCTCGTGTTAAGAAGGCTCCTAGTAAAGAAAAGCAGGTTGCAAAGCTCAAGTACGCAAAAGAGGATAAGACTCTCAAGATCGTGTCAATCAATCCTGCAGACATTGTTGGATCCACAGAGCTTTGGGTCTATAACGTCAAGACCAGGAAACTTGGTAAGTATATCTCGGCAGAATATCAAACATTGGGCGTCAAGGGCACCAGCATTACAGGCTACAACACTGATAAAAGCACCAGTAAGACGCTACGTAAGCCCGAAGACAAGCTCAAAGAGTTTGCCAAAGCCAGCAAAGTACAGTTACGCAAGTTCTTGGATGATATCAAAGCAACCGAAACTAAATTAAACGGGCGTATTGGTATAGATGTAGTTCTACTCAGGGTTGCGTAACGAACCAGCATAAATATTGGATATAGGAATAGTATGGCAACCACGTATCCAAATACCCCAACACAAGAAACAGGCTTTGATGCTCACGAAAACTTTGGAGCTAAAAGCCTGTTTGATCCGGCTACAGGTACCGGAGCAGGACATATTGCATATGATCCAACGGACTATACTACCAGTGATGCCCAAAGAGCCGCCATTACTGACTATGTGCGTATGCGTTTAGGAGATGGATTAGTTGATGTTGAATTAGAAAATGAACATTATGCTATGGCCATTAAACAATCACTGGTAAAGTATCGCCAGCGGGCACAAAACTCAGTGGAAGAAAGTTATGCTCATTTACAATTAATGCCAGAAACACAAGAGTACATCCTACCAAGCGAAGTGCAAACAGTAAGAGCTATTTTCCGTCGTGGTATTGGCAGTGTAACTGGAACAACAGCAAGCCAATTTGAACCATTTGCGTCAGGATACTTAAACACTTACATGTTGACTGCAGGACGTGTAGGTGGGTTAGTAAATTATGAGCTATTTGTAAGTTATCAAAAATTGGCCATGACCATGTTTGGTGGTTACATGAACTTTACATTTAATCCAGTTACTAAAAAGCTAACGGTTGTGCGTAAAATGCCATATCAAGGACACAATCCTCCGTTAGACCAACAGGAATCAGTGTTGCTTTGGATATACAACATCAAACCAGATCAGATGTTGCTAAACGATACATATGCATTTCCTTGGTTACAGGAATATTCCTACAGTTTCAGTAAGATGTTATTAGGACAGGCCTACAGCAAGTTTAGTCAGATCACTGGCCCACAGGGCGGCACACAATTAAATGGTGCAGCCATGGTGGCAGAAGCCAAAGAAGAAATGATCAAGCTGGAAGAGGACTTAAAAACCTATGTTGATGGATCACAGCCCTTGACTTGGATAACAGGTTAATGTTAAAATTGCCCCGCAAGGGGCTTTTTTATGATTATAGGAATTTGTGGGTTTATTGGCAGTGGCAAAGACACTGCTGCTGACTATCTAGTGAACTTTCATGGATATAGACGGGAAAGTTTTGCAGCCAGTCTCAAAGATGCAGTGGCTCATGTGTTTGGATGGGACAGAACCATGCTGGAAGGCAGAACTGCTGAAAGTCGTGCCTGGCGTGAACAGCCAGATGAATGGTGGAGCAATCGCCTGGGCCGAGATATAACTCCTAGATATATACTACAATATTGGGGCACTGAAGTTATTCGACAAGGATTCCATGATGACATGTGGATTGCCAGCTTGGAAAACAAGATACGTGCCAGCAGAGACAACATTGTCATAACAGATTGTCGTTTCCCCAACGAAATATCAGGTCTTAAACAGCAAGGTGGCAAAATTATTTGGATACAACGTGGAATTACTCCTCATTGGTATGATATTGCAGCTCAAGCAAACCGTGGCAGCGTAAATGCCACAGCCTGGTTAGCTGAAAACAACATTCACTCCAGCGAAACCAGCTGGGCCGGCACTGATTTTGACGCCATCATTGACAACGATGGCACAATTGATAACTTGTATCAACAACTCAAAAATCTGGTACAATAGGTCCAGCTTTCCATCCCACTCGACTATTGAATATTTCTCTTTGACAATTTAAACAAATGGTCTTCAAGTTGACCCAATTGTTATTTTTTAAATTGCCGTCAACGTAGAACACATTGCTTTGTTCTATCAGTTTAAATCTAAATCCACACTTTTCACACTGTGAGCTTTTCTTATATCCGCTTTTGGCCCAAGCGGGCGGTATGGGTTTTAGTTTTTTGCCTTTGCGTAGACATGACGTACACTTGGTACGATAATGGGTGGCGTCGTCTTTGACATAGTTGATGGCCACTGGATTTGTGTTGCATACGGGGCACAATGTTCGGTCTGACATAGCGTATTTAGCAGTCAATCACAGCAAACCTTTGCAAAGGCACCTGCAATAAGGCTTTTTTTTATTTTTAAGCTAAATATTCATAACATGAATTATAAAGGAATATAAACCATGGCACTAGTTTCACCAGGAATTCAAATTTCCATTAATGATCAGAGTCAATTCGTTAACAGTAACGTGGGCTCAGTACCGCTTGTACTATTGGCAACAGCTCAAGATAAAACATACAATAATGCAGCCGCCACAGGTACTAGTAAAGCCAATGCTGGTAAGTTGCTGTCGTTTACTAGTCAGAGAGATCTAGTAACAGCAATGGGTACACCTTCGTTCCAATTGAGTTCTGCAGGTACACCAATCAATGCTAGCGAACTCAACGAATATGGACTACTAACCGCATACAGTGCATTGGGACTGGGCAATCAGTTGTACGCAATACGTGCAGATGTTGATCTAGCTCAACTTACCGGAACATCGACTCGTCCAGTGGGCACAGTTCCAGATGGTAGTTTATGGTTAGATACTGCCAATACAGAATTTGGAATTTATTCATTAGATGCAACAACATCAATGTTTGACCACGTAAGCCCATTGATCATTACAGATGTCAATCAAGTCAGTTATATTACCTATGCTGGTACTCCTAACGTACCAACTCCGCTTACATCAGTTGGTAAACCACATGATCATGCATTGGTCGCAGTCAACACCGCAGCTCATCCATTGAATCAAATACGTTTGTTTGCCAAAACTGACGTTGATTCAGTTACAGTGGCCACTGGCGGCCCAGGTCCCAATGTATGGGTCCAAGTTGGTTCTCCAGAGTGGCAGTTGTTCCTAAGAACAGTAGAAGGAACCACAGTTCCATCATTCACTGGGTCCACTAATACTGTCACTGTCAACACAGTATCGGTCACATTCACTGTATCTGGCGGCATTGCTGCATTTGCTGCAGCAATTAACTCGGCAAGTGTGCCCGGGGTCAAAGCCAAGGTCACTGCCGCAGGAAAACTTAATCTATATGTAACTTCAGCGGCCAAGAGCAACGGATCAACTATTGATGGAAAATTGGTACTAACAGATGATGGCACTTACACACCATTCAGCAAATGTGGCATTGATGTAACCAAGTCTTACTACGCACCTTATTTCTTCTACGGCAGTTATGCTCAACAACCCAGCGGTGGTTGGTTCTCTACAGATACTCAACCACGCCCTTCAGGCAGTATTTGGTGGAAAACCAGTGCAACGGGCACAGGATTTAATGCTGCATTGAAAAAATACAGCTCGTCATTGAATACATGGCAATCAGTTTCGGCACCATTGTACAGTGCCTATAATGATTCAATTTATGGTCTAGACCCAGTGGGTGGCGGTGCAAACATCACGCATGGACAGGTCATTGCCAACTATGCTGTTGGTGATACAACTTATAACATGTTGGCATTTGCTCAACAAATTACCAGTGGCGATACCACTGCTACTGTGGCAACTGGAGATGTTCCAGCTGATTCAACAAACATCACTGGAGCTATGAGAATAGTATCTACATCGCCAGGAACAAGCACTTACACAACCACAACTGTTACCTTGTCTGGAACAACATCTGCTAGTTTTGTCAGTGATATATTATCAGCTGAAATACCATACGTTAATGCCAGATTGAACAATGATGGCACCATCAGTTTAATACACACAACTGGTGGCCAGATTTATTTGGTCAATACCAGCGGAACCCCGTTGCAACAGGCAGGATTTGTACAAAATTCATCGTTGCCCAAACCATATCAACGTACTAACTATACAGTTACTACTGCCACAGGCAATGTTGGTGTTACCAATTGGTATCGAATCGATGATGATATACAATATAAGTCTTCTACCCCATATAGCAATCCAGCTGACGGACGACTATGGTATTACAGCAATCCAGCCGAAGTTGACATCATGATCAACAACGGAACTGCATGGAAAGGCTATCAAACAGTGACATCAGATGCCCGTGGATACAACTTGTCATTGACTGATCCACTGGGGCCTATCGTTAGTGCATCAAGACCAACTAGCCAAACTGATGGCACCCAATTGGTTTCAGGAGATTTATGGTTGGACACTAGTGATTTGATCAACTATCCATCACTGTATCGTTGGAACGGAACAAGCTGGATATCAATTGATAATACAGATCATATATCGTCAAATGGAATTATTTTTGCTGACGCACGTTGGGCAACTAGTGGCACAACTGACACAGTTACCGATGATATTCCAACGATTACGAGTCTTTTAACATCCAATTATTTGGATTTAGATGCTCCAGATTACAGATTATATCCAAAAGGTACATTGTTGTTTAACACACGTCGCAGTGGATATAATGTTAAGAAATTTGTCAGCAACTATTTTAATGCGATTAGTTACCCCAATGACTCTTTGCCCACTGTTAAAAGTGCATGGGTAAGCGAAAGTGGATTAGATGAGAATGGTGCACTAAAGGGCGGATCAAAAGCACAACGTGCAATTGTTGTGGCAGCATTACAAAGTGCCGTTGACAGCAACATTGACGCACGTGAAGAAACATATCGCTTTAACTTGCTGTGTGCACCTGGTTATCCAGAACTGATTGATAATTTGGTCATGTTAAATGATGATCGTTTGAGTACAGGTTTTGTTATCGGTGATGCTCCGATGACATTGGAACCAACTGCAAGTGCATTGAGTGCATGGAGCAACAACTCAAACGGAAATGGGTTGGCAACGGCCAGTCCATATCTAGGTGTTTACTATCCATCTGGTCTATCAAATGATTTGGCTGGAAATACTGTTGCAGTTCCTGCAAGTCATGCAGTACTACGCACATTCTTGTACAATGACAATGTAAGTTATCCATGGTTTGCACCAGCTGGTGTACATCGCGGACTGGTCAGTAACCTAAATGATATTGGTTATGTCAATGCATCCACAGGTGCATTTGTACACAATGGTGTTAATCAAGGCTTGCGTGATACATTGTATAATCTATCGATTAATCCAATTTGCCAGTTGCCTGGCACAGGACTAGTTGTATGGGGACAAGAAACACGTTCAGGAACATCTACCTCTAGAAATAGAGTCAACGTGGTTCGTTTGGAAAATTATCTAAGAACAATATTCAAATCTATTGCCAATGGCTTTATGTTTGAACCAAATGACGCAATTACCCGTAAGACCATTGCAACACAGATTGAAAGTGCATTACATGATGTACTAAGCAAGCGTGGATTATATGACTTCTTGGTAATTTGTGACACAAACAACAACACATCAAGCACTATTGCTAACAATCAACTGTATGTTGACATAGCTATTGAGCCAATGCGTGACGTCGAGTTTATCTACATTCCAATTGCATTGTACAATCCAGGTACAGTGGCCAAATTGGGTGCGGCAAACACCTAAGATAGTGGATAAATAAGAATAACAGGAGAATAATATGGCAGTCGCATCGTTAAGTAAATTTACAGTACCCCTAGCAAATAGTCAGAGTGCAGATAGTCAAGGTCTATTAATGCCAAAATTAAAGTATCGTTTTAGAGCGAACTTTATCAATTTTGGTGTTAGTACCCCAACTACTGAATTGACCAAGCAAGTGGTAGATATCAAGCGTCCAAACGTAAACTTTAATCCAATTACACTTGACGTTTACAACAGCAAGGTATTCTTGCAAGGTAAGCCAGAATGGCAAGAGACATCAGTTAATCTAAGAGATGACAGCACAGGATCAGTTGCTCGACTAGTTGGCGAACAGATTCAAAAGCAATTTGACTTTTTGGAACAGTCAAGTGCCATTGCTGGCATCAACTACAAATTTCAAATGACATTTGAAGTACTAGATGGCGGTAACGGCAACACCATGCCCGGCATACTTGAAGCATGGGAATTAGACGGTTGCTTCTTGAGCAGTGTTGACTACGGTGATATGGCATACAACAGCAATGATCCTGCTCAAATTATGCTGAATATCAAATTTGATAACGCAGTGCAAACAGCTGGTGCTTCGGCCACTAGAACAGTTATTACACAGACTCCAGGACAGTCAGTTAACTAATCATTGATGACGACTATTTTCAACCCGGCATTAAAAAGCCGGGTTTTTTAATGAATAAATAACTGTATGAGCAATAATTATCTTTTAAAGTCAGATGCCACGATGACAGTACGAGATTATCGTCATGCGGCACGAATCTTTACTGATGATAATTTTAGACTAAGTCCCAAATATGGATTTTTATTCTACGTAGAATTTGACTTTAATCCTCTCATCACCAGCATCAGTAACAATGCGGCTCAAGAATTGGGCATGATTGTAAAAAGTGCAACTTTGCCCAAGTTCACTATTGATACAAAAGTACACAATGCCTACAACAGAAAAAATATTGTTCAGAACAAAATCAATTACGATGCAGTAACCATTGTGTTTCATGATGATCAAGCAGACAATGTAAGAAGTTTCTGGTATGACTACTACAGTTACTTTTATCGTGATCCAGACTATGCAGATGCAACTTATGCTGCACAGCACAAATATCAAAGTCGTCCAAGTTTCGACTGGGGCTATAGCCCACGCCCAGCAGTGGGATACAATAACTCAAACAGTACACAGCCCTATCAATACATTCAATCGATACGCATCTACAGTTTGTATCAAGGACAATTCAGTGAATATCAATTGGTCAACCCCATAATCACAAGTTTTAAACACGGGGATCATGTCAACGGTGAAAATAATTTATTGACTCACGAAATGGCAGTGCAGTACGAAACAGTAAAATATCTAACTGGATATGTGACTCGCAACAACGTGGGCGGATTTATTGATCTACACTACGACACTAGTCCCAGTCCATTGGGGAAATCGGCTGAGGTGTCGGACACCATCACTGATCTTGCCAACAATGCAACAGCAGTCAATCCTGCATTACGCACCAACAGTGCATTGCTCAGCACACAACTGAACAAAGCTCAATCAACTGCCAGTGCATTTGGCGGAGTCACTGGTATGACATCGGCATCTATTGCCAACAGCGGTGGTATAAGGATTCCGGGATTTGGCAGTCTTGCCCAGGGAGCTACCAATGCAGGTACTATTAGTCAGCAGTTGCAGTCGGCAGCAACGGGCATTGTTGGAAGTGCAACGGCCTCGTTGGCAAACGGTATAACAGGCGGAATTGCAAAGGGTCTTGGTAAGAATGGAACGGCATATGTTGGTCTAGCGGCCCAGGCCATTGCAAACCCAAGTGCTGCATTGAAGACGGTGGAAAATATGGCTACGCAATATGCCATTGCCAAAGCCAGTGCCTATATCACTGATAAGCTGGTCAATCCATTGGTTGATAAAGCATCGCAATATGCCAGTACTCTTGCTTCAGAATATATTGCAAAACCAATTAGTGAAGCATGGACCAACGTAGTGAATTATGGAGACTATCTATGGAATGGTCCTTCATTTGATAATGGATATGCGGTGGTTGTTTTGGATGAATGATAATAGAATATGACAACAAATCAAATTTCATCAGCAACCAATATAACTGGTCCCGACATATCCACTAGTCCGGTATTGACTGACACTAACAAATATTTCAATAATTTTTATGCAATTAAATTTGACATATCTGCAAATTCAAATGATGCAATATTGGCATTCTTTGAACAGTACACGGACAATAAACTCACAGCAAAAAATCTTTCAGCCGCAGTCATGTATACGGCTCTTGCACAAAATCTAAATCCTTTGGCAGTGCTAAGTGAATTTCAGAACTTGCCAAAAGGCGAACTCAATAATTATTTGATAGCATTTTTAAATGTCAGTAGAGCTCCGACCAGCATATTGGGAGTCAAGGATTCAAAGAGAACCAGCGTGTACGTCTCTAGAACAATACTATTATGAGCAAGTTTGCACAGGGCAAATATCAAATACAAAATCCCGCCAAGTATGTGGGTAACAAGACTCCCACATATAGATCAGGATGGGAACACACATTCATGGCCATGTGTGACAACAATCCAGCAGTGACACAGTGGGCCAGTGAAGCCATACACATCAACTATCGCAATCCGTTTACCAACAAAATGACCATCTATGTGCCGGACTTTTTAATGATATACACAGATGCAGCCGGCAATCAACACGCAGAAGTAATCGAAGTCAAGCCCAAAAAAGAAACAACACTAGAAGATGCGGGAAGTAGTCCAAGAGCACAGGCTGCTGCCATATTGAACATGGCCAAATGGGAAGCCGCCAGAGCTTGGTGCAAGGCACACAATTTGGTCTTTAGAGTTGTCACTGAAAATGATATTTTTCACCAGGGTCGTGCCAAATAAATAAGGTATGACCAAACAACTAGAAGCACTATTTAATCTACCGTCAATCGAAGCCACAGCCGAAGAAACACAATCCATGATTGAAGAAAATCGGGAAATAATTGAACAAGTGGATGAAGCCATAGATAAAATAGATGCTGCTCTTCCCCAAGTACGACAATTGAGTGCAGGCGATGCCGAACTAGATGAGCTGGCCAATTTGGCCAAAAACAAGTTTGAAGATCTCATGGATCTGGGCATGAATGTAGACCCACGCTTTGGTGGTGTTATATTTCAGACAGCGGGCACATTGTTGGGCCATGCCATAACAGCAAAAACAGCCAAATTGGACAAAAAACTCAAAATGATTCAGCTGCAGTTGGCCAAGGCCAAGCACGATCATCAAGTCAAAAAAGATGCGGGCAAAGAAGTAGAAGATGTGCCCATTGACGGACAAGGTATTGTGCTGGATCGGAACGAATTATTAAAGCAGATATTGGGCAAGAATAACAAATAGTTATTTTACACTAAATATCTAACAGAGGATTATATTGATGAAACCATTTCAGTCATACATATTTGAGCTAAACAAACCCTACGAATTTCGTATCAAGTTGGCCACAATTGAGCCCAAAGGCGAAGTCATGGAGCAGATTAAAAATGCTCTCAACACATTCCAATTGGAAAGTGTGAGTGCTGTCAAAAGCCTGCCAATTCAAGAGCATCGTGAGTTTCCCAAATGGGGTGCATGTGAGTGCTGGCAGTTTGATATAAAAATTGCATACCCAACGACAGCTACCGGTGTTAGACAAATCATCAAAGAACGTGCTCATTTAAATCCAGACTGGATTTGTGTACGCAATTTGAATGAAGCAGTTGACACCGAAGAAGCAGAAGCATACGGACATGATCATGAAGGTGCCATACTAACCGAACCCGAATTGAAGGCGGCCCCAGATGGCCAAAGTTACGCCGGACAGGCTCGAGTTGGCAGTTTGATGAAGGAACTAGAAAGCCGTAAATTAAATGTTGCGGCCGCCAGCACAGCCAAAGGCAAAGACACCAACGGTACACCCACTGGCGATGTTAGCCCAATGACACAACAAAACAAAGTTTATAATCCGCAAAAAGGAAACAAATAATGAGCCACCACGACGACAATCTATATACCATTCTTGGTAAACTGGCTGCACTACAGCCCACAGAACAACAAAAGCATGATGCTGTTGTAAAACAGATCTATGAAAGTGTTGAAGCTCGAGGCTCAGTGCTAGAAGGCGTCAGTGCTGTTGAAGCCCGACTGACAGAAAAGTACATGGGATTTGACAAAACAGTAAGTGCTTTGAAGAAACAAGGCGGAATCGACAATCCTGAGGCCCTAGCTGCCAGCATTGGTCGTAAAAAGTATGGAAAGAAGAAATTTCAAAATGCTGCCGCCAAGGGCAAGAAACTAGGCGAACAAGGTGTGGCGGAAGGTGGCTATGAACATCCTCCTATGCCTGATGACTATTATGGTAAGGACAATAAAGAACCTATGGGTAGTGATGATAATTATGATGATGAGATGGCGGAAGGTGCTGATAGCGAAGAACTTGCTGATGAAGTATATGCAGAGTTTGAAAGAATATATCCTAATCTGGCACGCCGGGCAGACGAACGCACAGTTCACGCCGCTATCATTGATGTATTGAACTACGGTGGAGACAGTAACCCAGGTGCCCTGGCACAAGATGTTGCCCGTGCAGTCAAGCGTGATATGCAACAAGGTGTGGCGGAAGGTGAAAAGCCACATCCAGTCGAGTTAGACATGATTGGCAAGACACGTGAGTTGGGTGTACAAAATCGTACCAAGGCTGTGATGGCCAAGAATGCACAAAAAGCTGCAGAGCCAAAAACAGCATTCCAACATGCCAAGAAAGTGATTGGCGAGCCATTGGGCAAGTTGGCCCGTGGCGACATCAAGGGTGCTTTGAGTGAGAACAATAGACGTGCAACACCTGGAGTATATTTATATACCGATCAGGACAAAAAAGTGGCTATTACAGATATAAAACTAGATGTTCTTGATTCAGGCAAAGACTTTGGCGAGCTGATAGTAAAGTTCAATAAAAGTTCTTGGGATATACGTAAAGATGGATTAATTTATGGTGATCAAACATTTATGGGACAGCTACAAGATTTCTTAGATAAGCACGGTCTAGCTGGTGCAGATGTTGATTATAGCGAACAGGGTATGCAGAGTAACGACTATGTCAGTTGTGATGTGGGTGAAGATTTTATTGCCAGTTGGGAAGCCAAGTTTGGTGAAATAGAAGTACTAGACGAAGGTCCAATTGCCGACAAGGTCAAGAAGGGCGTTGCTGCAGCCGCAATGGTGGGACTAGGTGCCGGAGCAATGAATCCTGACAACTATAGTCACCGAACTCCCACGCCTACACAGGCCAAAGCACAACAACAAGCTGCTGAAAAAGCCAAGACCAAACAGTCGGACGATATGAACGAAAGTGGATTGATGGCATCTATAGGCAGAAAAAAACATGGTGAAAAATACATGAGAGATGCTGCAGAATTGATGCGTAATGGAGGCACCCAAAAAGAACTCGGAGCTCTCAGAGATAGAGAATCTCTTGCATACAAAAACAAGAAAAAAGTCAAAGAAGGTGATGTAGTACACAAAGGCAAATACGGTAACCAAGGAAATTATACTGGTGCAACCGGTAGCCTACCAAAGGTGCAACCTGATCCAGTAGATACCAAATTCAACACCAAAGGTATTGCTGGTTTGATTGGTAAGAAGCCTGGCAACAAAGACATTGGACGAGTCACACATCGTCAAAAACACGAGTGGGACAACAGCCCAGAAGAAGTTGATGAAATGTTTTACTACGATACCAAGGGTGCCAAAGACAGCGGCAGACCAGATGAGCTGGCACGTCGTGCTAAACTGGGCCAAGCTCCATTGGCTAGCAAGTATGGCAAAGAGTACAAAGAAAAAGATCGGTACGGTGACAGGTATAAAATTGCAGGACCAAAGCACAAACTACCAGAAGGCAACGATCCTTTTGCCAACGTTGATCCAAGAGTTGCCAAACCAACTATTCCTGGCACAAAGAACAAGGCCAAGAGTGCATACTATCCCTCTAACAAGCCTGGTCCAGTTAACAAACTAGACAAGCCAACCAACAAGTACGACAATGTTAAAAATGAAAGTCGTAAACTTCAAATTGCCGAAGGCATCAACTTTGCCGAAATGATGAAAGAGACTGATGGCACCGTGTCTGAAATGTTGAATGAGTTGCAAAAAGACATCAACGCATTCAAGCAAACTGGTCATTGCAGTGACAAGTTGGAAGCATTTTTGAAAATACACAACCATGGCAAAAAGCTGATGGGCGAAGCAGTACCAAAAGGTCCCAGCTTTGCACCACAACATGGTATGCCAGAAAAAAATGTAAGCCCATTTGAACCAAGTCGTACACAGGGACCTGCACCTGGTGCAGTAAGTCGTGCAATGGATATTGCCAAAAAAGGCATTGATGCACTGACAGGACCAGATGATGCAGGTCATTTGCAAAATCTCAAAGACAAAATGTACAAAGAAGACTCTGCACTAAACGAATTAGCACGTTTGGCAGGATTGAAAGTTGATGAGTCCGAAGAAGTTTGCATGGAGTGTGGCATGTACGAAAGCAAATGCAGTTGCGAAAAATGCATGGAGTGTGGCATGTACGAAAGCCAATGTGGTTGTACAGAAGGGTTCAATAAGTTTACTAGTCTATTGAAAGCCACACCCAAGGGTGGCGAATTTGAAATTGATGGTCGCAAGTATCGTGACACCAGCAACTTAGAAGAAAACGCCGACTATGGTGCTCCAGTTGATCAAGAAAGCAACATCAATATTTCTACCAACATCAATACCAACGGACACAAAGATGTTACTATCAATGCAACTGGTGAACAAGCTTCCGAACTGTTACAGATGTTGAAAATTGCCGGACTTGGTGGCACAGACAAAGCACAAGAATTACAATCGCTTGACCTAGACGGTGAAGGTGATGAAATGTGCGAGCCCGGTGTTGAATTGAGCATTATGGAACCAGAAATGGAAGTTGACGAAGATCTTGCCAACAATCCAGTTGAAGATTACTACTCAATGAAGGCCAGTACCATGCGTCCAGGCGAAGGCGACTTTGGCGAGAAAAACATGTACGGTGGATTGGGTGACAACCCAATGACACAACGACCCGACCGTCCGGCACAGCCAGTGTTGGATTTAGCAGAAGAACTTGCTGCTGAATACGAAAGTATCAAAAAGCAACTATAAACAAAAGGGCATTTAGGTGCCCTTTTTTATTGACTGCACCAACTGTCTGTAAATAACATTGCCATGTTAACCTATTCATTTCCTTTCTGTGCAGTTTCGGATATCGCCGATCAAGATATTGTTGCATCAATATCTATAACTTCCAAGCATCTCAATAGTTCTGCAACAAAAACAGTATCATTGAAAACATTGACGTGGGATACTCAAACTCCGATGGATTCGATATCGGTAGATATTTCAACTGATCAAATATTTTTAAAGCAATTTGAATTTGAAATAGCTGTAAAATCAAACAAGAGCACACCCGTACTATTTTTTCATCCCGTCTTGCTCAATAATACATACAAGTTTGATCTACGTCCGATGTCTCAAAAAATTATCAATGCCGAATTTGATACCAATCACATGTGGTACAATTTGCCATTAAAACACAGTGAACGTGCTGTATGTATTTTAAGGTTAAGAAAACTGGCCGACACAGTGGACGATATTGCAGATTTTTTAAAGGATAAAATTGAATACAAAGACACGTTGACCTACAACATAAGAGAAGCAACAAAACCCACACTATCAGCTGATGAAAATATTGAATATTATTTAGGTAAAGATAGATATAAAAATTTATTCTTTTCTCCCAGCTTGCCTGCTGCTAATGATATTTCACCCAGGGCACTGTCTTCTGATTTGGTCAACATGTCACAGTACGATACCGATAAAAAAATTGAATACAAATTTAACAATTTGGGCTATCGATCAAATTTTGATTATGTGTTGGAAGATCTCAAAAAACAAAAAATCATCTTGTGTCTGGGAGACAGTGATGTGTTTGGGGCATTTAATCCATTGGATGTCATTTGGCCTAGTCAACTGCAAAACAAATTAGAAGCACAAGTTTTAAATTTTGGAATTCGTGGAATCAGTAGTGATGGCATGACTCGGGTCGGCGTCAGGGCAATCGAAGCATTACAGTCTAGTATAGTTGCAGTATGTGTACATTGGCCGCCACCTGCTCTCAGAGAGTTTGTGAGTAAAAAATTCAAATGTGGAGTTCATACACACAGGAATTATCATTTGCCATATGATGATTGGTGGAAACACATTGACTGGCAAAGTAACAATTACAATTATTATAAAAATCAAATACTATTATCTAGCGTGTGTAGCAAGTACGGTATTGCCTATTTTGATTTAATATGCAACAAAGATGATCCCACTGTGCCATATGATGCAACACAATACGGAGTATATGAATCGTTTGGTCCTGCAACACATACTGCTATGGCCAACTATTTTTACAAGAAAATAACTGGTCAACCCAGTTTATTTCAAAGCCTGCAGTCGTAGTTTAACCGGGTAAAACACAGCACCCCCGCTGAGAAGAAGGTTCGAAGCCTGCCCGACTGCTCCAAACGCATAAATAACTGTATGAAAATAAAAGATATCATCAGTGAAGATCGCAAGGGAGATTTGCCAGACGGTGCAGCAGCAAACAGCACTGGTATCGTAAGATTCCGTGACAAAGGCGGATACGATCGTACCAATCACTTGAATCGCGTGTGGATGGCCACTGCATGTCATGATGGTAAAACAGACCAAGCATTGTCCAAAGAAGTAATGGATCCAGCCAGTTGGGTTGAAAAATACAATACAGCCCATCCTTATACCAGGGAAGAACACAATATGATACAGGGTGCATTGAAAACAATCGGTGCAGAATCAGATCAATTGGTACCACACGGTAAAAGCGAAGAACATCATGAGACACACAAACACAGTCCACATCGCAATCCTGGCCCCATTGTGTTGAAACGCAAAGGTGTTGAGATTGCCTCAAAGAAAAAATGAAACAGTATAAAATTACTGCGGCAAACTTTGCTCAGCAGAGCGAACCTGATGCAGTGATGGATGCTGCAGATCTAAATCAATTACGCAAATTGGCAGGACTCACTGAAACCAGCCCCGTGCCTGGCGGTGCAATGACAGTGGGCGGCAATTTGTCTGGTGCACCACAGGCCACAGAAACAGGCATCGAAAGTCCACTTGGTAGCAACATCAGCTACACTGCCAAAGAGCGTAGAGATCTGGAACGTGAGTATCACGCTCAACCTGGAACTGATCTTTGGTTCCTTATCAATTTTACCAAACCCTACTTAAACGGCAGTCTCAAAGATCAAATCGAAAAGTACCTAAGTAAGAACCCTCAGTATCGCCAACGCCCGAATCCGGGGGAGTGATGCCCAAATATTTGTACCAAGATTCGTGCGGTACATGAATTTTCCTATTACGCCATTTGTTAACTAGACTATAATAGTCTGGCTTGTAGGGCATACGTATGGGCTTTCTCAACTTGCTGCCTTTACGATGATTGCAGGGTTTGCAACTGGTTGTGCAGTTTTCAAAGTTGGTCATGCCACCAGCCATCCTGGGCACAACATGGTCAATGGTCAATTCCTTGCTGGGAAATGTTTCATCACAGTATTGGCAAGTGTACAAGTCACGTAGATACATGTTGGCTCTACTAAACTTTACTGCCTTTTTATAATTAAAATATTCTTTGGTGACACATACACTGGGAACACTAATACTCAAATGTTCACTGTGTATGACCCAATTGTCGTAGGATTCTAAAATAGTGACCCTATCCAAGAAATATAATTTTATAGAATGTTGCCAATTGATAACACTAAGTGGCAAAACAGAAATTGGTTCGTAATTGGAATTTAACAATAAGGTGTTTGACATTTTCGAATACTTTTAAAATAAGTGTTAAATATACTTATATTATATGATGAATAGCAATGAGTAAAGAACTAGAAACAGCCATTATAAAAACGCCGTATCAACGTGCAACTTATACAGAGCAGCAGATTCTAGAGATTGCACGATGTGCTGACCCAACAACTGGGCCAGAATACTTTATGGACAATTATTTTTATATTCAGCACCCAACAAAAGGTGCCATACAATATCATCCTTTTGAATATCAAAAAAGACTAATTGAAACTTATCATAGCAATAGATATGCCATAGCTATGATGCCAAGGCAAACTGGCAAGTCAACAAGTGCCGCAGGATATTTGTTGTGGTATGCCATGTTTGTTCCTGACAGCACAATTCTTGTGGCAGCTCACAAGTATCTGGGGGCTCAAGAGATCATGCAACGCATTCGATATGCCTACGAGAACTGTCCAAATTTTGTACGTGCAGGTGTCACAAGTTACAACAAAGGCAGTTTGGATTTTGAAAATGGAAGTCGCATAGTAAGTCAGACAACAACAGAAAATACAGGTCGTGGTATGTCAATATCATTATTGTATTGTGATGAGTTTGCTTTTGTTCGACCCACTATTGCGTCAGAGTTTTGGACATCCATTACACCTACACTGGCAACTGGTGGTAAATGTATTATCACAAGTACACCCAACAGCGACGAAGATCAATTTGCACAGATTTGGAAAAGTGCCACCAACTGTTTTGATGAAAATGGCAATGAAACTGTTCTGGGCAAAAATGGATTTAGAGCATTCCGTAGTGCATGGCAGGAACATCCTGATAGAGATCAGGCATGGGCAGATCAAATGTTATCACAACTGGGCGAAGAACGTTTTAGACGCGAAATGGAATGTGAATTCATTATATTTGATGAAACACTGATCAATCCCTTGCATTTGGTTGAAATGGCAGGCCTTGATCCAATTGAACGTCAAGGTCAAATACGTTGGTATAAGAAGCCACAGAAGGATTGCACCTATGTGGTTGCCCTTGACCCCAGTCTGGGCACGGGCAGTGATCCTGCAGCCATACAAGTACTTGAATTGCCGGGACTGAAACAAGTGGCAGAATGGTGTGATAACAAAACCATTGTGCAACGACAAGTCATCATCATGAAGGAAATATGTCAATATTTGTCTGACACAGTGGGCATCAACAGCGTGTACTACAGTGTTGAAAACAACACACTGGGTGAAGCAGCACTGGTTGCGATATCCGAGATTGGTGAAGAAAATATACCTGGAATATTTTTAAGTGACCCTAAAAAAGGAGCAGCGGGCACTAGATACCGCAAAGGCTTTACAACTGGTCACAAAAATAAATTGTCAGCATGTTCAAAATTAAAAAGTCTAGTTGAAACAAAACGCATAGCCATTGCCAGTAAACCATTGATCAGTGAGCTCAAGTCCTTTGTGGCCAGAGGATCAAGTTATTCTGCAAAAATAGGAGAGCATGATGATTTGGTCATGGCCATGATATTGGCCATTAGAATGATACAGTTATTGCAAAACTTTGATGCAAGCATGGATGCAGAACTACGTGACAGCATCGATAACTTCATTGAACCTATGCCCTTTATACTGATATAACACATAAATATTACTATGTCTAAAGAAATTGAATCCATATCCGCTGCATTATTTGATAAAATCCGTTCACGATTTGCTCCTGTGACCCTGGGCGACGAAAAAGCCAAAGCCACAGATAATCCTGAAACAGCACGATTTTTTAACTTTACCTACTCCAGCAATGCAGTGGCCAATGATGCAGATTCTGACGTAGCTGATCCAATTCCTTTTGGTAAAATCACAGTTAGCTTGATTGATGAAGAAAGTTTGAAAATTTACTTTAGTCAAAACATCACTAGAAACATGGATGAAAGCCAGCGTAAAGAATGGTATCAGTTTTTACGGAACCTACGCCAATTTGCACGTAGAAATTTGTTAAAGTTTGACACCAGAGATATTACCAAGAGCAATCTTGATGTCAGAGATATCAAACAGCAAGCCCGCACAGATGATGTATACAATGTTGACGAGATTAAAATCACTGAAAGCAGATTGTACGGTACACCAGGTCGTCCCTACAACAGTGTGGCCGAAGCAGGCAAAACCCGAATACTGGTACGCCACAGAGACCGAATCAATGATGAGGTGCGTGGAGCACGTACTAGAAAGATTGAAGAAATCTTCTTGGAAACAGATCGTGGTGAGCGTTTCTTGTTGAGCCACACTAATCTACACGCGGCATATGCCATGGCTGAACACTTGAACCAAGGTGGCACAGTGTACGATGGCATTGCAGAAGCAATTGATGACATGGTCACAGAAATGAATGCCATGAAACATTTTGTTCGTGGTACCCGACTACGCGAGTTTGAAGATCAAGAAACAGCAGAGATGACTCAGGCCGCAGTCAAACACTATGAGCGTTTAAAAAACACACTGAAGAGATTACGTAGTCCAAAACAATATAATGAGTTTGCGTGTAACTATACACCGCCTACTCCTGTTGAAGAAGAAATTGACGTGGCAGCATTGCGTGAGAGATTTGTTAAAAAGGTCTATGATGACCGATTTGAAGATGCATTGCCCATTGTGTTCAGAGAATACCAACGTCAGAAGATGGAAGCGGCCGGACAAGTTGTCATGGAACTAGATGAGTGGGCCAACTATGTGATGGAAGAGGAGTTGCCTAGCGATGATAAGATTCAAGCACTGAACAAGTTGTTGCGGGCACCGGTTCGAGCAGGCATCAATGGTATTGACGCCATATCACAACTAAAAAGATTATTGCCCACATATCACATAGATGAATTAACAGATACCATAGCGGACTATGCAGGTGTTGGTGGACAAGGTCCAGATGCTGATGTACGAGCAATCATCAAAGTTTGGTTGAATACGCACATGCCCGAAGTGCTAGATGATGTGGAATTTGGCAAAGACGATCAAGATGATGCACAAACCAATTATGCAACACCAGTGAGCCCACAACAAGCCAACCCAACTGATCAGTATGGTGCAACTGGCATGGATGAACCCAATGTAAACGAGTCTGATGACATGGGTTTCTTACGCAGGCTGGCTGGGTTGAAACGTTAATATACCATAAACAATCAATTTACTCAAAGGCACATAATTTTGTGCCTTTTTCTTTGACAAGCATAAATAATAGTGTATACTGCGGGAGTGCTGTATACATTTAGGCACATTTTAAAGACCATCTTAATTTATAAAGGAAATACATCATGGCAATGACATTAGCAGAAATTAGAGCAAAGCTTCAAGCAAACGAAAACCGCGGCCAAAGCGGTGGTAAATCTCAAGGCGACAACGCCATTTACGCACACTGGAACATTCCAGAAAATACAACAGCTCGCGTAAGATTCCTTCCCGACGCAGACACTAAGAACTCATTCTTTTGGGTTGAACGTGCAATGATTAAACTTCCATTTGCTGGCGTCAAAGGCCAAGCAGACAGTAAGCCTGTTGTTGTGCAAGTACCTTGCGTTGAAATGTGGGGTGAGGCATGTCCAATTCTTGCAGAAGTTCGCCCTTGGTTCAAAGACCCCAACTTAGAAGAAATGGGTCGCAAGTACTGGAAAAAACGCAGTTACTTGTTCCAAGGTTTTGTTCGTGATAATCCATCGGGTGACGACAAAACACCAGAGAACCCAATTCGTAGATTTATTATTAGCCCACAGATCTTTAACTTGATCAAGAATGCATTGATGGATCCAGACATGGAAAACTTGCCAACTGACTATGCAGGTGGACTTGATTTCAACATCAAAAAGACCAGCAAAGGCGGATATGCAGACTACAATACATCAACATGGGCACGTAAAGAAACTGCACTGACTGCCGAAGAAGCAGAAGCTGTTGAAAAATTTGGTTTGTATAACTTGCAAGACTTTTTGCCCAAGCGTCCGGGCGAAGTCGAACTCAAAGTTCTTAAAGAAATGTTTGAGGCCAGCGTAGATGGACAACCATACGATCCAGATCGTTGGAGCAACTACTACAAGCCAAGTGGCTTCCAAGGTGGAGCAGGTGTTGATGCAGATGCATTGCCAGCAGCAACCCCAGTTGCACAGGCCAAGCCAGCACTCAGCGTTGTTAACAAAGCAACAGTCGATGAAGAACCCCCATTTGATGTAGATGAAACTCCTACCCCAACTGCACCGGTTGTAGCAGAAGCTAAACCCAGCAGCCAACGTGCCGAAGACATTTTGGCAATGATTAGAAACCGTAAAACTACTTAAACAGTAGATGCTTGTGTCGGCAGGGGTTACGGTCCCCTGCCTCCTTGATTATGTTTTCATATATTGATCCCATCCTGTTTCCAGACCAGCTGAAGGTATATGAACTTACCGAAAATCAATACGTCTATCCCATATACAAAAATGCCAGCAGTACCATTGGCAAGATTGCTATAAGAGAATTAAACTATTTTGAAATAAAAAAATTAGACAAAATTGACATCTATCTTCGTGATCCATTTGAGCGTTATGTCAGTGGAGTTCAAACATATCTAAGATACCATCCTGACCTAGATAGAGAAACCGCATTAAAATTTATTAGTGAATTTTTATTTTTAAATAGTCATTTTAATCTACAATTTCACTGGGTTGTAAACTTGTCTAGAATGACAGATGCCCACGTAAACTTCAGGCATATAAATGAATTATCCAGTGTGACACACGAAGTTTGGAATGCATTGACTCGTGATCAAATGCTAATAGATCGTTTCAGTCAAAATAGTAAATTGTCTTACTATCTACAACTGGATAAAATTCTTTATGAAGAACTTATGGGACAGACTTTGGCATTTAGAGCTATTGGAAGATATATTAAAACAAAACATCAATACTTGTACGAAGAAATTATTCAACGCAGTAGAGAAATATGCACTGCCCTAGACTAGACCATTTTGTTCGCTTTAATCCTACTGGCACTGTAAGTAGATGTGGGCATATGATTGCGGCCCCTGAGTTCAACTCCCTTGATGAATTGGAGTCAAGTCTTTGGCTTCGCAATGTCAAGTTATATATGCACAAGGGCATATGGCCCAAAGAATGTCAGCGTTGCAAACAAACTGAAAGCATCAACGGAACCAGTATACGAACACACAGTATTAAATTCGACGCAGAACAAACACAACAGGATTATTTGATAGTAGGTGGTGTGCTGGACAATGTATGCAACAGTGCCTGCATGACTTGCAATGAGAATCTAAGCACCAAGATTGGTAGCCTACGATCTCGACAATTTCCCATAGTGGATAACAGTGATCGCTTTTGGCAGTTGCCATTGGATCGTGTGGTGCACTTGGATATAAATGGCGGGGAACCCAGTTACAGTAAAAAATATCGACACATATTGGCAAACTTGCCCGCCAGTATTCAAAGTGTCAGACTCAATACCAACTGTAGTACTGTGTTAACTGAATTGTTACCACTAGCGGAACGTGGAATAGATGTCACAGTCACAGTCAGTTTTGATGGTATAGGCGAAGTGCATGACTTTGTGCGTTGGCCTATCAAATGGGATGAGTTTTATAAAAACTTAATGATATACCGTACCATGCCCGTACGATTAAATTTGTGGACCACAGTCAGTGTGTTAAATCAACATCAGTTATCTGAAATAATAGCATTTGCCAAACAACACGAAATTGATCATGAGTATGCGTATTTGAAAACTCCCACAGTACTAGCAGTAGAGAACAAAGACCAAGACTCAATTAATAGATATATACAAGAACAAAAACAATTGAGAGGGTTGCTATGAATCAATACTATCTTGTGCCGGATTGTCCCAACTACCAAGAAATCAATCAAGATCTCAAAGATTATGTAACGTCATATACCACACTGTTGACCAAGTCTGAAGAATATCAATATGCCAATTTTCCCGACCGCTTTGGCAAGGATATGAAACACTTTGTTAGTAAAAATCTCAAGTTGCTGGATTGGTTACGACTACAAGGACTGGTACTACGTGACGCATACTTTACTTTAGCATGGACCATATCCATTCCTGACTATCCTGAGTCCAGCTGTCCCATACATTTAGACAAGCCGCCTGTATATTGGAAACTGAATTGGCCCATAATGAATATGGACAGAACATCAGTTAGATTCTATGAACCTAAAGATCCCACAGTTGACGTGAGCACACTGGTGACACGCAAAGGTGACGCTAACAGCAAGGATCGAGATGTTTATCAACTTGAATACAGAGACTTCAACGAGGTGTGTAGACACGACTTCGCAAAAAATCAACCCATATTTATGAATGGGCAAGTGGCTCATGACATTGGATTTTACCAAGACCCTGTGTTTCCTAGAATCGGATTACAAGGTATGTTTTTCAAAGAGCCCACGCACCTATTATGAAAATAGCAATCACAGGTGGTACTGCCGGAATAGGACAGGCATTGGGCAACGAATATGAAAGTCGAGGGCATGAAGTTTTGCGACTTAGTCGTCGCAAAGGGCACAATATAAGAGTAATCCCAAAAATTGCAGAGTTAATTGAGCCATGCGATGTTTTTGTTAACAATGCTCAAATAGGATATGCTCAAACGGAATTGTTATTTGAAATGGCTCGACGTTGGGAAAATACCGGTAAGCACATCATAGTCATAAGCACAATAATGACGCAAAGTCCAGTGAGCACATTGCCCGGGCTTGATATGGATGCGTATCGTGTACAAAAAATTGCACTAGAGGAAGCGGTAAAGCAATTACGCTATCGCCGAATGGGAATCAACTTGACTCTGGTTCGACCTGGTAATATAGCCACAAGTCCTGATAAAACAGTGCCACCTGCAGCTGATGTCAATGTCTGGGCCAGCATATTGGTGCATATGTTGGACATGGCTCGATCAAACAATTTAACTATTCCGGACATCAGCTTGGGGCCAGCAAATCAATGACACCCAAGGACATGCTGACCAATCCATATTTTTGTCCAATGCCCTGGACCGGATTAATGTATAACCTTGACGGTGTTGTTAAAAACTGTATACGCAGTGCCGATAAACTGGGCAACATCAAAGACAACTCAATTGAATCAATATTGATTGACAACAATGGTATTAGACAACAGAATATTGTAAATCATAAACCTGTACCAACTTGTCATACCTGTTATGATATAGAACAGGGCAAAAAGGGATTTGATCACATCAGTGATAGAGTTTTTTACATACGTGAATTAAAAACAGTGCCAACTGACACGTATCAAGTTGGCAACTTTGATTTGCAGACTGTTGATGTTCGTTGGTCCAATTTATGCAATCAAGCCTGTGTCTACTGTAGACCAGAGTTTAGCAGCAAGTGGGCCAGTGAGTTAAAAGTAAAACTGGATGTGCCAACACAAAAACAGTCAACAGATTTTAAAGAATACATATTCAATAATGCACGAAAACTCAAACATGTTTACATGGCCGGCGGCGAACCATTGCTAATGAAGGAAAATTTAGAACTATTAGAACTACTGGATCCATCGGTTAACTTGCGTGTCAATACCAATTTGAACAAAGTGGACACAAGGATATTTGAACGCATATGTGAATTTAAAAATGTGCAATGGATAGTGAGTTTAGAAACGATAGAGCAAGAATATGAATACATACGTTATGGCGGAAAATGGTGTGATTTTCTTGACAATTTAAAAATTATCAAACAGCTGACGCATAAAATAAGTTTCAACATGCTACATTTCTTGTTGAATTATCGATCAGTGTTTGATTGCGTAGCTTTTCTTCAAGCACAAGGTTTTCACAACAACAGTTTCATCATTGGACCGTTGTTAGGTCCAGAATACTTGAATATACGCCATTTGCCCGATAGTGCCATTGATGAAGTAAAAACTATATTGACAACAAAACTTGCAAATAAACCAGGATACTTGCTAGAAGACAGTTATAAAAATATGCTGAGTTATTTAGACAAATCTTTCAATAAAAATTTATCCAACTCATTTGAACAAATTGCCAATTTGGATGCTAGGAGAAATTTAGACAGCAGTAAAATATTTGCGGAGTTGTATGAATACCGTTAACTCAATTGGTTTTGCTCTGGATCCGGCCAATGTGCCGGCATTTTTGCTAGATTGGGAAGTGACCAAACGGTGCAACTTGGATTGTAAATATTGTGGCACTATACCCGAGTGGGGTCTACATGCAGGACATGACAACAATACTGAACACCCGCCACTGGAAGAATGTTTACAGTCCATTGACTTTATGTACCAGTATGTCAACGAATACATGAAGTATAAGAAGCCAACCCAACGCAAAGTTATACTGAATGTGTATGGAGGTGAAAGTTTATTCCATCCAGACATTGTTGAGATACTTAAAGAATGCCACAACAAATACGAACAGTATCAGGACAGTTGGCATCTAACAATTACTTGTACCACCAATGCAGTAGTTGGAGCCAACAGATGGGCAGAAGTAATTCCTTTAGTTGATGAATTTACAGTGAGCTATCATGCCGAAAGCTTGCCCAAACAAAAGCAACAATATTTGGATAATATACTGTATCTT
>Ga0304729_1000451_pt1 | contig 30635 bp, 27 predicted proteins | sample C_131016_MF_Meta_FD_190475 | JGI IMG/M metagenome (GOLD analysis project Ga0304729, IMG submission 190475) | Freshwater microbial communities from Lake Croche, Canada to study carbon cycling - C_131016_MF_MetaG (v2) (version 2) | ecosystem: Environmental > Aquatic > Freshwater > Lake | place... | reverse complement strand
GGAATATCGTGAGCGCGCGGCCTACGAACTTGGCGTGGTCGCTCAGATGGGCTTCCCGGGTTACTTCCTCGTCGTTGCGGATCTCTGTCGTCATGCCCGCGAGAATCACATTCGAGTTGGGCCTGGTCGTGGTTCAGCAGCAGGTGCACTGATTGCTTGGGCACTGCGCATCACCGAGCTCGATCCGATTGAGCACGGCCTGTTGTTTGAGCGCTTCTTGAACCCAGAGCGAGTCTCTATGCCTGACATCGATATCGACTTCGATGAACGTCGCCGCAGTGAAATGATTCGCTATGCAACGACCAAGTATGGCGAAGAGCGCGTAGCCCAGATCATCACTTACGGAAGCATTAAAGCAAAGGCTGCGGTTAAGGATGCTAGTCGCGCTCTGGGCTACCCGTTTGCTATTGGCGACCGCATCACGAAGGCCATGCCTCCGAGTGTGATGGGTAAAGACATCCCACTCTCGGGTGTCTTTGACCCAGAGCACGAGCGTTACCGTGAAGCACAAGACCTTCGAGATATGTACGAGGAAGACAGCGATGTGCGCGCTGTCATTGATGCAGCTCGGGGCATCGAAGGTCTCAAACGTCAGCCAGGTGTGCACGCTGCTGGCGTGATTCTGTGCAAGGAACCTTTGCTCGATGTGTTGCCTGTGTGGCGTCGCGATCAAGATGGTGCCGTTATTACCCAATTCGACATGGGGGCCTGTGAGAAGCTCGGCCTGCTCAAGATGGACTTCTTGGGTCTGCGCAACCTCACTGTGCTTGATGACACACTCGACAACATTGCCAACAATGCCGATACAACCATCGTGCTCGAAGAACTGTCGCTGGATGACCCTGCAACCTATGAGTTGTTGGCGCGCGGTGACACTCTTGGCGTATTCCAACTCGATAGCGGCCCAATTCGTTCACTCTTGCGTTCGATGGTTCCGACCTCATTTGATGACATCTCAGCCGTGCTTGCTCTGTATCGACCTGGGCCAATGGGTGAAAACTCGCACAACAACTATGCGGACTACAAAAACAAGCGCAAACCTCAGATCCCCATCCATCCTGATCTAGAAGAACCGCTTTCCGAGATTTTGGGAGAGACCTACGGCCTGATTGTGTACCAGGAGCAAGTTATGGCCATCGCTCAGGCGGTTGCGGGCTACTCACTCGGAGAAGCTGACCTCTTGCGTCGGGCTATGGGCAAGAAGAAGAAAGAAGAGCTGGATAAGAACTACATCCCGTTCTCCGACGGTATGCGCTCGCGAGGCTACTCGCAGGAAGCCATCGACAAGCTCTGGGAAACCCTCATCCCGTTCTCGGACTACGCCTTCAACAAGGCACATAGTGCAGGCTACGGTTTGGTTTCGTACTGGACTGCCTACCTCAAAGCCAACTATCCAGCGGAATACATGGCTGCTCTCTTGACGAGCGTCAAAGACGACAAAGACAAGATGGCCATTTACCTCAATGAGTGTCGTCAGATGGGTATCAAGGTCCTACCACCAGATGTTAACGAATCCAATGCCGACTTCACACCGATTGGCAAAGACATTCGGTTTGGGCTGGCTGCTGTGCGCAATGTGGGCGGCAACGTTGTTGAGTCGCTCAAGGTCAGTCGTCAGGACAAAGGTCGTTTCACATCCTTCGTTGACTTCCTGTCGAAGGTAGATGTTCAAGTGTGCAACAAGCGAGTGATCGAATCGCTGATTAAGGCTGGCGCGTTTGATTCACTCGGCCACACCCGTCGCGGACTTTTAACTGTGCACATTGAGGCACTTGATTCGGTGCTCGACACTAAGCGCGCCGAAGCGGTTGGCCAATTCGACCTCTTTGGTTCGGCTGAAGATGCACCGACTGGATCGCTGAGCGGGGTTGAATTAAACATCTCTGATGAAGAGTGGGATAAGCGAACTTTGCTCGCGCAAGAGCGGGAAATGCTCGGCCTGTATGTCAGCGACCATCCGCTGCTCGGTCTAGAGCAAGTCTTGAGCCTGCACGCAACCATGTCGACTGCAGGTGTTGCCGATGCGACGTCAGGAACAAGCGCTACTTTTGCTGGCCTCATTAGTGAAGTCCAACTCAAAACTTCGAAGAAATCTGGAGAGCGATGGGCCATCGTTGTCTTGGAGGACCTCGACGGCATGGTCGAAGTCATGCTCTGGGCGAAGACGTACACCAAGTTCGCGCACTTACTTACCGAAGACGCAGTTGTATCCATGGCGGTTCGTATCGACAAACGTGATGAGGAAGAGCCGCGCGTTGCATTGGTGAACATGTCAGTGCTCGATACCGCCAACGCACAGAACGGTCCAGTGACGGTCTACATTCCGGAACGTCGAATCACTCCAGGCGTCATGGAGTCGCTACGCAATGTTCTCGCGAGTCATCCGGGCACTACGCAAGTGCATTTGGTGTTGGTCCTTGAAGGCTCAACGACTGCGGTTCGTGCTGATGACAAGCTGCGAGTTCGGGTGTCAACTTCGCTCTTTGCTGACTTAAAGGCACTTCTTGGTCCCGCATGTCTTGATGCTCCAGAGTCTGAGCAGTTCGCACGAGCCTAGTCGCAAAAGCACTGAGCAAGTGCCTCAACTGACTTGTCGCTTAGACTGAAGACATGATGCGCACCCTCGACTTGCGTGGCGGTTCACGCCGCTCTGCAGCACTTCGCGATGTTGTGCCGCGTGCTGAATTCGACCTTGATGATGTTTTGGAGAAGGTTCGTCCCATTGTCGAAGATGTTCGTGCTCGTGGCTCAGTGGCTGCGCAGGAATGGTCGGAAAAGCTTGATGGGATAGCAGCCGAAAGCATTCGAGTGCCTTCGGAAATTATTGAGGATGCCCTAGCCAAGCTTGATCCGCAGATTCGACTCAGTCTTGAAGAGGCCATTCGTCGGGTCAAGATTGTTCATGAGCACCAACGTCGGGAAACTACCCGTGTCGAAGTTGTGCCTGGCGGTGTCGTCACCGAACGTTGGGTCCCCGTTGAACGTGTCGGCCTTTACGTTCCTGGCGGTCGTGCGGTTTACCCAAGTAGCGTCATCATGAATGTTGTTCCAGCGCAGATTGCTGGTGTTGAATCCATTGCGGTTGTTTCGCCGCCCCAGAAGGACCACAACGGTTGGCCTCATCCGACCATCCTTGCCGCGTGTGCGTTGCTCGGTGTTGATGAGGTCTATGCGGTTGGTGGTGCTCAAGCCGTTGCCCTCATGGCTTATGGCTGTGCCGATGCAGGAATTGATTCGGTTTCTATGGTCACAGGTCCCGGAAATATGTGGGTCACTGCTGCCAAGCGCCTACTCAAAGGCCGAATTGGCATCGATTCAGAAGCAGGACCAACCGAGATTGCGATCTTGGCAGATGATTCAGCCAATCCTGAGTTTGTCGCCGCCGACTTAATCAGTCAGGCTGAACATGACGTCGTTGCTGCCTCTGTTCTAGTAACCGACAGCCCAGAGCTAGCTGACAGCGTGTTGGCAGCACTTGAAATTCAAGTCGCTAAGGCCAAGCACAATGAGCGCATTTCGACGGCACTCACCGGTGAGCAGAGTGCGATCGTTCTAGTGGACGACATCGAGCAGGGCCTTGCTGTGGTTGATGCATATGCAGCCGAGCATCTGGAGATTCACACACGTAATGCCTCCGAGGTTGCTTTCAAGGTGAAAAATGCCGGTGCCATCTTCGTGGGTGACTGGTCGCCAGTGTCACTTGGTGATTACGCGGCTGGCTCAAATCACGTTCTGCCGACTGGCGGATGCGCATGTCACTCATCGGGTCTCTCGGTGCAAACTTTTTTGCGGGGCTTGCATTACGTCGAGTACGACCAAGCGGCTCTCAATGAGATCGGTCCTCACGTCATTACCTTGGCGAATGCTGAAGACCTGCCAGGTCACGGTGTCGCTGTCGAAGTTCGCATGTCATGACCGAGCTGCCTATTCGCGGTGATCTCATTGGTCTGACGCCATACGGTGCCCCGCAACTCGATGTACCTGTGCGCCTCAATGTGAATGAGAATCCTTTTCCGCCGTCTGAGCACCTAGTACATGCAATTGCCGAGGCAGTGGCACAGGTAGCAACCAACCTGAATCGGTATCCCGATCGCGATGCAATCGCACTCCGCACAGACCTAGCGGCTTTCATCAGCGAAGAAGCACAGGTTGCAGTCGACCTGAACAATATCTGGCCTGCGAATGGCAGCAACGAAGTCATGATGCATCTCTTGCAGCTCTTCGGTGGCCCTGGCAAGCGACTCGTCACTTTCGCACCGACTTACTCGATGTATCCGGACTATTGCCGAGACACTTTTACCGAATTTCAGACCGTCACTCGCCGCGATGATTTCTCGATTGATGCTGAACTCATAGATCAAGCCCTGGCCCTTTCGCCAGATGTCTTGGTATTCACTTCGCCCAATAATCCAACTGGCACTGTGCTGGATCACCATGTTTTGGACTATGTGCTCGACAAGTTCGATGGCATTGTGATCGTTGACGAGGCTTATGCCGAGTTCCGTCCTGTGGGACAGCCAAGTGCGATTGAGTGTGTTCAGACTCATCCTCGCGTCATCGTCACGCGAACGATGAGCAAGGCTTTTTCGTGTGCTGGGCTTCGACTCGGGTACGCCGTTGCGCATCCGAGCATTGTAGATGCCTGCCAGATTGTGCGATTGCCTTATCACTTGTCTGCAGTGACGCAGGCTGTTGCATCCGCTGCTCTGGCACACTGGCCTGAGCTTCTCGGACATGTGGAACTGCTTCGCCACGAGCGCGATGAACTCGCTAGTTGGCTTGCGGATCAAGGTTTTCAGGTTGCTTCCAGTGGTGCGAATTTTCTCATGTTCGGGACTTTTGCTGATCGTCATCACGTGTGGCAACAGATTCTTGATCACGGTGTCCTCATTCGCGAGACCGGCCCATCGGGTTGGCTTCGAGTGAGTATCGGGACACCTGCCGAAAATGCCTTGTTCCGTGAGGCGCTTTTGGCCTCGGCCGTAGACTAAGCGAATACACGAAAGGGAAATTCATGTCACGCACTGCCCGCGTTGAGCGGACTACCAAAGAAAGTTCTGTCCTGATTGAGTTGAATCTCGATGGCACGGGCGACGTCGAAGTGGAAACTGGTGTCCCTTTCTTTGACCACATGATGACCCAAATTGGCCGACATGGCGGTTTCGACCTAAAAATCATCACTAAAGGTGACCTCGAAGTTGATGCCCATCACACCGTTGAAGACACCTCCTTGGCTTTCGGTCAGGCGCTGCGCGAGGCGCTCGGCGACAAGGCTGGCATTCGACGCTTCGGTGACTCGCTTGTCCCGCTTGATGAGTGCGCAGTACTTGCGGCCGTCGACTTGTCCGGACGTCCATATCTGGTTCACGAAGAGCCAGACATTGTCGAGCTGATTGGTTCATACGACACCACTCTGACCAAGCACATCTGGGAATCCATCGTCGCTAGTGCGCAGATTTGTATTCATGTGCGAGTTCTTAGCGGTCGCAATGCTCATCACGTTGTTGAAGCACAGTTCAAGGCTGTTGCTCGTGCTCTTCGCGAGGCCGTTGCACTGGACGCTCGCGTGATTGGCATCCCGTCCACCAAGGGAAGTCTGTAGCGCGTGACCCACGTTGTCGTTCTCGACTACGGCTCTGGCAATGTGCGCTCAGCCCAGCGCGCATTGGAAACAACTGGTGCCACAGTTGAGGTAAGTGTTGACCTTGATGTTGCGATGGCAGCCGATGGTCTTGTTGTGCCTGGTGTTGGTTCTTTTGCTGCGTGCCTTGAAGGTATTCGCAAAGTCCGCGGTGACTACATCATTGAACGCCGACTTGCTGGGGGACTTCCAGTTCTGGGAATCTGTGTCGGCATGCAAGCCATGTTCGAGTTCAGCACTGAGCATGCGGATGGTGAGCCTCACAAAGGTTTGAATCAGTGGCCCGGTACGGTCGAACAGCTCAGCGCTCCAGTCTTGCCGCATATGGGCTGGAACACAGTTGCTGCACCAAGTGACAGCACGATGTTCAAAGGTATTAGCGAGGAACGGTTCTATTTCGTGCATTCCTTTGCAGCAAAAACGTGGGATTTGCATGTCGATGATGTGTTCCAGGCTCCCAAAGTCACATGGGCAACGCACAGTGATGATTTTGTTGCAGCAGTAGAAAATGGGCCGCTCTGGGCAACACAATTTCATCCCGAGAAATCAGGATCAGCAGGTCTTCAACTTTTGGCTAATTGGGTAGCCACGATTAACTAAGGACGTCATGGAATCTCTCATTCTTTTACCTGCAGTCGATGTTGCACATGGTCAGGCTGTTCGTCTAGTTCAAGGTCGTGCCGATAGCGAAACCTCATTTGGTGACCCTTTGGCCGCTGCGCTTGATTGGCAGAATGCGGGTGCCGACTGGATTCACCTCGTTGATCTTGATGCTGCCTTCGGGCGCGGAAGTAACCGTGAGTTGCTTGCCGAAGTGACGGGCAAACTCGATGTGAATGTCGAACTTTCTGGAGGCATTCGTGATGATGAATCACTGCGCGCTGCTCTTGCAACTGGATGTCGCCGGGTGAATCTAGGTACTGCTGCACTTGAGGATCCTGCATGGACTTCTCGAGTGATCGCTGAGTTCGGCGACCGCATTGCAGTTGGTCTTGATGTGCGTGGAACAACGCTTGCTGCTCGTGGTTGGACTCAAGAGGGTGGGGATTTGTGGGAGACGCTTGAACGTCTCGAAGCAGATGGCTGCGCTCGGTATGTTGTGACAGATGTGACAAAGGACGGAACACTCAAGGGTCCGAATGTTGATCTCTTGAAGGACATGTGTGCTCGAACTGACAAGCCTGTTATTGCCAGTGGTGGCATTTCGAGTTTGCAGGACCTTGAAGAGTTGCGCTCCATTGTTGGACTCGGTGTTGAAGGAGCAATCGTAGGAAAGGCACTCTACGCGGGTGCGTTCACGCTCGAGCAGGCCATTGAAGTTTCAGGTCCACAGCGAGTACAGAGCTAACCTATGACTGTCGCAGTTCGGGTAATTCCATGCCTTGATGTCGACAATGGACGAGTTGTTAAAGGCGTGAACTTCGTTGACTTGCGCGATGCAGGTGACCCAGTTGAGCTAGCTAAACACTATGGCCAGACTGGCGCTGACGAACTCATTTTTCTTGACATCACGGCGAGTAGTTCAGCGCGTGAGACCACTTATGAAATGGTGCGTCGAACGGCTGACCAAATATTCATTCCGCTGACCGTGGGCGGCGGTGTTAGGTCAACCGCTGATGTAGATCGATTACTGCGCAGCGGTGCCGACAAAGTGGGCATCAACACCGCTGGTCTTGCAGATCCTTCGCTTATTAGTGATGCTTCACGACGCTTTGGGGATCAGTGCATTGTTCTTTCGGTCGATGTTCGACGTAGCGCTGAAGTGCCAAGTGGATTTGAAGCAACTACGCATGGCGGTCGTCAGAGTAGTGGGCGTGACGCCATTGAGTGGGTACTTGAAGCGGCTGAGCGCGGTGCCGGTGAAGTGTTGCTGAACTCTATGGACGCAGATGGCACCAAGCAAGGGTTTGATCTAGAACTCATCACTGCTGTCCGCGCAGCAGTGAGTATCCCAGTCATCGCTAGTGGTGGTGCCGGCAAACTCACCGACTTTGCGCCAGCAGTTCAGGCTGGCGCAGATGCAGTCCTTGCAGCCAGTGTTTTCCACTTCGGTCAGATGACCATTCCAGAGGTCAAGTCAGAACTTACTGCTCAGGGCATTACTGTCCGCTAGTCGTACTGAGTTGGAGAAATGATCGTCAGCCTGAGTGCACAAAACCAATGTTGGACGAGGGTTTAAAGAACTTACAGTCCAAGTGGTGTTGCGTTGAACGACTCAATTGCTTCGGGTTCACCGAGTACTTCAAGTACGCATGCCTTGCGGCCGTAACTCTTCAACACAAGTTCCCCCACAGCGCCTTTGGCGACTACACGAGGTTCTTGTGGATTTTTCTTGGCGATGATGTGCCTCGTGCCGCTGTGCAGAGTTACACCAACTTTGGCTTTTCGCCACATGAGCGGGGCCATTGCTTTCAAACGTGACCAAAGAAGCGCCTCAAAATCGGCATCCAACACTCGAGGTTGCCAGCCGTCCATCGTGCGGCGGATATCTTCATGATGAACGAAGTACTCAAGGGTATTTGCGGCTGCGTCAATCGCAGGAATTGCAAAGGGATTCCACTGCGGTGGACCTTGGCGAACTTGATCCACTATCTCGGTCCAGGGAAGAGACTTGGTCGAGTTCATGACGTTTTTTGTGTGACTTGATAGTGCTGTAACCATAATTCCAAGCGCCGCATCTGGACGTCGCTCGCGAACAATGAGATGCGCGGCAAGGTCGCCTGTGGTCCAGCCTTCGCAGAGCGTTGGATGATTTGGACCTAATTCCGCTAAGAGATCGGCTAACGCTTGTCGTTCCTGTTGTGCCCAATTGTTGTGATGCCCCATGGCTTCACAGTACGCCCGATTGAGTGTCTCTGCGCTTCCTTGATGTAATTGTGCGTCTCGCTCCAACTTTCTCATCAAGCAGCTATGTCACCGCAAGATGGCAACATAAGGTTCATGCATACCGAAATTGATGGAAGAGCAGTCCGCACCCGCGAACTTCGCACAATGAAGCTACGGGCGACTGGGCTGCTTGCGACAGCGACCGTGCTATTCCTCGTGACGAATTATCTTGAAACGCGTGACGGCTTAGGTTGGACTGCCTGGATACGTGCTGCGGCTGAAGCTGGCATGGTCGGTGGATTGGCCGACTGGTTTGCGGTAACGGCACTCTTTCGACGACCACTGGGTCTGCCCATTCCGCATACGGCCCTCATCCCAACGAAGAAGGATCAGATTGGTGCCGGACTGGCAAACTTTGTCAGCGAAAATTTCCTCTCTGATGCGGTGATTAGAGAGAAAGTGCGCAGTTTTGACTGTGCTACAAAAGCAGGCGAGTTATTGAGCGATCCTGATCATGCGCAGAAATTTTCACGGGATGCAGCAGCAGCCATCCTGTGGCTGCTTGAGGCCGACGATAACGGGAGCATCTCCAAAGTTGTTGTGGACTCCATGTCGCGCTTTTTGGAGCGCCTTGATTTAAGCACACCTCTGGGGAAGGCACTGCATGATGCCGTCGTCCATGGTGCGCACGTCTCACTCTTTGACTCGGTGTATTCCAACCTCGGCACTTACCTGGTTGACCATGAATCTGAAATGAAAGAATCAATCAACAGGGCCAACTATCTAGGGTCAATTCCGTTCCTTGGCAAGAAGATTGACGACGGCATGTACGGCCGGATTGTTGATTTCGTTGCAGATTGTGCCAACGACCCTCATCATGATTTTCGCGCATTCATCGATTCCTGGCTTTTGAAGATTGCCAAAGAATTGCAAGAAAAGAAGACCATGAGAAGAAGGGTCGAAAAATTCAAAGACAGCTTGATCAATGATGCGGATTTTGACCAATGGGTCAGCGAGAAATGGTCGGAAATGAAGGATTCACTGCGGTCTCAGATTGAGGATCCTGATGGCACATTTGTCGACCATGTTCAGTCACTTCTGGAGAGTTTGGGACAGAAGATTCTGGCCAATCCTTCGTATCAAGAACGCATTAATGACCTAGCTGAAGATTTTGTCTCACACATCGTGGTCAATCACGGCGAGGAAATCGCCGGAGTGATCACAGAAACCATTGCCAAATGGGACACCGTGACCGCGTCGCAGGAAATTGAACTTCAAGTGGGTAAGGACCTCCAATGGATCCGAATCAATGGAACGGTTGTCGGGTCGCTAGCCGGTGTCGGCATCTACGCATTAGGTCAGTTGCTGCATTTCTGAGCTTGCACATCTGCGGTTTCGTGTCCGTGCTAGTCACGGCAGAATAGGTGCATGTCTGAAAGTGTGAGTGATTTCGCCAGCGGCCTGGTGTTCAATGAACGGGGACTTGTACCTGTCATCGTGCAGCAAGTCGACACACGTGAGGTTTTGATGATGGCCTGGATGAATGCTGAAGCAATATCACTCACGCTCACAACAGCTCAAGCCACGTATTGGAGTCGTAGCCGCAGTGAGCTCTGGGTCAAAGGTGCAACTTCTGGCAACACTCAGCGCGTGATTTCCCTCTCACGTGACTGTGATAGCGATGCACTGCTCATGGTGGTTGACCAAACGGGCGCTGCATGCCACACGGGAGATCGCACTTGTTTTGATGCTGTCACAATTCATCCAGAGGTGTTGTCATGAATGTTGTCCCGAGCCTAGAAGACTTCCGCGCGCTGGCGAAGTCACGCCGGGTCATTCCAGTCGTTCGGATCGTGAATGCCGATGACCAAAGTGCACTTGGTGTCTACCGCAAACTGGCTAATGAACGCGCCGGCACCTTCCTGCTCGAGTCGGCCGAACATGGCATGACCTGGTCACGCTACTCATTCATTGGCGTCGCAAGTTCCGCCATGCTTTCCGAAGTTGATGGCAATGTCCATTGGTCGGGAAATGTCCCTGAAGGGGTACCTACAACAGGTGATCCCATCTCGGCGCTTCGTTCAACTCTTGATGTTCTGCACACGCCAGGAGTGAATGACGGCTTTGCCGACAAGCCACTTCCTCCTTTGACCGGTGGAGTAGTTGGTTACCTGGGTTACGACGTCGTGCGCCGTTTCGAGCGCCTGCCCAACTTGGCGACGGATTCACTACAACTACCGGAACTTGCCATGCTGGTGGCAACTGACCTGGCGGTAGTTGATCACCTTGAAGGTACGGTCACTCTGATTGCCAATGCAATCAACTACGACAACTCCGATGCTCGAGTTGATGAGGCATTCGCAGATGCAGTTGTGCGACTCGATCGGATGCAGGCCGACCTAGCCCGGGAAGTTCCAGTTGACGCGGAAGTCTTCGACTTAGGAGTAACACCTGACATCACTCGCGAAACGAGCAGTGATGAGTATCGCTCTGCCGTTCTGGTAGCCCAAGAGCGTATTCGTGCAGGTGATGCCTTCCAGATCGTTCTGTCTCAGCGCTTCTCCACTCCGTGCCAGGCGAGTGCGCTCGATGTTTATCGCGTCTTGCGCGTAAGCAACCCGAGTCCATACATGTTTCTGTTCCGAGTTCCGCGCACTAGTGAAGCCGGTGAACCGCTGAGCGATCAAGTAGCTTTCGACATTGTGGGATCAAGCCCGGAGGCGCTCGTTCGTTTGACTGAAGGTCAAGCCATGTTGCACCCGATTGCTGGCACTCGACCACGTGGTTCTTCTGCCCAAGAGGATGCCGACCTAGCCGATGATTTGATGGCTGACCTCAAGGAGCGCGCCGAGCACCTCATGCTTGTGGACCTTGGACGCAATGACCTAGGGCGCGTCTGTCTGCCGGGAACAGTTGACGTCGTTGACTTCATGAGTGTCGAGCGCTACAGCCATGTCATGCATATCGTGTCGACCGTGACAGGTGATGTGGACCCAGAACTCACAGCCTTTGACCTTGTTGCCGCAACTTTCCCAGCGGGCACTCTGTCAGGTGCACCAAAACCAATGGCCATGTCCATTATTGAAGAGCTTGAACCGACTCGTCGTGGCGTTTATGGCGGCTGTGTCGGCTATTTCGACTTTGCAGGCAATCTTGATACGGCCATTTCAATTCGAACTGCGGTCATCAAGGATGAGGTTGCTTTCGTTCAAGCAGGTGCTGGAGTCGTAGCCGACTCCATTCCGGCGAGCGAGGATGCCGAATGCCAAGCCAAGGCTGCTGCGGTGCTGCGGGCGGTTGCTAGTGCAAATGCGCACGCCACTCAAAATCGCACTGAGTTGCACTAGCCATGCGTGCCTTCCGGTCCAGCATCACACTTGCGCTGGCAAGTTCTGCACTCGTTCTGTTCGCGAGTGCTCGTCAATGGGTGCATCTGACCTACCTTCAGACTGGCTTGCCCACAATCGAGTTGGATCTCAGTGGGCGGGATTTAGATCCACTTCCGGCAGGGCTAGCAGTACTCGTAGTTGCTGCCGTTTTGGCTCTTCTGATTTCGCGAGGGTTCACGCACCGCATCCTTGCTTTCGTCGTTCTACTCGCAGGCGTCGCCATTGCCGTGACATCTTGGGCGGTAGGCGCACATCCCGAAGGCCTGTCGAGTATCACTGATCATCTTGAAGCTGCCTTAGGTGGCACGGCAACCGGCAAGATCGCTACAAGCGGTTCGCTGTGGTGGGTCCTCTCGTGCTTGTGCGGTTGCTTCATCGCCGCGTCGGCATTGGCACTATTTCGCTTTGGTCCGAGTCGCCCACGTAGCGGATCGACCTACGAGCGACCATCGGCCAAGAGTGCCCAGCTGTCTCCGTGGCAGGCTCTCGACCAAGGTGTTGACCCGACCACACTGTCCGACCACTAGACTCATTTTGTACGCCAGACGAAGCACTTCAAGGGGAATACATGTCAACTGAACACGAAGACCACGGACACACCGTTGCTGCTTGGACTGCAGTCGGCATTGCTATCCTCGGCTTTTTAGTTGGTTGCATCGGCGTGGTTATTGCCCAGCCTTCAGTGTTTTGGATCGGCGTTGCACTGCTTCCTGTAGGTGGAATTGCTGGCAAGGTGCTCGCGCTAATGGGCTTTGGCGCCAAGTAACTGGGTCTTTTCTTGACGTTCCTCTAACAAGAACTTGATGTGCCTCACGTACTTTAATGACACAGTGAACCTATGAATGATTCTCGTGGAGTAATCCTCATCGTCGAAGACGAGCCGCATGTTGCTGAGCCTCTGCGGGATCGACTCAAGCATGAAGGCTATGCGGTTGAAATTGCTGTTGACGGAATCGCTGGACTGAATGCTGCTCGCAAATTACATCCGTCAGCCATCATTATGGACATCGGATTGCCGGGTATGGATGGCAAAGATGTCGTAATGCAACTACGGAGCGAAGGTAATTGGACACCCGTTCTTTTCCTAACCGCGCGCGATGATTCATTCGATCGGATTCATGGTCTCGAAATTGGTGGAGACGATTACATCGTCAAGACGGTCGGTCCGCGCGAGGTTGTAGCGCGCATCAAGTCGGTGCTTCGGCGAACTAGTGGACTTCCGAAAGGCAGCGGAGTAGTTGTCGTTGGTGATGTCGAGCTTGACTCAGATACCCGCAAAGTTCACATTCGGGGGGATGAGGTCATCCTCACCACCAAAGAGTTTGATTTGCTCGCTCATTTGATGAGCAAACCTGGTCGAGTCTTCACTCGTGATGAATTATTGAGCCATGTCTGGGGATATTCCTCGATTGTCACTAGTCGCACAGTTGATGTCCACGTAGCTCAGTTGCGCGCAAAACTGGGTGAACCTGACCCGATTCGAACTTCACGTGGTGTGGGCTATGCAATCGATAAAGTTGACCGTGACTAACTCCCTGGCCTCGCGCTCGGCTTTGTTGACGGGTTCGATCGCAGCACTCGCCGTCCTCATTTCGGGTTTGGCCGCATTCCCTCTGATTCGCCACTCCGCTGAACAGCAAGTTAGAGCAAGTTTGTCGAGTCAGGCCGATTTGGTGCGCGATGTCGCCACAAATCCGAATGATTTTGAAGTGGATGATCTTGGGCATTCCTCGATGCACCCAGGTCAAGACATGGGCAACCCGGCGAGAACGTTGCTAGGACTAGTGAGCTACCTGCGTGCTCAAGGCGTTGAAGTGCAGCCCATCGTCCCTGGCACCCGAGTCCCACAGGCACTGTCTGTCGAGCAAGTTGCTGCGGTCGTTAATGGTCACAACGTGAGCGCGAAAAGTTGTCAGCATAGGCGCTGCATTTTCATTGAGGCCCGACCCGTCGGAATTGGCACGGGTATCGTCCTGATTCAGTCCGCCTCGGTCGCGTCCAGTGTGTCTGGAACCGCTATTGGTCGTATTTTTCTTGCACTCGTTGCTGGCTTTGTCGTTGCAGTTTTCGTTGGCCTCGCCGCAGCTAGGCGACTGACCAAACCACTAGCCGATGCCGCTAATGCTGCCCATAAGTTGGCGGCAGGGGAGCGTGACATTCGACTTGTTCCAGAAGGTCCAACCGAAATTTCTGAGATTGCTGAGGCTTTGAACTCGCTAGCCGAAGAGCTTGTGCGATCGGAGGGGCGCCAACGAGAGTTCTTAACGTCTGTGTCGCATGAACTGCGCACTCCGCTGACGGCAATTCGGGGTTATGCCGAGGGCATGTCAGATGGCATCGTCTCTGAGGCAGACATGGCGTCGGTAGGTCACATCATTGAGTCTGAGTCAGTGCGTCTGGACCGGTTGGTGAGCGACTTGCTGGATTTAGCGCGCACTGGCGCGGTGGACTTCCCGTTGAATCAGGCTGAAATCGACTTAGTGCCCGTGATGCAACAAGCATGTGATGTCTGGGCTGCACGTTCGGCTCGCGAAGGCGTTATCTTCTCAGCGACGGTGCCCAGCGAACCTGTCTTGGTCCACTCCGATGCAATGCGAGTGCGGCAAATTATCGACAATTTGGCGGAGAATGCGTTGCGTGTGACACCAGAGGGAGAGCACATCGTATTCTCCTTGGATTCCACTGGCGCAATTGAAGTTCGGGACAGTGGGCCGGGACTTACTCACGAAGATGAGGCAGTGGCCTTTCAACCGGGTGAACTCTTTGAACGCTATCGCGGGGTTCGCAAAGTCGGCACTGGCTTTGGTCTGGCACTGGTCGGCCGATTGGCTTCTCGTCTAGAAGCCACCGCGAGTGTTGGTAAGGCACCCGAGGGAGGGGCGTCATTCCGCATCGACTTCGCTAAGGTCAGACTCCCATAAACTAGAGGTCCAACGAAAAAGGTGGCTGAAGTGGAAACAGTGTTGACCTCCATCATTGATGGAGTGCGCATCGATTTGGATCTACGCAAACAGTCAACGAGCCTTGCTCAGTTGCAGGAACGCATCAGTTCGATTGCATCTGCGCTGCCAGCTAGCGACATCTTGCAGGGCCGCGAGTTCAGTGTGATTTCTGAGGTCAAGCGCTCGAGTCCTAGCAAGGGACACCTGGCCGACATTCCTGAGCCTGCGCAACTAGCGGCAGCCTATGAATTTGGTGGGGCACAAGTCATCAGCGTCTTAACCGAGGAGCGCCGATTCAGTGGCACTCTGGCTGATTTGGACGCAGTACGCGCGGCAGTCAACATTCCGGTGCTGCGCAAAGATTTCATGGTTGATGAATATCAAATGTTTGAGGCTCGTGCTCATGGGGCCGACGTTGTGCTGTTGATCGCTGCAGCTCTCGATGATGCCGAGATGCATGACCTTAACCACTTGGCGCTTGATCTCGGCATGTCAGTCCTGATTGAAGTGCATGATGAAGTCGAACTTGAACGCGGCCTAGCGCTTAAGCCGGCGCTACTCGGGGTAAATGCTCGCAATCTCAAGACTCTGGATGTGGATTTAGCTACGTGCGAGCGCCTGCTTCCGATGATTCCGCAGGAGGTTGTGGCAGTTGCTGAATCGGGCATTGCCACACTTGCCGACGTGGAGCGAATGGCACAGGCCGGGGCTCGTGCCATTTTGGTTGGTGAAGCACTTGTCACGAATGGTGAACCAAGCGAAACTGTTCGACAATGGACTAATGCAGGTTTAAGCATCCGCGAAGTAGCCTTAAAGGACGGACAGTCATGACGACTCTCAGTGAAGTTTTTAGCCCAGATGCCAGCGGGCATTTCGGTCAATTTGGTGGACGTTTCGTGCCGGAGGCCTTGATGGCGGCTCTGGATGAACTTGATGCTGCTTTCCGTGCATCGAAGACCGATCCTGAGTTCATTCGCGAACTAGCCGATCTACAAGCCAATTACACGGGTCGCCCGAATCCCATCACAGTGGCCGCTCGTTTCTCTGAGCATGCTGGTGGCGCAACCATTCTGCTGAAGCGCGAAGACCTGAATCACACAGGTTCGCACAAAATTAATAACGTTCTGGGTCAGGCACTACTTACGAAGCGCATGGGCAAGACTCGGGTTATTGCCGAAACTGGCGCGGGTCAGCATGGCGTTGCTACTGCTACGGCCGCGGCACTGCTTGGATTGGAATGCGTCGTCTACATGGGCGAGGAAGATACTCGTCGTCAGGCTCTCAACGTGACTCGGATGAAGCTCCTTGGTGCAACCGTGGTCCCTGTGACAGTAGGCAGTCGCACCCTCAAGGATGCCATCAATGAAGCGATGCGTGATTGGGTGGCAAACGTTGAAACGACGCACTACCTGCTCGGAACTGTTGCAGGCCCTGCGCCGTTTCCCGAGATGGTGCGCGACTTCCATCGAATCATCGGCGATGAAGCCCGTGAGCAGATGCTGGACCGCTTTGGGCGTTTGCCGGATGCAGTCGTCGCCTGTGTAGGTGGCGGTTCAAACGCAATTGGCATCTTCACCGCATTTGTCAGTGATGAAAATGTTCGACTAGTTGGCCTTGAAGCGGGCGGTGACGGTGTTGAAACTGGTCGTCACGCAGCCACGATTTCAGGCGGAGCTGTTGGTGTTTTGCACGGCACGCGTTCGTACGTCTTGCAAGATGAAGATGGCCAGACCATTGAGTCACATTCAATCAGTGCCGGCCTTGACTACCCAGGCGTCGGACCTGAGCATGCGTACCTTGCTGACATCGGTCGTGCCGAGTATCGACCAGTCACAGATACGCAGGCGATGCAGGCCTTCAAGTTGCTGTGTGAAACTGAGGGCATCATTCCAGCAATCGAGACCGCACACGCTTTGCACGGTGCTCTTGAGCTGGGCAAGGAACTTGGTGCTGGTGCATTGATCTTGGTTAACTGCTCAGGTCGTGGCGACAAAGATGTAGAAACAGCAGCCAATTGGTTTGAGTCGAATGGAACACAGCTATGAGTCTGATTCACGAGGCGTTTGCTAAGGCAAAGGCTGAAAACCGCGCAGCGCTCATTGGCTACTTGCCAGCCGGCTACCCCTCTCGTGAATGTGCCATTGAATGCATCAAAGCCATGGTTGAAGGCGGCGTTGACATTGTTGAAATCGGTCTTCCTTACAGCGACCCGGTAATGGACGGTCCGACCATTCAGGATGCTGTCGATATTTCCCTTGCTGCGGGCACCAAGACCGCCGATGTTATGGCGACTGTTGCTGCGGTGAGTGAGACTGGTGCGCCAGCGCTAGTGATGTCTTACTGGAATCCAATCGAGCGCTATGGCGTTGATAAGTTTGCGAGCGACTTGCAATCTGCACACGGAGTTGGCGTGATTACGCCGGACCTTACTCCAGAGGAAGCATGCGACTGGGTTGGCGCTACTGATAAAGCTGAGGTTGATCGAGTATTTCTTGTTGCTCTTTCCAGTTCAGATGAGCGCATTGCTCGAGTTGCAGAAGTGACTACTGGCTTCATCTATGCCGGTGCCGTCATGGGCGTTACAGGTGCTCGAACGTCACTCTCGGATGAAGTGCGTGGATTAGTTGACCGCGTGCGCAAGCACTCTGATTTGCCCGTTGCTGTTGGTCTAGGGGTTTCAACTCCCGAGCAGGCGCACGAGATTGCCCAGTATGCCGATGGTGTGATCGTCGGCTCGGCATTTGTCACGGCCATTAAGCAGGGCGGTGCCGCAGCTGCTGGCGAGTTGGCGAGCGCACTAGCGAGTGGATTAGGTCGGGTCTAACGGTGAAGAAATTCATCGGTCACCCCGCAGTTGGCACGGCGTTTCGATTTATTCTCGCTGGCGTTCTCGGAGTTGCCGGCTACATCAAGATGATCGAGCCCCATGGCGCGCGAGATGCCATCAACGCGTATCGAATCTTGCCACCAGCTATGGCGCCGTACCTGGGTTATGCGCTTCCCGCATTGGAGTTGGTGTTAGCAGCGCTGCTAGTGATAGGGCTATTTGTCCGGATTTCTGGCCTGATTAGTGCCATTTTGATGGTCCTATTCATCATCGGCATTTCTAGCGTGTGGATCCGTGGCTACAGCATCGATTGCGGTTGCTTCGGTGGTGGCGGAGACATTGGCCCGAATGGCGTTGGCCTGAAATATGCAACCGAAATCGGGCGGGACGTGCTTCTCGCTCTGATGGGTCTCTGGCTATTCCGCTGGCCACACACCCTGGTTTCCCTCGAACGCAACAATGTGGGGCATACTTTTACTCAAGACACACCAGACATCTAGTTACGGAGATCTCATGGCAGGCGAAAACCTCAGCGCAAAAGAAGCTCGCAAGGCAGCCCAAGCTGCTCGCGCAGTTGCTCAAGCAGCCGAAAAGCAGCGTGAGCGCAGAATTCGCATCATCGGCGGAATCGTTGTGCTCGTAGTGATGGGTGCACTTATTGCCATCCCACTGGTTACTGGCAAGGGCAAAATCGCTGGCATCAACAATTCAGCGACTATCCCATCTGGTGTATCGCGCGAGACCTACGGTCTTCGAGTCGGTCCAGCATGGACTGCCACGAATGCCGACTCCATTCCCAAGCTGCAGATTTGGGAAGATTTCCAGTGCCCAATTTGTAACGAGATGGAAAAAGCTTCGGGGTCTACCATTCTTGATCTTGCTCGCAATGGCAAGGTCCGTCTGGAATGGCGACCAGCAATCTTTCTAGACCGCGCTCAGCAGGGCCCTAACTCGGCTGCTGGCAATCCAGATTCATCCCTGCGCGCAACAATTGCACTTGGTTGTGCTGCTGATGCTGGCCTAGCTATGGAATACCACTCTGCAGTGTTCGCTCATCAACCGGCTAATGAAGGTGATGGTTACAGCACTTCCACACTGCTTGCTGCGGCAAGTGCAGTGGGTATTACTGGCGACAAACTTTCGACTTTCACTTCATGCTTAAACGATGAGAAGTACAAGGACTGGGTAACGAACTCAGACACATTGTTCAGCAAAGAGGGCAACACTGGCACGCCAACTGCTTACGTCAATGGCAAGGAACTTCCTTCGCAGCCGACTATGACCGTGATGGATCCAGTTGCTCTGAAGAAGGCAATCGCAGATGCCACTAAGTCCTAGGGTCAGTTGATCCTTCGATTATGTTCGACATCTTCACCTCGATTCCCAGTCCAAGTCATGGAGTATGGAATCTAGGACCTGTTCCTATTCGGGCCTATGCACTGATGATTTTGCTTGGCATTGCTTGTGCGGTGTGGCTGGGCAATAAACGGTGGATTGCGCGAGGTGGCCTTCCGAGTCAAGTCGGGGACGTGGCTATGTGGGCCGTACCATTTGGAGTTGTCGGTGGGCGCCTCTACCACGTCATGACGGACTGGTCGGCCTATTTCGGACCGGGTGGTCGAGGGTTCTTGGCCTCCTTCCAGATATGGGAGGGCGGACTAGGCATCTGGGGCGCAGTTGCCCTCGGTGCATTGGGTGCCTACATCGGGTGTGCTCGTGCTGGGCTTGCGTTCGCTCCCTTTGCGGATGCCATTGCTCCTGGCATAGTTTTCGCTCAGGCGATTGGTCGATGGGGAAATTGGTTTAATCAAGAGCTATTTGGTCGGCCCACCAGCGCGCCGTGGGGTCTAGTGATTGATGTGGATCATCGCCCAATGGGCTACCTTGGCTATTCCACTTTTCAACCGACGTTTCTTTTCGAGTCGTTGTCCTGCGTCGCTATTGGCTTTGCCTTGATTTGGGCAGATCGCAAATTTACTCTGAGCCATGGACGGGTTTTTGCTCTCTATCTCACGCTGTATTGCACGGCTCGAGGTGTCATTGAGACGGTACGAATTGATGAAGCACACACAATCTTGGGTATCCGATTAAACGTGTTCACTGCCATCATCGTTGGCTTGAGCGCTCTGCTTTACTTGGTGAGAGTCAGTGAAACGGCGCATGGACGCGAACTTGTTGTCGCTGGAAAGTATGCCGTTCCTGGTGCAGCCGTTCCTGATGTAGTACCTCAAAGTCCGTCAGAGGCGGTCACTCCACCAGGGCCAGCGCGTGGTCGCCGGGCCAAGCCAAAATAGTCCTGGCGTCTTGCTGACAGGCGCTCGCTGCGCCAGTTAGGGTAGACTCTTAATGCTTTGGGCCAATGCCGTCCCGATAGGTCACTAACTAATCGGATAAGACGACGGGAGCCATTATGGGATCATCACTATGGTCATCTACTCCACCTGCCCAGGGCCTCTATGACCCTGCACAAGAACACGACGCCTGTGGTGTTGCCTGGGTTGCAACTCTGACTGGCGAGAAGCGTCACGACATCGTTGTGAAGGCGCTAACTGCGCTCGTCAACATGGATCATCGTGGTGCCAGTGGCGCCGAGGTTAATTCCGGGGACGGCGCAGGTATTTTGACGCAGGTTCCTGACGCCTTCTTACGTGCCAACACGTCATTTGATCTGCCGGCTGAAGGTGCTTACGCAGTCGGTATGGCGTTCCTTCCTGCGGATGCGGCAAGTCGCGCAAACTCGAAGTCCAAAATTGAGGCCATCGCCGCTGAAGAAGGCTTGACAGTTCTTGGCTGGCGTGAAGTGCCCATCGATGCGAGCGACATCGGTCCGACCGCTCTCGCAGTCATGCCTCACTTTGAGCAACTATTTATTTCGTCGGTTAAGGGCGAGACGGGCATAGCACTTGATCGCCGCGCTTTTGTCGCACGTAAACGCTCAGAGCATGAAGCAACGGTTTACTTTGCTTCGCTTTCTGCACGCACGACTGTCTATAAAGGCATGTTGACCACTACGCAGCTAGAAACTTTCTTCCCGGACCTCACAGACGAACTCTTTGCTAGCGCTTTGGGTCTTGTGCATAGTCGTTTCTCGACGAACACGTTCCCGTCTTGGCCTTTGGCTCACCCTTATCGATTCCTTGCGCACAATGGTGAAATCAACACGGTTAAGGGCAACCGCAACTGGATGAAGACACGCGAGTCGCAATTGGTGACCGACGCTTTCGAAGGTGACCTGTCTCGCTTGTTCCCAATTTGCTCGCCATCGGGCAGTGACTCTGCGTCCTTGGATGAAGTCCTAGAGTTGCTTCACCTCAGTGGACGAAGCTTGCCACATGCAGTTTTGATGTTGGTTCCAGAAGCGTGGGAAAACCATGCCGAAATGGATCCCGATGTTCGGGCGTTCTACCAATTCCATTCTTCGCTCACCGAAGCCTGGGATGGTCCGGCCGATGTATGTTTCACCGACGGAACAGTGATTGGTTCGGTACTTGATCGCAATGGTTTGCGTCCTGGCCGTTATTGGGTGACCGATGATGGACTCGTCGTTCTGGCCTCTGAAGCAGGTGTGTTGGATATTGATCCGGCAACTATCGTGCGCAAGGGTCGTTTGCAGCCTGGCCGCATGTTCCTGGTTGATGTGGAGCAAGGTCGCATCATTGACGATTCGGAAATTAAGCAGGAACTTGCTGCTGCCGCGCCATATGCGCAGTGGCTAGCTGAAGGTCAGGTTCACCTCGAGACACTGCCTGGCCGTGAGCACATCGTGCACACGCATGGTTCAGTCGTCCGTCGTCAGCAAACGTTCGGTTACACCGAAGAAGAGTTGCGTATTCTGCTTGCACCGATGGCTAAGGCGGGACTTGAGGCACTCGGCTCAATGGGCACTGACACCCCGATTGCCGTGCTGAGCGAACGTCCGCGCTTGCTGTTTGATTACTTCACTCAGCTTTTTGCTCAAGTAACCAACCCGCCTTTGGACGCGATTCGCGAAGAGCTTGTGACCTCGCTATCGACCACTGCTGGTCCAGAAGTGAACTTGCTTTCTGCCTCCGTAGACCACTGCCGCCAACTCACACTGCCATTCCCAGTGATTGACAATGACGAATTGGCCAAGATTGTGCACATCAACGTTGATGGCAGTCAGCCTGATCTCGCGGCAACCAAGGTTTCAGCGCTTTATGAAGTTGATGGGGGAGCGGAAGCGCTCAAGGCTCGAATCGACGCCATCTGTGCTGAAGTGTCGGCCCACGTTGAGGCAGGCATGACTTTCATTGTGCTCTCTGACCGTGACTCATCGGCCCTGCTTGCGCCGATTCCGTCACTGCTCATCACGGCTGCGGTTCACCATCACCTAATTCGTGAAAAGAGTCGCACGAAAGTTGGCCTGATCGTTGAAGCAGGTGATGTGCGCGAAGTTCATCACGTGGCGCTTCTGGTTGGTTATGGCGCAGCTGCGGTCAACCCGTACCTTGCAATGGAGTCGGTTGAAGACCTCGTGCGTCGTGGCATCGTCACTGGTGTTACTCCAGAGAAGGCTGTTCGCAATCTGGTGAAAGCTCTTGGTAAGGGCATCTTGAAGGTCATGAGCAAGATGGGCATCTCGACTGTGTCGTCTTACCGTGGTGCGCAGGTTTTTGAGGCTGTCGGCCTAGCTCAGGAACTTGTGGATTCTTACTTCACCGGCACATACTCGCGCATGGGTGGCATCGGTCTGGATGTGATTGCCCAGGAAATTGCTGCTCGTCACGAACAGGCATATCCCGCTTCGGGTATCGCCCCGGCACACCGCACTCTAAATGTCGGTGGCGAGTACCAGTGGCGTCGTGAAGGCGAACCGCACTTGTTCAATCCTGAAACGGTCTTCCGTCTTCAGCATTCCACACGTGAAGGTCGCTACGACATCTTCAAGCAGTACACCTCCGCAGTGAATGAGCAGTCTGAACGTTTGATGACTCTGCGCGGACTTTTCCAGTTCAAGATTGGTCAGCGTCCCGCACTTTCAATTGATGAAGTCGAATCCGTCGAGAGCATTGTGCGACGCTTCTCGACCGGTGCGATGTCGTACGGCTCGATTAGCCAAGAAGCACATGAAACCTTGGCCATTGCGATGAACCGACTGGGTGCCAAGAGCAACACCGGCGAAGGTGGCGAAGACGCCGAGCGTTTCACACCTGATGCCAATGGCGATCTGCGTCGTTCTTCAATCAAGCAGGTTGCTTCAGGTCGCTTTGGTGTGACGAGTGAGTACTTGGTCAACGCTGACGACATTCAGATCAAGATGGCGCAGGGCGCAAAGCCTGGTGAAGGCGGTCAGTTGCCTGGATCTAAGGTCTACCCTTGGATTGCTAAGACTCGTCACTCAACTGCTGGTGTTGGTCTCATCTCGCCGCCGCCTCATCACGACATCTACTCGATTGAAGATTTGGCGCAACTGATTCACGACCTGAAGAACTCCAACCCGCAGGCTCGTGTGCATGTGAAGTTGGTTTCTGAAGTTGGCGTCGGCACAGTTGCTGCCGGTGTTTCAAAGGCGCATGCCGACGTGGTCCTCATTTCAGGTCATGATGGCGGCACAGGTGCTTCGCCGCTGACGAGCCTCAAGCATGCAGGCGGTCCGTGGGAGTTAGGTCTTGCTGAAACCCAGCAGACGCTCTTGCTGAATGGCCTGCGCGATCGCATTGTTGTTCAGACAGATGGTCAGCTCAAGACTGGACGCGATGTTGTTATTGCGGCATTACTCGGTGCTGAGGAATACGGTTTTGCGACTGCTCCGCTGGTTGTGATGGGTTGTGTCATGATGCGCGTTTGCCATCTCGACACGTGTCCAGTGGGAGTTGCCACGCAGAATCCAGTGCTACGCGAGAAGTTCAGTGGCCAAGCTGAGTACGTGGTCAACTTCTTCAACTACATTGCTCAAGAGGTGCGAGAACTCCTTGCCGAGCTGGGCTTTGCCACCCTAGACGAAGCAATTGGTCATTCTGAGTTTCTGGACATGGTTCCAGCGGTCAATCACTGGAAGGCTTCAGGTCTAGACCTGTCCAGCGTTCTTTACCAGCCAGAGTTGCCAGCAGGTGCCTCACTGCGCCAGACCGTTACTCAAGATCATGGTCTTGACCGCGCTCTGGATAACGAGTTGATTGAAATCTGCAAACCTGCTCTTGAGTCGGGTGAACCAGTGCGTGCCCAACTGGCTGTTCGTAACGTGAACCGGACTGTAGGAACCATGCTCGGTTCCGCAGTAACTCGCAAGTGGGGTGGGGCGGGCCTTCCAGAAGGAACAATCGACTTGCTGTTCACCGGTTCTGCTGGTCAGTCATTCGGTGCATTCCTGCCTGCAGGCATCACACTGCGCCTTGAGGGTGACAGCAACGATTACGTTGGCAAGGGTCTTTCTGGTGGTCGGATTGTCGTTCGACCAATCAGCGATGCCAAGTTTGAAGCGGCCAGCAACATCATTGCGGGCAACGTCATCGGTTACGGTGCTACCTCAGGCAACATCTTCCTGCGCGGCATGGTCGGTGAGCGCTTCTGTGTCCGTAATTCTGGTGCTACTGCAGTTGTTGAAGGTATCGGCGACCATGGCTGTGAGTACATGACTGGCGGTCGAGTAGTGGTTCTCGGGCAGACGGGTCGCAACTTTGCGGCTGGCATGTCAGGCGGCATCGCGTACCTACTCGATGCAAATCATGCTCGCATTAACCGCGACATGGTCAACATCGAAGAGCTTGACGCTACAGACATCGAGTACCTGGCTGGAATTATCGGTGAGCATGCCGCGGAAACTGAATCAACAGTTGCTGCTGAGTTGCTTGCCAACTGGCCAGCTAACGCCGCTCGATTCACCAAGGTGATGCCAGCGGATTACCGACGCGTGCTCGATGCTCAGGCTCGGGCAACTGCTGAAGGTCGCGATCCAATTGAAGCTGTGATGGAGGCCGCTCGTGCCTAGTAAGGATGTGATGTGACATGGGAGATCCACGGGGATTCATAACCACTAGCCGGGAAACGCCTACGCGTCGACCAGTTGACATTCGGTTGCAGGACTGGAAAGAGGTCTACAACGAGTTCGGCGAGCCTGCTCTCACAGCGCAGGCAGGTCGTTGCATGGACTGCGGCATTCCGTTTTGCCATAACGGTTGCCCACTCGGCAACTTGATTCCTGAATGGAATGACTTAGTCTTCCGTGGTGAGTGGCAAGAAGCTTCTGATCGTTTGCACGCAACGAACAACTTCCCTGAGTTCACTGGCCGCTTGTGTCCAGCCCCTTGCGAGACTGCATGTGTAGTCGGCATCTCGGGTGACCCAGTCACCATCAAGCAGGTTGAAGTCTCAATCATTGACCGTGCCTGGGACGAAGGTTTTGTCGCTCCATCTATCCCTGAACGTCAGACAGGTAAGGCTGTCGCGGTTATCGGCTCCGGCCCCGCAGGTCTCGCGACTGCTCAACAGCTGGCTCGCGCAGGTCACACAGTTGCTGTGTATGAGCGTGCGGACCGTATCGGTGGCCTGCTTCGCTACGGCATTCCAGAGTTCAAGATGGAGAAGCATCACATCGATCGTCGTCTCGAGCAGATGAAGGCTGAAGGTGTCATCTTCCGCACCGGTATCAATGTAGGAACCGACATTACGGTTGCTGAACTCAAGGTCAAGTACGACGCCATTGTGATTGCTGTCGGCGCGACAGCATGGCGCGAACTCGAGGCCCCTGGTCGTGAACTTTCCGGCATTTACCAAGCGATGGAGTACTTGCCAGGTGCTAACCGCGTGCAAGAGGGCGACTACGGTCAGGCTCCGATTGATGTTGCAGGCCAGCATGTTGTAGTCATTGGCGGTGGCGACACCGGTGCTGACTGTCTCGGTACTGCGCTCCGGCAAGGTGCTGCCTCAGTAACGCAACTCGAAATCATGCCGCGTCCACCACAAGAACGTCCAGGTAGTGCGCCATGGCCGACTTACCCGATGATTTATCGCGTGGCTAGTGCGCATGAAGAGGGTGGTGTGCGCGAGTACGCCGTTTCGACACAGCGCTTCATTGGGACCGACAAGGTTGAGGCCATTGAACTTGTCACCGTGGAATTCAAGGATGGCAAGTTCGAGCCAGTTGCTGGTTCCGAGCGAATCATTCCTGCGGATGCAGTTTTCCTCGCTATGGGTTTCGTTGGTCCAGAGCCTGGTTCACTCATCGACCAGTTCGGTTTCGAGTTGGATGCCCGTGGCAACATTGCGCGCGATGCCTCTTACAAGACGAGCGTTGATGGGGTCTATGTGGCGGGAGATGCTGGTCGTGGTCAGTCGCTCATTGTGTGGGCAATTGCCGAAGGACGTAGCGCTGCTTCGCATGTTGATGCGTTCTTGACGGGTTCAACAAACCTGCCAGCGCCAATTCCACCGACTGCAAGGCCGCTGGGACTCTAGAAAAAGATCGACCAACTAGTCAGATGCGATGTGCTAGTTCAAATTTGCATTCACTAGAGTTGAACCGTAAACAACAGATAGGGATGATTGTGCGTCGCGCGAAAATCGTTTGTACTTTAGGTCCAGCTACCTCAACTCCAGAAGCCATGAAGGCTCTGATTGAAGCAGGTATGGATGTTGCTCGTCTGAACATGTCACATGGTGACTACTCGGATCATGCGAATAACTACGATTTGGTGCGCAACACCGCTAAGGCTGTAGGTCGCAACGTTGGCATCCTTGCCGATCTGCAGGGTCCAAAGATTCGCCTAGCGCGTTTCGCCGAAGGTCCTGTAGAAGTTGCTGTTGGTGATGTTTTCACCATCACAATTGATGATGTTCCGGGCGACAAGGACATTTGTGGCACTACCTACAAGGGACTTCCTGGCGACTGCGCTCCTGGCGATCGCATTCTGATTGATGACGGCAAAGTTGGTTTAGTTGTCACTGAAGTGACCGCACGCACAGTCGTTACTCGTGTGACTGAAGCTGGAACTTTGAGCAACAACAAGGGCATCAACTTGCCGGGCGTTGCTGTGAGCGTTCCTGCGCTGTCTGAGAAAGACAAGGAAGATCTGCGCTGGGCGCTCAAGCAGGGTGTCGACATGATTGCGTTGTCGTTCGTGCGTAACGCTGCTGACCTTGATGACGTTCATGAAATCATGGACGAAGAAGGCATTCGCGTTCCAGTTATTGCCAAGGTGGAAAAGCCTCAGGCCGTAGATAATCTTGAAGAAATCGTTGAAGCATTCGATGCCATCATGGTCGCTCGTGGTGACCTTGGTGTTGAGCTTCCACTTGAGCAGGTTCCCCTAGTTCAGAAGCGAGCAATCTCCTTGGCTCGTGCTGCATCAAAGCCGGTGATTGTCGCGACACAGATGCTTGAGTCAATGATCACGATGTCTCGTCCAACGCGTGCTGAGGCAAGCGACGTTGCGAATGCTGTTCTTGATGGCGCTGATGCTTTGATGCTTTCGGGTGAAACAAGTGTTGGTGTTGACCCGGCACATGTGGTCAGCACGATGAGCACCATCATCACGCACATCGAAGCCGAAGCGCTAGATCGCATTCCGGCCATTGAAGATGCTCCTGTGAACACGGCGACTGCCCTATGTGAAGCGGCTGTCACTGTTGCAACAGGAATCGGCGCTGTCTCCCTCGTGGCATTCACCGAAACCGGCCGTTCAGTTCGTCTAGTGTCTAGCCATCGCTCATCAACGCCAATTTTGGCATTCACGCCAAATGAGCGGGTGCGCAATCAGCTGACTTTAGTGTGGGGCACAGAAGCCTTCCCGGCCCTTCCCGTAGTTCACACCGACGACATGGTCGCGCAGCTGGATAAGACACTGCTTGAACTTGGTCGATTTAGCAAGAATGATCCGGTTGTCGTTATCGCTGGTGTTCCACCCGGCGTGCCAGGCACCACGAACGGTATGCGTGTTCACCGTTTGGGTAGTGGCGCTAACAACACCCAGTAGTAAGAACTTGCAGAAGATCCCCGGCCTGTTGCAGGTCGGGGATGTTCTGTGTTTGGACTCGCTTCCGCCTGCAAAATATAGTCATAAGTATGACCACAATGTTAGAGCGACTAATGAGTAGTACAGAACTCCTGCCGGACCAGACGTGCGTGTTGACTGAGCCACGAAATGCACTTCTCAAAAACTTTTCTTAAGTGCCTTTCCACACTTGGCTAATGATCGCGCTAGCTGAGGTAATCTCTGAAACATGATCACATGGCCTGAGGAAATCCCAACAATTGACTTGGGCGATTTAATGCTGCGACCATTTCGAGCCGATGACGCTCAAGCAATCTTTGATGCTTGCCAAGATCGTGATATTCAATACTTCACGACGGTTCCCATCCCTTATGAGTTTGCTGCAGCGGAAAAGTTTCTGAGCCGTCAAGCAAAGGGGTTTGCTGACAAGACTGACTTTGCTCTCGCAGGAGAAGTGGATGGCCAGTTGGCTCTTTGTCTCTCGGCTTTTGATTCCGTTGAGTTTGAACACATCATCAAGATTGGCTACTGGACTGCGCCATCATTTCGCGGCCGTGGCCTGACTTCTCGCGCAGCTGTGGCGCTCACTGACTACCTTTTCAGCATCGGTTATCGCCGTGTGAGCGCAGACACCATGCCAGAGAATGTGGGTTCACAGAAGACGCTTTTGAAGGCAGGGTTCTATTTTGAATCCACTCAGCGTATGGCAATGACCCATCGAGATGGCTCGCAAATTGATGGCCTTGTGTTCGCAAAGATCGCACCTGAGTACGCGTGAGACAAACACCTCGCGAGGTTTAGCCTCGAGGCGAAACACTCGCTTGAGTATCTCAAGCGGCCGAGTAACCCGCGGCGCTTCCATCAAATAGTGAGTCACTGAGTCAACCTTGTGGTGGAATGAGTAAGGAAGAACACCTATCAATCACTGAGTAGTGACAATTTCGAATTGAGGACAACATGATTATTTCGACCATGAACGACATGCCCGGGTATCGAGTGACCAAGGTGATTGGTGAAGTCAGCGGGCTCACTGTCCGCACTCGCCACATCGGAGCGCAAATTGGTGCAGCTTTCAAGGCGATTGGCGGTGGCGAACTTAAGGGTCTTACTTTGCAGTTGTCACAGGCCCGCGAAGAGGCACTTGAACGCCTGACGGAAGAAGCGACCAAACTTGGCGCAAATGCTGTGCTGGCGATGCGCTTTGATTCAAATGAACTTCAGAGTCAGTTCCAGGAGATCCTTGCTTACGGCACCGCTGTAGTCGTCGAGCCGATCTCTTAGGTTCGCGCGATTCAAGAGAATCATTCTGAAGCGAGACAAAAGCGGCCGCTAAACGTCCTGCAGTACAAGCTTCATTGGTAACCCTTTTGCGGAATCAATGCCCATCAGGCTGGCAGTCTGAGTCGAACTTGGCGTGAGTGTTCACTGCGACTCGGCTTGCGAGTTGAATGCTGTGCCAGTTCGCTGTGCCGCAGAAGTCCTGTGCTAGGTTATGAACACATCGTCCTTTAACACCTGTCCAGTGAGGCAGAAAAGGGGGTAAGACAATGACGCATGTCAATGAACATGGTCCAGACGCCGGTCGCGTCGTTCTCGATTCCGATGATATTTCTCGGGCACTTACACGTCTGGCTCACGAAATTGTTGAGCGTACTCATGGTGCTACGAACCTGACCTTGATGGGCATCCCCACTCGCGGCGCCACTCTGGCAGCGCGTTTGGCTGAACGCATCGCCCAGATTCAAGGCAGTCCCGTGGACGTTGGTTCACTCGATGTCACCATGTTCCGCGATGATCTTCGATTGAGGCCAGCTCGTGCGCTGCAGCCCACGACGATTCCGCCGCTCGGAATTTCTGATCGACTAGTCGTTCTCGTTGATGATGTGCTCTTCTCTGGTCGCACGATCCGCGCGGCACTCGATGCGCTGTCGGAACACGGTCGCCCACAAGCTGTTCAGCTTGCGGTTTTGGTTGACCGCGGACACCGCGAACTCCCGATTCGTGCAGATTATGTCGGGAAGAACCTGCCAACTTCGAAGTCTGAATCAGTGAAAGTCAATCTCTTAGAGCATGACGGCATTGACGCGGTCGCAATCGAGCGTGGCGCATGAAGCATCTCCTGAGCACTGCGGACCTGACTCGTGATCAAGCGGTCAACGTCCTCGACACTGCAAAGCAGCTTGCGGCTGCAACTACGCAAGGTCTGGGTAAGTTGCCACCTCTTCGCGGTCGCACTGTTGTCAATCTGTTCTATGAAGATTCCACTCGCACTCGCATCTCATTCGAGGCTGCAGCTAAACGCCTCAGCGCCGATGTCATCAATTTTTCGGCCAAGGGATCGAGTGTCTCCAAGGGTGAGAGCCTTAAGGACACCGCGCTGACTCTTGAAGCCATGGGAGCGGATGCAGTTGTCATCCGCCACCCGAGCAGTGGAGCGCCGCACCGCTTGGCACATGCTGGCTGGATTTCTGGCGCGGTTGTGAATGCCGGCGATGGCACTCACGAGCATCCAACTCAGGCGCTACTTGACGCTTACACGATGCGACAGAACCTTCGCGATGGCGAAGGTGACCTTGAAGGTGTGAAGGTCACGATTGTGGGAGATGTCCTGCATAGTCGCGTGGCTCGCTCGAACGTGATCTTGCTCCAGACTCTCGGTGCCGAGGTCACGCTAGTTGCACCACCGACCTTGCTTCCGATTGGTGTCGACACCTGGGGTTGCGAGGTGTCGTACAACCTTGATGAATGTCTTGAAGAGGCCGATGCCGTCATGATGCTGCGAGTGCAGCGTGAGCGGATGAATGCGTCCTTCTTCCCGACTACCCATGAGTACAGCAACCGTTACGGCTTAAATGTGGCCCGAATGAATCGCATGCCAGCAGGTGGAATCGTCATGCACCCAGGACCGATGAATCGCGGCATGGAAATTTCAGCAGACGTGGCTGACTCGAAGCGCTCGGTCATCGTTGAGCAGGTCGCTAACGGCGTGAGTGTGCGCATGGCAGTTTTGTATTTGATGCTCGGCGGAACGGAGATGGGCGAATGACCAGTTATGTAATC
>Ga0304729_1000450_pt1 | contig 30697 bp, 26 predicted proteins | sample C_131016_MF_Meta_FD_190475 | JGI IMG/M metagenome (GOLD analysis project Ga0304729, IMG submission 190475) | Freshwater microbial communities from Lake Croche, Canada to study carbon cycling - C_131016_MF_MetaG (v2) (version 2) | ecosystem: Environmental > Aquatic > Freshwater > Lake | place... | reverse complement strand
GTCAATAAAGTGGCTGCCCCAGTCGAAGATTGCTCCGCCAGAGACTTCAACATCTGAATGCCAGTACGAACATGGCTTGGAGTATCCGCCAACAAAGCTCTCGTACGAGAAGACGTCTCCAATTGCGCCATCATCAATCAACTTCTTCATTGTAATGAAATCTGCATCAAATCGGCGGTTCTGATACACAACGAGCAGCAAGTTCTTCGATGCAGCAAGCGCAATAAGTTCATCGCACTGTTCAACAGTCAGCGCCATTGGCTTTTCTAGAATTACATGCAAACCACGATTTAATGATTCTTTCGCCCATGAGTAATGGCTATTAGGTGGGGTAGAGATAACAACAAGATCGATCAAACCCGAATCCAACATCTCGGTCGAATCAGTAAAAGTAGCAATGTCCGGGGCTAATATCTTTGCTGCAGTTAATCGCTCTGCATTTGTATCAGAGGCAGCAGTTAAGCGCAGTCCTTGCGTCGCTCCAACTGCGGCGTTGTGTTGATCACCGATTGCACCGTATGCAAGCAGCCCAACGCGAATCTCTTTTGTACTCTCCGACACAAAATCCCCTTTATTTTTGTTAAACAACTTAGAGGAGTCTAACCAACGCTCAGAGATTAGGCACCGCAGAGGAAGATTAATGATGCGTACTCGTATTTAAATCACTCTAATTGGGCGGGGCTGAAATAGAAGTGACCCACGCCGACGAAACGCAGGTCACCCTATGTATATGCGACTGGTGAGAGTCGAACTCACGACCTGCCTTTCGTCGGAGGGCTGCTCTATCCGCTGAGCTACAGCCGCATTACGCGACCATAAGTTGATGTGCCAAAGTAGATTTACTGATTTGCGAAAATTGTTTATAACTATCCACTGTGTAAAGTGATATGGTTTAGGAACTTCGTCGGAAGGCTGCAAAAAGCCCCTAGATATTCACTAGGGGCTTTTTCATTGCTTGTGCGCCTGAAGGGATTCGAACCCCTAACCTTCTGATCCGAAACTTGAGCACATATTGTGGCCGTTTTAAGAGCTCTGATGCCCGATCATAAAACCAATCTGCGTCTGACCCTGGTAATTAATATCTGTGAAATCAAGATGGAACTCATAAATTCCATCATGTGCAATATCGCCGAACTCATTTACTCCAACGCCTGGTCCGATGGGGAATTTTTGTATCTCGGAGGCGCCGCCGTACGAATCTCGATAAACGACCGTGAGCTCTGCAATCAGGCCACCTTGCGCGCCTTTTGGTTGTGCGAAGATTTCAATCATCTGCCCCATGCGAAGTCGGAATGGGAAGATTGCATGTCGAGAGGCATCGTTTCCTCGTTCAACATTCATGCGAGCAAATTGCGGCAGTGCAAGCACGCCCACGTCAGCGGAGTCTTGGCTATAAGAGTTTGATTGAATTACAGATTTACCTGAGCCGAAGAGTGAACTGTTCCCGACGAAATAACCAATAGCAATGATGGCAAAGAGTGCAATTGCCGCCCCGAGGGCGATAATCCATTTACGGATGCGACGCCTGCGGACTTTTTCAAAGACGATATCGGCAAGGAGATCGTTACCGACCATGTTTACACCGAGAGCTTCAAACTCACGACGGATGAGTGGATCAAAATTATTGCTACTCATTCTTATCCTCCTCCCCTGCCTCGATAATCGCTGCCCGGTCCGCTGCGTTGATTGAGAATCGAGAATCGTCTTTCGGTGAAAATTGTACATATTCAGAGATTGCAGAACGTCCGCGCGCCAAATGAGAAGCGGCTGTACCAGTCGGAATCTCCAGATTTTGAGAGATCTCTTTAAGTGAATATCCATAGTCGTAATACATAAGGAGCACAGCTCTTTGTGCTGACGTGAGTGATGCGATTGCGGCTTGAACAATTAAGCGTTCAGCTATGTCTTCAGATTGATCCGCCAGTTGAAGAAGTGAGGCAACAAGTTCGAGTGGGATTTCGTTCTCTGCTTGCTTGCGGCCATATTTGCGGCGAAAATCAGCATGTTTGCTGACCATGACTCGAATTGTGTAGGCCTCGAGATTTTCGTGATCTTTGAGTTTCCGCCATCGCTGATAAACGTCGGCGAGAGCTTCTTGCAAAATATCAGGGGCATTTTGAATATCAAAGGCGATTGCTCGTGCAGCCTTTGTCAGGGCAATTTCATGGCTACGCAGCCAGGCAGAAAATTCTGCTTGGCTATTACGTGGCACAGTTGGCCTTCGAGCGCTCCACATCGTGACGGTAGCACTTAAAGTAAGCATTTTTACTTGATGGTTATTGTGATCACTTTTTTGACTCTTCCAGCCATAACCGTAAGCGTGTATTTGCCAGGTTTATTGAAAGCGAGATTAGGCAATTTATAGGAACCTGTTGACGAGCTGGTGATATTTGGCAGAACGATATTTTGACCGCTAGGGCCTCTGACTACCTGCGTGATCTTGGTTCCTTTAGTGATGGCGGGAAGCACAATCTGCAGTGGTGCTCCGATTTTGGCCGAGGCGCTGACTGATGTGGCAGTCTTTGAAATTGTGACAGTTAGTTTTGGAGTAGATGTTGTAGCTGATGTGATCACTCCACCACCAAAAGTTTTACTGCTTGCAGAAGGCTGGGGCGATGGCGTGGGTGAAGGCATTGGAGCTGGAGTGACAACTGGAGTTGGTACAACCGAAGGGGCGGGCGTCGGTGTTGAGGTTGGTGTTGGAGTTGGGGTAGGGGTTGGAGTTGGCACAACAACAGGTGGAGCAAAACCACCACCGCCACCTCCTCCACCGCCACCTGAATTAACAACCACTGGAGCGGCAACGACAACTGTGGCTGTATAAGTTTGCGTAGTTGTTCCATCTTGCGCAGTTACAACGATCCTGACTGTGTTATCTCCGGTCACTAATCCTGTTCCACCAGTAACAACTTTTGTGGCATGTGATTCGTTTACCGTAGAAATTAGAGTTACTGACGTAGTTCCATTTACAACATTGATTGATGTTCCTGGAGTAAGCGCAGATGTGCCATTAATACTGAATGTGGCTAGTGTTGCGTCGGTAGACGGAGACAAATCCAGAGCCAAGTAATGTGCCAGGGTTCCTGTTTGGCCGTTGTACGAGTCAATCATGTATTGCTCAGCCGCAGCTTTGAATGTTGTCCAAGTAAACGGTACATCTGCAGTGCCGTATATCGAATCAAAAGTTGTCGATAGGAAGTTTTCCGTGCTTGTGACATCTGGATGCAATATCGCATATGCAGCACGCGCACTCTCCCAAGCTAAATACTTTGTAATTCCATCTGCAGCAATCAAGAATTCTGTCGCCATGGATCCAGTCCAGTATTGCCTTGCAAGATAGGGCAAATAGAGCGCTTGGTTTGCAGGGTCTGGCACCGTATTGGCTGAAATTTGGGCGGAGATAAAATCTCCAGAGGGGGCAGAGGCAAAACCTGTGTTCGAAGGCGTCGAATCTAAGGTGCTATTGAGAACACCGGTATCGCTGATATTTGCAAGTGCAGCACCAAAGAATTGAGAGACACCATCGGTGAATGTGAATGGTCCAACATAACCATTTGCTCCAGCGGCAGCGTTATAAAGTTCGTGATTTGGTACGAATCGCACTTGGTCATTCACTGTCGTTAAAGCTGGATTATTCACTAATACCGTGACGCCACCGCCATCAGCAGGAGATCCTCCTCCTGCTGCAGTCACTCGAAGAGATCCGTCTCCAGTTTGTACCGAAGGCAGCATGCTAAAGACTGCATCGATAAGGCCTGTATTTCTGGACCCGGTCGAGCAAGTGTTATAGAAGTAATCAGAGTAGTAGAGCTGACAAGCAAGATTTTGCGAAGCTTGAGTATCACCAAAGATGTAGAACCGAGTGGTTGAGGCAAGCAATGAAGAGCCCCAGAACTGCATGCCAGTATTTACTTGTTTAATAAATTCAGCTTTGAGATTGGTCGATAGTGCAGGGTCGGCGATATATATAAATTCACCAGTTCGAACCGGCATTGAGTTATACCGTGCCAAGATTGACGCGTAAGCAGCGGCTCGAACAGAGCCGGTCGTAAAGGCTGTTGCTGGTATTTCATTAGAAACAGTCGGAGCCGGATAGCTAGGTACAGCGCTTGTTGGATCTGTGTAAGTCTCCCAAATAGTTATGTACTGATCCATCGAAACTCCAGCAACCCCAAGGGACTTACTCGCAGAAGTCGAGACTGTAATAGTTTCACTATTGACCAGCGGGGTTATCGTAAATTGTGCAATTCCATATGAATTGGTGAGCGTAGAAGCACCCTGAACGGTCACGGTCTCATTAACGAGCAGAATGTTGGAATCTACAGCTCCACGATAGGCAGTTACGGTTACAGTCTCAGTGGATCCTTGATATCCAGTGAGTCCATTGCCAGGTGTATAAGGATGAGAGTTTTCAAATGTCACAGAGAAGTTTGCATAATTTGGATAGTAATAGAACTGCACATCAAGAAGTGAAGTGCCTGGCGCTGAGAGAATTACTTCATAGACGCCAGCAGTGGCGGGCGTGTAAGCAAAACTGAAGTACCCATTTGCATCTGTTGTGACTGTTGGGAGCGTAATAGTCGGCGCCCCAGGAACTGATTCGTGACTCGTCGGCGTTATTACTTTGCTACCAATAGCTGTGTGGGTGTCAGCACCAGTATCGATATAGCCATTGATGGTGAGTGATTCTCCGACGATTGTGCTTAAAGTATTTGGAGTCAGCAAGCTGCCAGGGAGCAGATTTGTATCCCGAACATCAAATGCTGGCGTTGGGGTTGCATGTGCGAGCCCACCTGGAATAACCAAGAACCCTGAAATAAGCGCGACGCTCACCAAGTTGCTCAGCCGGCGGATACGGTTCTTGGACATGGCTCCCCCAAAATGAACTCAAAGTTGAGCTCTCATGGGTATAGCCGTAATTAATGCGCTTTTTTATGCAGTGATCTAGATGAACATTAAATAAGAGTTGGGATTTGGAACGGTTTCCATTAAAAAGCCCTAATCGGACGGACTGAAGCGAGATCGTAATACTTATTTGTCATATCTTGCGCGCCCGCAGAGAAGTACTGATACCAAGCCCAGTTGTCATGACCTGCTGCTGTTGAAGAAGACCAGTAAAGCCAACTTGCGAATCCGCCGAAGAGTATTGGGCCGCCAGTACAAGGGGTCGCCACATCTTGTACTAATCCGGATGCCCATTGGCAGAGTACGTTGAGTTCTGCGGTGTCAGGCAAGTACCAATCGTTCCTACTTCCGCCCCCATACGCGCGAGCAACACCGGCTGCGGTTGATGTGTCGTTTCCTTGGAGCAAGATCGCAAGCGAATTGGCATAGCCAAGGCCGAGTGCTGCAGTGGAATTGTTTGCCGTGGCATCTGCAGTAATTCCAGATACAGCGGTCATGTAATTCGCAGGTATTGCCCAGCTTATAACTGGATCGATGCCGGTGTTCCAGCCACTCGGCGCAACTTCTAAGTAGTGGCAGAGACCGCCGGTTGGACTTCCGGTTGTTGTGTGAGTTGTTCCGCAACTAAATCCAGTCACGTTATCAACAAAATAAATTACTCCGCCGCCTGGGCCAGTATCGCCCACAATGCAAGTAAATGTTCCATCACAAGTCACAAAATTAAATGTGTAAAGTCCAGTTCCTGTTGCAGTCCCGGCATCAGAATTCGTTACAACTACATCCACTGTGCCCGGTGAGTGCAAAGGCGTGGTTACCGTAATGGATGTAGGTGAAACCACAGTCACGCCCGTCGCAGCAGTCCCGCCAATTGTGACTATGGCGCCACTGACAAATCCAGTACCAGTAATAGTTATTGAGGTTCCACCGCGTCGGGATCCGGACGACGCGCTTACGCCCGCGATTGTTGGAGTTGATGGGACGCCAAAAGCTCGGATTGGCCAGACTCTGAAATTGGACCCCTTGCCGTAATCGCGACCTCCACCGTTGGAGCTGCTCTGCATCCATGAGTAATTAAAGCCATCCTCTGTTGAGGACCAATAAAGATCTGATACTAACCCTGCAATTAATGCCCGCTGAAGTCGGAGTTGATTCAGTTCATCTTTGGAAGGTAGATACCAATCACTGAGGTTATTTGGACCTCTGAAAGCTTGCGAAATTGTTCCCGCCTTCGCTGTAGTGCTGTCTTGGGCAATCATTGCCAAGGTATTTGAGTATCCGCTTCCGATTGCGGCACTTGTAGTACCAATTAATACTGAAGTATTTCCAGACCAAATATAAAATCCACCCGCCCACGAGCTGGATCCTGAATCGGGAGCTGCTTCAAGATAATGACAGAGTCCGCCGGATGAACTACCCGTTGATGTATTTCCTGGCCCGCAATTAAATCCCGTGACGCTATCTACGTAAAAAATTTGACCTCCACCGGGGCCGGTATCTCCAACAACACAAGTAAATGAACCGTTACAGACTGCGCCAGTAAAGGTGTAGAGCCCTGTGCCTGTTCCTATTCCACTGTCGGAATTAGTTACAACAATATTTGTTGAACCCAATGCATGTGCTGGAGTTATTGCTGTAATAGAGGTTGATGAAACAACAGTCACACTTGTCGCTGGATTTCCACCAATAGAGACTGTAGCGCCGCTTGCAAAGTCAGTTCCGGTAATAGTGATCGATGTACCACCGAGGCGAGATCCTGACGTTGCAGTGACAGAAGTGACTGTGGGAGTTGATATGGGTGGAGGCGGAGCGTCTGGTGGAGAAATATGAATCTCAGAAATAGCTTCAGTGGTGACCATTTGGCTCAATGACGCTGCACTGGAAATTCCGTCAATACTCACTGCAGTAATTGAAAAGCTGTAACTGGTACGAGCCTGTAAGCCAGAGATAACTATTGCCGTGAATAATGAGGGAGAAAATTGAGAAATAATATCGGTGGTCAAGTTTTTAACTTTGTAATACGCGATTGGTCCATCAGTTGTGGTTGGTTTGACCAGAGAAAGTTCAATTTCATCATATTTCACAGCGATTATTGAAGCGATACTTGGGGCAGTTGGCGTCTTTATGACGCGGAAGTAATCCGAACTCACTTGATAGCCGCGACACTTACTCCTGATGAATTGATAGTTATATGCAGGATTTTTCGAGGTGCAAAGGTGGAGCGTTTTGTAATCGGTGCTCGCTGGAATTCCGGTATCCGCTTTAACTATTTGCCAAGTGGAAGGAACCTGGTGCGCAGGACAACTCTGTTGGTTCACTCTTAAAGGGATCTGCGCCTGGGTAATTGGATCAGTACAAATAACTACTTGTTTCGAAGGAGAAGCTGCCTGAACAGGTGAAGTAAAGGCAAGCAATGACGTGGCAAAGAGAGTCAGAGCGCTTGCCACAATCAGTACTTTGCGCACCGGCAACTGCTCTCAGAGAGACTTTCGTTGACTCGCGACAGCTTTATCGAGAGTTGGGGCTAAGCCCACACTCTGCTGAGCGAGGACGGTTGCACCCTAGATCTTTATCAAGTAGAGGGTACGGCTTTACTTGTGAGAAAGGAAGGAAAACTTAAGTGCGCCTGAAGGGATTCGAACCCCTAACCTTCTGATCCGTAGTCAGATGCTCTATCCGTTGAGCTACAGGCGCGTTCTTTGTAGTGCTGGGCAATCCTACCTGCTGATTATCCCTGCCCCAAACTCAGTAATTGAGCGATAGAAGTGGCTTTTACGCGCGGTTTCCCTAGTGGCTCCCCTGCTGAAACTTCAGCGGCATTAATGCGTTGCCATTCGGATTGGTCAACGATGTGATGGTCGGATGAAATTAATTCGGTGATATCTCTTGTTGATTTGGGAGATTTTAAATCTTCAAGAAGCAACTTCACAACATCAGAGGCATCGCTCTTATTAGTACCAATAACTCCTGACGGACCACGCTTAGCCCAACCGACGGTATAGACATTGGTACCAAATACTCGACCCTCGTTGTTATCAATCTTGCCCTTTGCAAAGTTCACGCCTTGGATAGGAAGTGATTCATAGCCGATAGCAGAGATAACCAAGTCGCACTTAAGTGAATAGGTCTCACCAGTATCAACAACTTTTCCATCTTCAATCGCATTGATGCCAAAGATAATTTGTTCAACAGTTCCAGAGCCTTTAATTTCTTTGGGGGCAGAGAGGAATCTAAATTCCATAGAGCGCTCATTGCCCGCATGTGGGTGCTCTGCAATTAATCGCATTGCTTCTAGATTGCTTGCTAAGTGCTTCTCAAGTTCACCAAACTCGGCTTGCGAAATTGCGCGCTGGTGCGCATCTTCAATGAGCTGAGCATCGAAGTAAACATCGGTATGTTCTAGCTTGGGAAGCTCGCGAAGTTCAGGGCTAGTAAATGCAGCATGTTCTGGACCACGACGGCCTGCGATATAGACCTTGCGGATGCCACTTGTGTGCAGTGCATTAATCGCATGATCTGCAGTATCTGTTGTATCAAGTTCGATGGGATTGAGTGCCAACATACGAGCACAATCCATCGCAACATTGCCTGCACCGATGACAACTGCAACTTTGCCTGAGAGATCAATATCTAAATCTGAGTAATCAGGATGGCCGTTGTACCAAGGGACAAATTCTGCAGCAGAGATTGAATTAGCTAAATCTTCGCCGGGAATACCGAGCTTCTTGCCAATCGAAGAACCGGTACACATCACTACGGCGTCATAACGCTCTGTTAAGTCTTTGAGTTCAATATCTTTGCCGAGTTCAACGTTGCCAAATAATCTAAAACCGGGCTCAGCAGCGACTTTCTCGAAGACCTTTGCGACAGTCTTAATCTTGGGATGATCAGGTGCAACGCCTGAACGAACTAATCCCCAAGGAGTAGGCAAGCGTTCAATCATGTCGATCGCAAAGCTGAGCTCTTCCGTCTGTGAATTCTGGAGCGCCTGGGCAGTGAAATAACCTGCGGGTCCCGCACCAACGATTGCAATTTTGTATTGAGGCACGGCCCAAGGTTACAGGTGTTACTTACTTGCTGCGTAAAAGCTAGGAAACCTCGGCATCCAGGTTGGTAATGATTTCTGGATGCCGAGGTTGATCTAGTTATTAAGCGCCGAAGGCGCGGACAGGGCGTAAAGCCAGGGTTTCATCGACACGGTGTCCAAAGTTTGTTTGACCATTACCGAAGTACATGACGGCAGCGTTAGAGCGGGAAGCTCCGTAATTCACGCTCGAACTCCAGTAGTTAGCACTCGCGTTGAATCCACCAAGTCCATCTGTGAGTCCGGTCTTTGTCGAGAAAGGTGAACCACTTATACATTGGGCAGAAGTCACACCAGTGGTTTGTCCATTAGCGTATTTACATAACTCATTGAGTTCGTTGAATGAAGGAACGAACCACTTACCGGCACTTGAGTCTGTTCCAGCGTATGCCCGGGTCCAATTCGCGTAGGAGTTCGACGTCGTATTAGTTGAGAGTGCAGCAAGAGCAACAGTGTTTGCTAGGCCTCGGCCAATGAGCCAGTTATTCTTTTCAATATTTCCTTGGTAGGTGCCAAGTTGTGATGAAGATACAGTCGCACTGTCTTGACCTGGATCAGTTGCATAGTTGAAGGATAAGAACCAACTCTGATTATCCTGCAGTGGAGAACCGGTCTTCCACGTTGATTGAGCAACTTCTAGATAATGGCAAGGGTTGCAATCGGCATTGCCTGGTACTGCGAATCCTGCAGCTGAATAGAAGTAAACAACTCCACCGCCTGGACCAATATCTCCTACGTTACAAACACCATCAAGTACACACGAATATGGTGCATGTGTAGTGCTTTGTAAGGAAAGTTTGGCAACATTTGAAGCTAGAGCTACTGGGTTAATAAATGTCACCGTAAAAGTTCCAGATCCACTTGTGACGCTAAGACCTGTGCTTCCCGTGCCTGCTTGAAAGGTCCCGGCGTTGTCATAAATTGCCGCAGTTGCAGCGGTCGAATTAAACATGGCAAGAGCGGTTGATGTTGTTGAATCATAAACAGAAATATTGAAGTCTGCGCCTGCGCATCCGCCTGGAATTCCAGAAACTGTAATTGTCTTTAAGTAAAAAGCACCGGACCCAGAAGCATTAGCGAAGGTTGCATTCGGAGTCACCGTTAAAATGTTTGATCCGGAGCAAGCGGCGGTAAGAGTCAGGCCTTGGCCAAATTCCACATTTCCGGATGAATTAATAGTGATATTTCCCGCAAGAGTTGTTTGTAAGAAGAAACCGCCAGAAATGACCATCACGACAATGGAAAGCATTGAGACTAAGCGGCGAGAGCGCGAAGGCGTGTTGGACTCATTAAAATCGTCAACATCATCAAAATCAATAATCACGATATATCCCCCCGCTGGCGCCTTAGAACAATGCGCTTAATTATGTGAAAAATAATGGAGTTTGATGCAGACGTGGAAAATTAGATACAGAAGGTGCAATTTAGTGAACAGATGTGACTCTAAAAAGCTCTTACATATCTGGTGTAAAAGTTTGCGCCCTTAGTCCAAGAGATTGATCCAGAGTTCGGCCACACCTGCCCGATACCGTTGTTTGCATTACCGGCATCTTCAGATGAGGACCAGTAATAGTTTGCGGTTAAACCACCTGCGGAGGCGTAACTGCTTTGTCCCATTAGTTGCAGCTCTAAATATGATGGCAAGAACCATTTGCCTACGCTGTTATCTGTCCCGGCATAAAGTGAAGATCCATAAGCTGCGCCGGAGGTATCGGCGGTATAGCCAGTTACGCCATTATTAGAAAGCATCTTTTGGGTATTAGTAAATCCCATTCCAATTGCTTGCGAGCTTGTACCGGCAAGGTGGTTGGTATCTGACGACCAGCGCAGGAATGCATCGATTCCTACATTTTGATTAGTAACAGTTCCCGCTGTCTGGTTCCACTCTAGATAATGACAATTGAGATTGCAGGCGGTGCCAGTCTCAGCGAAACCAGCGGCGTTGTAATAGAAGATTGTGCCTCCGCCTGGCCCGCCACCAATCTGACCGACAACGCAGACTCCATCGTCAATACATGTGGCAGCGATGTGGCCGGAAGATTGAATTGTAATCTTTGCAACGCTTGAAGCTAGTGCAACTGGGGCGCCAAAAGTAACCGTGAAAGATCCTGATCCACTGGTTACTGTTGATCCGGAACCTCCGTGACCAACTTCAAAAGTGCCAGCATTGTCATACACGGTTGCGGTCTTGGTGTTTGTGTTAAATATGGGAAGAGCGGTCGATGTTGCTGAGTCAAAGACTGAGATATTGAAATCTGCGCCGTAACAATTTATTGGAATTCCCGAAACGCTCACACTAGAAAGGTAAAAGGCGCCCGCAGATTGTGCGTTCGTAAACGAACCATTGGGAGTTACTTTTAGGACGCTACTTCCAGAGCATGCAGTAGTTAAATTCGTACCTTGTCCAAATTCAACTGATCCAGTCGATCCAAGATTGATATTTCCAGCAAGAGTTGTCTGCAGAAAGAAGCTCGAGGAAAGGACCAAGACACAGGCAGCGAGAATTGGCAGAAATTTTCTGCGCTTAGGTTCGCTAATGATGTCGTCGGAGAAATCATCAAAAAATTCCTCTTCCGCGCCATCTGAGCGTAAATCAATCACCAATTAGCTGCGCCATTTCTTCTCACACTGCAATCCTGCGCAAAATCTATTCTCTAGGTCTGCTTAATGGTGAGTAGGCCACAATCGGTGCAAATAAGAGAACATCTGTGACAGTCACATCTCTCTATTCCGCTTTCAGGTGGGAAAATTCTCTATGCGACCCACCCGATTGATTTACATCGAAAATGACCCTGCTTTACGAAATATCTTGGGTGAAATGTTGAACGGTAGTCCAGAATTAGAACTGCTTGGAAAATTTGGCGGCGCTGATGAAGTTCTTGATCGCGTACTCGCCACGAGGGCAGATGTTGCTCTAATCGACTTTGCACTCGATCAAAATGGATTAAACGGCATTGAGCTTGGAATCGCTTTACGCAATCTCAATGAATACATCTCTATTGTCATCTATTCGCAATTTTCCGTACGAGCTATGGTGAACCGTGTTCCGAAGAATATGCGAAGTGGTTGGTCCTTCTTTGATAAGTCAGCAACGATGGGCTTAGAAGATTACGTAAGAATTCTGAAAGAGACTGCGACAGGTAAGGGCAACTGGGAAGAGATTCTCGGAGAAGATGGCGCTTCGCAAGCAAATGAATCTTCTATTTTCTTCTCGCTCACTCCGCGTCAGCGAACAGTTATGACCTTAAGCGCGCAAGGAAAGAGCCCCAAAGAGATTGCAGCGCAACTAAATCTCACTTATTCATATGTGCGCAAGGAGCTATCGCGATCTTATGCGGTTTTAGTTCCCAACTCTGACGAGACTTCTGATTTAAAAACTGCTGCAGTACTTAAATACATGGAACTAATGAGAATGGCATGATGCGTCAAAGAATTAAGAAGGTACTTCGCTATATCGGTCCATATCCATACAACCCATACTTAATCTTTCTTTTCTTCTTTGCGCTTTTCTTTTCGCGATTTGTCCCACTTATTGCATATGTCCCAGAGGGCCATGAGAGATGGCGAGCCGGCGGCATTGTTCTCATAGTGTCAGCGTTCCCCGCGCTCATCTATTCTGGTGGTTCACTATTACTCAATAAATTTAGATTCTGGAGCAGCAAAAGCCTCACTCTTTATATTCTTGAAGTCGCTGCTTTTCAATATTTAAATTTTCTTCTTATTCCTCAAATCAATTCGTTCCTTAAGCGTGAAGTTGGCCAGTACAACCAGACTCTGGTTGCGTTGAACCTCAATGTATTTCTTGCCTCTCTTGTATTGGGTTTGATTGCTCTTGCCCTAATGCACCAGGCTGAGCGAAGGATCATTGATCGCCTTACTGATGCGAACCACCTAGTTGATCGTTTAAAGGCAGATCGGCAGCAATTGGTCGAAGCTGATGAGAGAGTCCGGGGGCAGACTTCCCGCTTCCTGCACGACCGAGTTCAATCTGAACTGATGGTGATTGGAATGAAGCTACGTACGATTTTGGGCAAAGCGGATGATGAAGTAAATGAAGTAATAGAAAGAGCGATTTCGCAGTTGGAGAGTACGCGCGCCTCTGATTTAAGAAATTTAGTCGAAGTCTTAGCACCAAACTTTGAGGTTGGTAGGCTTTCTGGAGCACTAAGTATTTTGTTTGAGCAATATCGAGGAAGCATGGACGTGTCGCTAGAGATTGATAACGCTTCAGAAGATTTAAAATCAGAGTCCTCGCTTGGAATATTTCGCATTATTGAACAGGCGCTCGTGAATTCACTTGTTCATGGTCCGGCTAAGCGAGTTCAAATAAGTGTTAAAACCGGTGCTGCTGGAATAACAGAGCTCATTGTTTCTGATGATGGACCTGGCTCTTCACCCGATCTATCGCGTACGGGAGCTGGGACAGCGATCATTAATTCTTGGGTGGGAATCTTAAACGGCAGAAAGGCAATAAATACTTCGCCTGACCATGGCTACCTCTTGATGGTGGTTTTTCCTAAGTAAATCTGGCGGAGACGAAGAGATTTGAACTCTTGAAGGGTTTTACCCCTTACCTCGTTAGCAGTGAGGCGCACTCGACCGGGCTATGCGACGTCTCCAAGTGGTGAGCAGAGTTTACAAGGTTTATCAGTACTTTAAAACTGCAATTTATTTTGGAACCCAGGTGAGCAGCTCTGCATCACAGACGCATCGATCCGCTTCTGCCACGCCTTCGAGAGCTTCTTCAACGTGTAGCCCGCAGCCTTCCCACGTCATCTTTCCGCAGTTATCGCATTTCAGAGGTCTGCACATTTTTTACTCCGGTAACTTGCCGAGGCCGGCATGGGTTTCAAGGATACGCACGTGAGATGGATTGAGCTCATCGAGAGTTTCAACGCCGATTAACTTCATAGATCGAATCATCTGTCCGCGCATAATTTCGAGTGCGCGCTCTACGCCATCTTGTCCACCAGCCATTAGGCCATATAGATAGGCGCGACCTACATAGGTGTATTGAGCACCAAGTGCAATAGCAGCAAGCACATCTGCACCGTGCATGATGCCGGTGTCGATGTGCACTTCGAGATCCTTCTTTAGCTCTTTACGGACATCTTGGAGAAGATGCAATGGGACTGGTGCTCGATCGAGTTGGCGACCACCGTGATTAGAAAGTAGAACTGCATCGACACCAAGATCTGCTGCCTTCTTAGCATCTTCGACATTTTGAACTCCCTTGATGGTGAGAGTTCCCTTCCATTGTTCGCGAATCCATTTTAAATCTTCAAAGGTCATTGTTGGGTCGAACATATAGTCGAGCAGTTCTCCAACGGTTCCGTTCCAGTTGGACATTGATGCGAATTCAATCGCAGGAGTTGTCAAGAAATTCCAGACCCATTCCGGACGAGGAATTGCATTGAGGACTGTCTTTGCAGTCAATGATGGTGGGACAGTCAAACCGTTGCGATAATCGCGCAAGCGATGCCCTGATGCGGGCACATCAACTGTCAACATTAAATTCTTAACGCCAGCTTTTGCAGCGGCGTCGACCAGGCGCATTGAACCTTCACGGTCTTTCCACATATATAACTGGAACCAGTTGGTACCGCCAGGTGCAGCAGCTACAACATCTTCAATCTTTGTGGTGCCGAGTGTGGAGAGAGTAAATGGAATTCCGAATTTCTCAGCTGCGCGCGCTCCGGCAATTTCTCCCTCAGAGTGCATCATGCGAGTAAAACCAGTTGGTGCAATGCCTACGGGCATATTGAAAGTGTGGCCAAGAGTGGTGCGAGTTAGATCTGCTTTGGAAACATCACGCAAGATGTGCGGGCGGAATTCAATATCGAGAAATGCTTGGCGGGCACGGCTGAGGCTGACTTCAGACTCGGCAGCGCCATCGGTGTAATCAAATGGGCCTTGTGGAGTACGACGCTTAGCGATGGTGCGCAGGTCCCAGATTGTTAGTGCCGCATCTAAACGCGCCTTCTTGCGATTGAACTTGGGCAGAGTGAAGCGAAGTAGTGGCTTAAGGTCGCGCCATTTAGGAAATTGACGCTTGAAGTTCTTGTTGGACATTGTCTTCGCTTTCTCTTTGATTAGGAGATTCTTAAAGTTGCGCGGTGAGATGTTGTTGGAGCAGTGGAAGCACGAACAATAAGTCGAGGTTGAAATTCAATACGTTGATGCACGTGGCGTTCTGGGTTTTCACATTCAGAAATAATGAGTTCAGCGGCGGCGTATCCGAGTTCGTATGCGGGTTGCGAGATAGATGTCAGTGGTACTGCAGCGCTATCTGCGAAATCGATATCGTCATAACCAATAACCGATACCTCTTCAGGGATTGAGATCCCTTTTTCACGCAGCGCTCGAATCGCACCAAGTGCAATCATGTCGTTGCCACAGATAATTCCGGTGAAATCTACTTCATTCTCAATCCGCTTCTTTATTGCATCGTATGCGCTCTGCGCGCTCATAGAATCAAGACGGAGTTCGGTAATTGTTGGTTGTTCAGCTGCTGCAAGTTTTGCAATCGCATCTGTAATACCTGCGCTGCGATCTGCAACTTGAGGGATATCCGCTTTACCAGTAAGCAACAAAATTTTGCGGTGGCCGAGTTCTTGTAAATGCGTGAGTGCGAGTGAGCCACCATATGAATCATTAACTGCAACGCTGCACGCCTGCAATCCGAGTGCTGGGCGATCGACCAAGGCTAAACGAATTCCTTTTTCGGTAACACTGGCGAGCGCCCGATTTGAATCTCGTGCAGGAGTAATGAGGATGCCTTCAACATTTTGTGCACTTAGTACATCTAAGTACTGCACTTCTTTCTCTGTGCTTGCATCGGTATTGCAGAGGATCACAACATATTTAGCAGCAAATGCGGCATCGTTAACTCCGCGAGCAAGATCAGTAAAGAATGGATTAGAGATATCGGGTACGACTAAACCGATCACGCGATTGCGTCCTGCGCGAAGGTTGCGCGCTGATGCGTTAGGAACAAAGCCCATATCTTCAATAACTTTTTGAACTTTACGCAGGGTGCGGGGGGCGAGCACATCAGGGCGATTAATTGCGTTGGAGACAGTGCCTAAAGAGACTCCGGCTGCTTTCGCCACATCTCTAATACTGGCCACAGCAGCTCCCCTAAATTGAACAGAATTGATTGAACACTTGAAACGATACAGGATTTAAAGCGAGGCTGGCTACCTGTTCAATTTGAACAGATCGGCATCTTGCGCTTGATTGACGCCATTTCGCTCAATGAATAACCTTGGGCATCTGCTTAAAACGGTTCAAGGAGAATCTTATGGAGAGAGTCGCATTCCGCCTCAAGGTACGTAGAGAGATGATGGATGAATACGCCCGCAGACATGCCGATGTATGGCCAGAGATGCTCGAAGCTCTGCGTTCTACTGGCTGGAGCAATTACTCCATATTTCTCGATCGCGCCGATGGCGCCCTCTTTGGCTATTTCGAGACGCCAGATTTAGCAGCAGCCCTTGCTGGAATGGGTAAGACCGAGATCAATGAGAAGTGGCAGAAAGATATGGCGCCATTCTTTGAAAATCTAGATGTTCCTGCAGATCAAGGCTTCATCAAGCTCGAGCAAGTCTTCTTTCTTCAATAATTTATCTCTGCCTACTACTAAGAGGAGCACAGCATGGCATCAAAGGCCGACGTCAAGAAAGTTCTCGACCGACTACAAGTCGAAACTCCATCATGGGCATACGGAAATTCTGGAACGCGCTTTAAAGTCTTTGGTCAACCGGGCGTTCCACGCGATCCCTTTGAAAAGGTGGAAGATGCGGCGCAAGTACATAAGTACACCGGTGCTGCGAATAGCGTTGCACTACATATCCCATGGGACAAGGTTGAGGACTACGCGAAGTTTGCCAAGCACGCCAAGGATTTAGGCGTTGTGCTTGGCACCATTAACTCCAACACCTTCCAAGATGATGATTACAAGTTGGGCTCTGTCTGTCACCCAGATAAGAAAGTGCGCGAAAAGGCAGTCCGCCACCTGCTCGAATGTATCGGGATTATGAATATCACTGGCTCGCAAGATTTGAAGTTGTGGTTTGCCGATGGCACCAACTACCCAGGACAGGACAACATCAGTGCTCGTCAGGATCGCTTATCTGAATCACTGCACGAGACTTACAAGCATTTAACTGGCAAGCAGAGAATGCTCATTGAGTATAAGTTCTTCGAGCCATCTTTCTACACCACAGATATTCCTGATTGGGGCACTTCATACGCGCACTGTCTACAACTCGGTGAGCGCGCAATGGTCTGTGTTGATACTGGCCACCACGCACCAGGAACAAATATTGAATTTATCGTCGCTTTCTTGCTCCGCGCAAAGAAGCTTGGTGCATTCGACTTTAACTCACGCTTCTATGCTGATGACGATCTAATTGTCGGCGCCGCAGATCCATTCCAGTTATTCCGTATTCTCCATGAGGTAAATATCAATGGTGGTTTTGATGTTGGAACTCCGGTCTCATTTGTTCTCGATCAATGCCACAACATTGAGGCGAAGATTCCTGGTCAGATTCGCTCCATTCTTAACGTGCAAGAAGCAGCGGCAAAGGCTGTTCTTGTTGATCAAGATGCACTTAAGGCGGCCCAAGCTTCTGGGGATGTACTTGAAGCACATGGCGTACTTATGGATGCATACAACACCGATGTTCGCCCACTTCTTGAAGAATGGCGCACTGAAAAGGGAATTGATCCCAACCCTATGAAGGCATTTAAGGCTTCCGGGTATTTGAAGAAGATTGCGGACGAACGCGTCGGCGGTAACCAAGCTGGATGGGGTGCATAATTAAAAAGCTATCTGAGTTAACTCCCGCAGTTAACGAACTCATTGCTCGCTCTAATCGTTTAGGTGCTGACCCAAAGGTCACAAACTATGCCGGTGGCAATACATCTGCCAAAGGAACGATTACTGATCCCATTTCAGGTAAGCCCACTTCACTTCTCTTTGTAAAGGGATCTGGCGGAGACCTAGGCACACTTAAAGAAGAGGGCCTCGCAGTTCTTTATACCGAGAAAGTGCACGAGTTAAAGAACGTCTATCCTGGTGTTGAACGCGAAGATGAGATGGTTGCACTCTTTGATTACTGCCTATTCGGTAAGGGCGGAGCAGCACCTAGCATCGATACTTCAATGCACGGGCTAGTCGACAAGTTACATGTCGATCACCTGCATCCAGATTCCATTATTGCTTTCGCAACTTCTTCAGATGGACCAGCGATAACGAAGAAGTGTTTTGGCGATGAGATTCTCTGGGTTGACTGGCGTCGCCCTGGCTTCCAACTCGGATTGGATATCGCAAAGATTGCTGCTGAAAATCCCAACGCTAAAGGCTGCATTCTTGGAGGTCACGGCCTAACTACCTGGGCTGATACTTCAGATGAGTGCGAGAAGCGTTCATTGGATGCAATTAAAAAAGCAGAAGATTTCATTAAGGCGAACGGTAAAGCCGATCCATTTGGCGCACCTGTTGCTAAGTACAAGGCGCTACCTGAGTCTGAACGTCGTGCCCGTGCTGCGAAGTTATCGCCAATTCTGCGTGGTGTAGCTTCGCAAGATGCGCGCATGGTCGGTCACTTCACCGACTCAGATGTTGTCTTAGATTTCATCGCAAGTGCTTCACTTCAGAAGTTAGCTGCACTCGGTACCTCATGCCCAGACCACTTCTTACGCACCAAGGTCTCACCGATGGTTGTTGATACCGAGCCAGGAGCTGATCTAGAAGATGTAATCGCTCGTATCCGCATTCTCCACGAGGAATATCGCGCTAATTACTCCGCTTACTACAACCGCCATGCAACTAAAGAATCTCCTGCAATTCGTGGCGCCGATCCACTCATCATTTTGGTTCCTGGCATCGGAATGTTCTCGTATGGCAAAGATAAACAGACCGCACGCGTTGCTGGCGAGTTTTATGTCAACGCTATTAATGTGATGCGCGGTGCTGAAGCACTCTCCACTTACGCACCTATCTCTGAATTTGAGAAGTTCCGTATTGAGTACTGGGATTTAGAAGAGGCAAAACTTCGTCGTATGCCTAAACCAAAGGCGCTACAAGGGCACATTGCACTTGTCACCGGTGGCGCATCAGGTATCGGTCGCGCGATTGTTCAGCGCTACTTCGATGAAGGCGCATGTGTGGCGATTGCAGATCGCGACCTTGAAGGAGCTAAAAAGCTCATTGCCGAGATGGGTAACTCTGAACGCTTGCTCGCAGTTGGCGTGGATGTCACTCTCGAAGATCAAGTTGCTGCTGCAGTTGATGCAACAACTCTTGCCTTCGGTGGCATTGATATCTTGGTCAACAACGCTGGACTCTCACTCTCCAAGTCATTAGTGGAGACAACAGTTAATGACTGGGATCTCCAGCACAATGTGATGGCTCGCGGTTCATTCTTATTCTCGCGCGAAGTCGCAAAGGCCATGATTCTGCAGAAGATGGCCGGAAACATTCTCTACATCGCCTCTAAGAATGCAGTCTTTGCTGGTCCGAACAACGTTGCATACGGTGCAACCAAAGCAGATCAGGCACATCAGGTTCGATTGCTTGCAGCAGAACTTGGCGAACACGGTATCCGTGTTAACGGCATAAATCCTGATGGCGTTGTACAAGGATCTGGAATCTTCGCTAGTGGCTGGGGCGCCAATCGCGCAGCTGTCTATGGCGTGGAGGAAGAGAAGCTCGGTGCGTTCTACGCACAGCGCAGCATCTTAAAACTCGAAGTCCTTCCATCTCATATTGCAGCAGCGGCCTTCGCCTTTGTTGCTGGTGATTTGCCACTAACTACTGGGCTGCATATTCCAGTAGATAGCGGCGTAGCGAGTGCATTCCTGCGCTAACTATGGCTTCTTACGCAGCAATTGATTTAGGTGCAACTAGCGGCCGCGTGGCCGTTGGCACGATTTCAGATGGAAAAATTTCCTTTGAAATCATTCACCGTTTTTCAAATGATCCTATCGATGACCCAGTAGATGGGTTGCTCTGGAACTGGTCAAAGCTGCAAGAAGAAGTTCTCGTTGGTCTCAAGATGGCAGTGAAGAAGTATGTATTAACTTCGGTTGCAGTTGATTCTTGGGGAGTGGATTACCAACTGCTGAAGAAAGATGGCGCGCTCAATCCAAGAGTTTTCTCCTATCGAAATCTACGACTTGAAGGAGTCATGGAGAATACAGTCAAGCTTGTTGGCAAAGAGCGAATCTATAAAAGCACCGGAATTCAGTTTCTTACCTTCAATACTATTTATCAACTTATTGCAGGACTTTCAATTGATGAATTTGCGGATGCCAGCCAATTTCTCATGCTCCCCGATGCGCTCAATTACTTTCTCTGCGGAAGCATGACTCAAGAAGTTACCAATGCATCGACAACACAGCTATTAGACCCGACTACTCGCGATTGGAATTGGGAGTTAATTGCAGAGCTTGATTTGCCTAAGGGCATTTTTCCAGCTCTTCATGAGGCCGGAACGACGCTCAGCAAGATCAAAGGACATGGACAACTTGATGGGATTCCAGTTGTAGCAGTTGGATCGCACGACACGGCATCCGCAGTTGCCGCAGTACCAATGACTAACCCTGAGAAATCAATTTATATCTCTAGTGGTACTTGGTCACTTGTTGGCTACGAGAAATTGCAGGCTAATACTTCCAATAAGGCATTTGAAATCGATTTAACAAATGAATTAGGCGTACAAGGAACAGTCAGATCGCTTCGCAACGTCGCTGGAATGTGGCTGTTGTCAGAGTGCCAGCGCGATTGGGCTGCCCAAGGACTAGACATTAAAGTCGAAGAACTTGTTGCCGCAGCACAGAAGGTGCCCACTAACTCGTTCCTCATTAATCCCAATGACCATCTCTTCTTAGCTGCTGGAAATATGGTCGGGCGAATTGCAGAATATTGCATTGCAAATAACGCACCAGTTCCGACGACTCCGGCCGAGTACGCTCGCTGTATCTTCGATAGTTTGGCTGCTGCATATGATCAAGTTATTTCAGATTTTGAAGAGGTTGAAGGTCATAGTTTTGATGTGATTTATGTTGTTGGTGGAGGTAGCGCTAATGACTTCCTCAATCAATTGACTGCTGATGTCACCAGAAAAAAAGTCATTACAGGAGCAGTGGAAGCGACGCTCTTAGGAAACATTGGAATGCAAGCGATAGCCGCCGGAGAAGTATCAGGCCTGCCTCATTTGCGTGAGATGATTTCAACTTCAATAACGCAGAAGGTTTTTCTTCCCTCATAAGCTAAAGAGGCGTAGACTTTTAACATGCGTTCGCTTCTCTGTGTTCCAGCTAGTCAGCCAAAGATGGTAGATAAAGCTCTTGCTCTGGATTGCGACCAGATAATTCTTGATCTTGAAGACTCAGTAATTCCGGCCGATAAGGCGGCAGCTCGCGCCTATCTCAAAAACTTTTTAAAGACTGTACCGACTAAGAATCGACTATCTCTTCGCCTGAACGAACTCGCTAGTCCATTTGCTAAAGCCGATATTGATCTCGTATGTGGACTTAAGCCACAACCACTGAGTTCGGTAATTCTTCCAAAAATTCATAGCTTGGACGATGTAAAGAAGTGGGCGAAGCTCCTTCCCAAAGGTATGCAACTAGAAGTTCAAATTGAAAGTGCAATGGGTTTGGTGAAGGCGCCAAAAATTGCCTCTCACCCACAAGTTATCTCACTCGCTTTTGGACCAGCAGATTTCATGGCCTCTGCAGGAATGCCAAGTTCTAGTCCTGGAACTCCTTTGCCAGAGGCCGAGAACGCACTGCAGTGGCCATTACTGCAGATAGTTATTGCAGCACACGCGCACGGAAAGCTTGCCTACGATGGACCGTACTTTCAGATTGCAGACCACGTTGGCCTCTCCCGCGCTACACATACTGCTCGAGCATTAGGCGTCGATGGTAAATGGGCAATTCATCCAGATCAGATTGCGCTTATTAATGAAGCATTCACGCCAAGTTCGGCAGAGATTGCACGGGCACAAGAATTAATTTCTGCATACAACGCATCATCGGGGGCAGCCAATTTTGATGGCTTAATGATTGATGAAGCGTCAAAGAAAGTTGCAGAACGATTATTAGAGAGAGCTACTCAGATTCGCAAATAGCGATTGGATCGCCAGTCTTAATTTCATCACCATTCTTAAAGAAGATTTCAACTAACTTGCCAGCTACCGGCGATGGCACATCAACGTTCGCCTTATCGGTCTCTACTTCCATCAGTGAATCACCAACGGCGACAACATCACCGGCGGCCTTGTTCCACGCGACTAGATAAACCTCGTCAACTGTGTCACCAACGCGCGGCATCTTAATTGTCATCTTCATGGCTATCCGACTTTCTGAGTTGTGAAAATGTTAGAGAACATATCTTTTAGAGTTGGTTCAGGATCTTTGCTTGCTTGCTCGATTGCGGCTTCGACAATCTTTTCCGCATCAGCCTTCATCTGGGCAATCTTTGCTTCGTCCAAGATTCCCTTCTTGATGAGTGCTTGTTCGGTTAGAAGGATTGGATCGCGCTTCTGCCACATCTCGAGTTCACCTTCTGGGCGATAGAGCGCTTGATCGGCGCGTGAATGGCCGGAGAAACGGTAAGTCTTAGCTTCAACCAGAGTTGGGCCATCACCACGACGTGCGCGATCAATTGCCTCTTGCATCCCGGTCTGGACTGCGTAAATATCCATGCCATCAATTTTCATACTTGGCATTGCGTAGCTATCAGCGCGGATATGTAAATCTTCAATTGGAGTTGAGAGATCGAAACGGGTGTATTCGCCATATACGTTGTTGTTGATAACGAACACAATCGGGAGCTTCCAGATAGCAGCTAAGTTCATCGATTCATGGAAAGCGCCGATATTTGTTGCGGCGTCACCAAAATAGGCGACTGCAACGTTCTTCTTCTTTTGAATCTGGAACGCAAGTGCTGCGCCAGCTGCAACTGGCATTCCGCCACCAATAATTGCTGAAGTTGGAAGTACGCCGACCGAGCTGTCGCACATATGCATCGATCCACCAACGCCACCAGCACAACCAGTGGACTTACCCATAATTTCGGCCATTACTGAATGCGCCGAAATTCCAAAGGCGAGTGCGATGCCGTGGCTGCGATAGGTAGCAGCGATGACATCGTCGTGATTGAGAACGGTAGCTAGGCCTAAGTTAAGCGCTTCTTCACCAACACAGAGGTGGGTGGTGCCACGAATTTCACCGGCGGCAAAGAGTTCGTTGGTGCGCTTCTCGAATTGGCGAATCTCAAGCATGCGCTCATAACAAGCAAGGTCGTTGTTCTTCAGGACTTTACGACGTTCTAGTGAAGTGCTCATTTGCTTAGACCTTCCGTAATCCACCACGGTTGTGGAACTTCATTAGCGGAGACTGCTTTCGAGATGGCTGCAGCAACATTAGGAACAGTCGGTATGTAGCGCGCTTCGAGGGTTCCGTTATATGGAACAGGAACATCTGGAGCGGTGATTCTAAATGGTGCGCTCTTTAACGCTGAGAATGCTGCTCCGGTAGCAAAGGAGATGATCTCAGAACCCCATCCGCCTGACCACGGTGATTCTTCGACAACAACCAGGCGGCCAGTCTTCTTTACTGAATCTAGAACAGTGGCGCGATCCCATGGAACAAGCGTTGCAAGATCGATGAGTTCGGCTGAAACACCTGATTCTTTAATTGCATCACGCGCAACGTTGACCATATTTCCGAGTGAGACAACAGTGATGTCGGTTCCCGTTTGAAGTACGCGAGCTTTGCCAATTTCCATCTTGAGTGAGGTATCTACTTCACCGCGCTCTGCATAGAGAATGCGAGGTTCGAGGAACATCACTGGATTGTTATCGCGGATTGAAGCGCGAAGAAGTGAATATGCAGATTGGGAATCGGAAGGTTGTACTACTTTGAGGCCAGGTGTGGCAGCAACCCAGTTTTCAAGAGTTTGTGAATGTTGACTTCCAAAACCGAGTCCCGATCCGCATGATGCGCGGACAACCATAGGAACGGAGTATTCGCCCTTAGATAGGTAATGCATCTTTGCGCCCTCAGTAACGAGTGCATCGAGTGCGACGCCAAGAAATTCCATAAACATAATCTCAATGACTGGACGCATGCCCATCATCGCAGCGCCCACAGCAGCGCCAGTAAATGCCATCTCAGAGATTGGAGTATCGCGCACGCGAATTGGACCGTAAGTGTCGAGTAGGCCCTCGGAAGTTTTGAATGGACCTTCAGCAGCTGCAACATCTTCGCCGAAGAAAATGACAGATTCATCGGCCGCCATCTCATCCGTGAGTGCAGCGACAATTGCCTGCCTAAATCTCATTGCGGTCACGAGCGCTCGATTCTCTTATTGGTTAATAGCTGAAAACGTGCCTAAAACCACTACTGGAAACGATTGCTAGATTACTTTAGGGGTATCGGTTAGTCAACAAATAGCAGATAATCAACCATGGCAATTAAGCCCTTAGCAGGGTTAAAAGTATTGGATGCCACATCCAATATCGCTGGCCCCTATGGCGGGGCAATCCTGGCCGATTTAGGGGCAGAGGTAATCAAGATTGAGGTTCCTTCAGGAGATCCATCTCGCTCTATGGCGCCGATTGATGGCGACAAGTCCGCATATTTCAATGTTGTTAACCGAAATAAAATTGTCAGAGAAATAAACCTTAAGAGTGCTGAAGGAAAGGCAGAGCTCAACGAACTACTGAGCACTGCCGATATATTTCTTACGAACTTTCTGCCTGATCGCTTAAAAGCGCTGCAGCTAACTCCTGATGAGTTGATGGCTAAACATCCACAACTCATCTTTGGAAATCTCACTTCATATGGTGCGACCGGTGCTGATGCGTCAATGCCTGGTTACGACGCTACTGTGCAAGCACGCACCGGAATCATGCACGTTACCGGCGAACCAGATGGCCGGCCAGTACGAGCAGGAGTTTCAGTTCTAGATATAGGAGCAGGCACATGGCTGGCCATGGGAATTCTTGCTGCTGTTATTGAGCGAAGTAAAACTGGCAAGGGTTCACTTGTTGAAACTTCGCTGTATGAAACTGGTATCTCGTGGGTGAGTTATCACTTGGCTGCTTATCAAATATCTGGTGAACCTTCTGTGCGAAGTGGCGCAGGCCATCCCACATTCTCACCATATGGAATCTTTAAAACTTCCGACGGCGATATTTGCATTGGCGTTGGAAGCGATGGTGTATTTACAAAGTTATGTGAACAAATAGGCCGCGGTGACTTAATCATTAACCCGCTCTATGCAAAGAATGTTGATCGGGTCACAAATAAAGCGAGCCTGCATAAGGAAATTGAATCAGCGCTCAAAGGCCAGAGCGCTATCTACTGGGCCAAGAAGCTCGGTTCACATGGCGTTCCGGCAGATCTCGTTGTTCCGCCTGAGGCGCTCTTCAATGATCAACAGGAGAAAGAGGTAGGAATGCTGCTACCTAACCCTGATAAAGATTCTGCCGTGAAGTGGATTCCAGGATTGCCTATAAAGATAAATGGAGTGCGCCCCGAGATTTACCGAAGCGCACCGCATAAGAGCAATTAATTATTTCTGACGGTACTTATTAACTACATCCTCGTTGATTTCAATGCCTAGCCCTGGCTTGCCCAATGGTGGGTAAACCCAGCCATCTTTGTGGGTTAAAGGCGTTGTAACTAAGTCATTCTGCATGGGGTTGGCAAGAGGCTTAAATTCAAAAAGCTTAAAGGCCAAACTGCTAAAGCTGACTGCAATGCTCGCTGCTGAAACAATCGCAGATGACCAAGCATGAGCATTAGCTTGGCGCTTTGCTGATTCAACGCGAGAGACAATCTTGGTAAATCCAGTAACGCCTTCGACGCGACCCGGATCAATTCCAAATACATCGCAGGTTCCGGTCGCAAGAATTGCTTCATAACCAGCGACGTTCCATTCGCGTTCGCCGTAAGCAATAAGGGTCTTGGTCTTATCGCGAAGTGTTCGGTAACCCTCTGGGTCCCATGCACCTAGTGGCTCTTCAATCCAATCAATGTTGTACTCATCAAATGCTTGAACGCGCTTTACCGCGGTTGCAACATCCCACTTAATTGCATAACCAAGGTCAATCATTAACTTCTTATCTGGACCGATTGCTTCACGCATCTGTTTTACATATTCAACATCGCGATCGTGCTCATAGCCGAGATTTGCGTTGCCACGCTTTCCGAATCCAACTTTCATTCCTTGAACGCCGGTTGCCATCCAACCTTTAGCTTGTTCAGCCATTGCAGGAATAGATGAATCGTGTGCATGCCCAGATGCAATCGCTGGAAGTTTTTCGTGAACCGGCCCACCAAGTAATTCAAGCAAACTGGTGTTCAGCGCTTTACCTTTAAGGTCCCAGAGGGCGATATCGATTGCAGAGAGTGCGTATGCCGCTAAACCACCGCGATAGCCGTACCACCAATAACGTTCGCGAATTGAATTCCAGATTGCGTGATTATCAATTGGAGACTTTCCGATGACGAATTCAGAAAGGCCATCGATGAGAGCAGCGACTGCAAAGTTTGCTTCTTTGAACTGGGTAATCGATTCGCCCCAGCCGACTAGGCCATCATCGGTCGTAATTTTGACGAGGCACAAGTAGCGCTCGGCCTTAAAGTCATTGGGCTCGGGATAGGCGACCGGAATCGGTTCAACTTTTACAATCTTCACAAAAAAAGCGCTCCTTAGCTCTATTCCTGGCTCGTTATTGGTACTAACTTACTCCTAGGAAAAGATTTATTAAAGAGAACTGGAGAGAAAGATGGCTGATCTCATCCCAATCATTGATACCCATATGCACTTGTGGGATACCAAACACCCTGAATTAAAGTGGGTCTGGCTCGATAAAGATGCCATGCATCCGATTCTCGGAAACATCGATGCAATTAAATCTGTTGCCTTTGTTCTCAAGGATTTATGGGCAGAAGCTCGCTTCTCTGGCATCTCAGGTTTTGTCCACGTGCAAGCAGCGATTGGTTCTCCTGACCCAGTAACCGAGACTGTCTGGCTTACTGAAATGGCTAAGACTGGCCCAGTTCCAATGCGAATTATCGGTGACTCGCCACTCGGTGCAGAAGGTGCGATTGCGCAACTACAACGCCACCAAGAATCACCACTCTTCGTCGGAATTCGCGACTTTAATGCCGAAGTTATGTTTGCAAAGAAAGAAATTTCTCCAACTTATGAGAAGTCTCTGGAATATATGGCGAAAGAGGGTCTGGTCTTCGACCTTGACTGCGAATGGCAGAACATGGATGAGGCGCTAAATCTTGCCCATCGCCATCCAAATCTTCAGATTGTTCTTGAGCACATTGGTTTCCCACGCAAGCGCGATGATGAGTACTTCAAGAATTGGAAGAAGGCTATTAATCGTTTAGCAAAAGCAGAGAATGTCACCATGAAAATCTCTGGCATTGGAATGACTGATCCGCTATTTACCAAGAAGTCATTGCGTCCATGGGCAGAAGAATCACTCGAGGCCTTTGGTCCTAAGCGAACTGTTCTTGGTTCTAACTGGCCGGTCGATCGCCTCTTCGTCTCTTACGCCACCATGTTGGATTTCACTCGTGATTACATCTCAACTTTGAGTAAATCAGAGCAAGAGAAGGTCTGCCACAAGAACGCTGCTCGCCTCTATAAGTTCTAAGAATTAACCACCTGAAGCTGTAACGGCTTACGTACAGCAAAAAGTTGTGGGTAGTTAATTTCTTCTTGAACTACCCGCAAATTCGGAGCGCGTTCTAAGAGAACTTCCAACAGTGTCTTCGTTTCTAGGCGGGCTAAAGGTGCACCAATACAGAAGTGGATTCCGTGGCCAAAGCTGGAATGCCCTAAATCTTCACGGTCAACCAGGAATGAATTTGGCTCTTTATATTTAGCGGGATCGCGATTTGCGGCACCGATGATGAAGTGGCAGTAATCGCCCTTCTTAATCAATTGACCACCGATTTCCAGATCTACTGAGGCCACTCGTGACTGCTTGAGGATCGATGAGTCGTAGCGAAGCGCCTCTTCCACAGCAGCCTCTACTTTGGTGCGATCAGCGAGCAATTTCTTCTTCTCTTCTGGATTGTTGTGGAGCGCAATCATTAAATTGCCAATCAGACCTTCGGTAGTTTCAAAGCCAGCAAAGAAGAGCTGAATAGTCAGTGCCGCTAATTCCTCATCAGTGAGATGGTCTTCGCTCTTGTCCATACTTACTAATTTAGAGAGCAGATTCTCACCTGGATTGCGCCGTAGTTCATCGAAGAGTGTGAAGAGATAAGTCTCGGCTTCGATAGAGGCATCATTTGCTTCCTTCGCTGCTTCATAACCAACCTGTGCAGAAGCGCTAAAGCCAGCATGCTTATCGGACCAGCGTCGCACATCGCTCTGGCGTTCGGCTGGAATACCGAGCAATTCACAGATAACAATGGCGGGCAATCGAAATGAAAGTTCTGACACGAGATCAAACTCTTTTTTAGTTAAAGCTTTTGATACCAAATCATCAACGATGCTCTCCAGTTTTGGCGTGAATGCCGCAATACTTCGCGGCGTAAAAGACTTATTGACTAGCTTGCGGAGACGGGTATGGCTTGGTGGATCTTGAAAGACAATCCAGTTATTGAGCGTTGAAATAATCTTACTAAAATCTTGCTTCTCTTCAATAGATAGATGAGCAGACGCCGATGCAATTCGCTCGCCGGCATTTAAATCAGAGTTAGATAGCCCTTTTTCAACCTCTGAGTATGGCGAGATTATCCACGCTTTAATTTTCTCGTCCCAGAAAACAGGTTTGTTCAGAAGAAAATCTTGAAAAGTTTCATAGGGATTTTTAAAATAATCTGGGGAGAGAAACTCTGCGCTCACGCCCTCAAGAATACTCAAGTAAGGGCATAATGGAAGCCTTATGTATCTTTTATTTGCTCTGGGATCAGCGTTCTGTACTGCTCTTGGAACTTTTCTTACTCGATCTCTCATTCAGAAATTGCCTGCTTTTCAAATCATTGGTCCGCTCTTTCTTCTTAATGCACTAGCTGCGCTACCTCTTGTTTTCGTGCGTCAAGATTGGATTGCACTTTCATCAACTCAGTTGTGGGAGATCGCCGCGCTAGGTTCACTGACTGCGCTCGGGGCAGTCTTTGTCTTTGTAATTGTTAAACGGAGCAGCGCCTCACTCTCTATTGTTGGAGCAGCGCTCAGCCCTGCGATGGTGCTTCTTCTCTCCCCCGTCTTTCTAAAAATTTCGGTTCGCCCGATTCAATTCGCAGTCGTCGCAGTACTCGTGGCGGCAACTCTCTTCCCTATCAGGAAATCAGTCCTAGGGATTCACTCAACTCTGACATTCCTCTTTATGCTCGCCCAGGGAATCAATGCCGGCATCGTCGCAATTCTTATTTCTAGGCTGGCTCGGAGCGGCGTTGGTCTCTCTCAGTTCCTGTTTATCCAACAGATAATTGCTGGATTAGTTTTTATAGTGCTGTTCTGGCCTAAAGATGTTTCACTTCGTTCGTATCCGCTTCTCGCAAAGCGCGCGGTATTTATGTCAATGGGTTGGTTTCTTTCATTTGTTGCAATTCACCGAGGAAGCACTCTGGTTGTGCAATCAGTCTTATCGGTTATTCCGCTGATAATTGTTCTGATGGAGATAATCGCTTATAGGAAGCGGCCTAGCAAGGCCGTGGTGATTTCTTCGCTCTTAGTTATTGCTTGTATTGCAGCTTTAAGCCTGGCTTAGTACATCAACTGTCCACCGGAGATATTGATAAGCGCTCCAGTGATATAACTAGATCCAGATGATGCTAAGAAGACAACTGCTTGTGAAATTTCTTTTGGTTCAGCTAATCGTCCCATCGGAATCATGTCCATAAAAGCTTTCATAGCCTCTGGGCTCTGACCGTCAGTCAACATATGTGTATCAACACCCCCCGGTGCAATTGCATTTACGCGAATGCCTTCAGGCGCAAATGATCGTGCAAGCCCGCGAGTCATTGAAACGATGCCGCCCTTGCTCGCTGCATAGACAACTGAGCCGCCGAAGCCACCAGTCCACCAACCTTGTGAGGAGAAATTAACGATTGCGCCCTTAGTTCCGTGCGCTTTCATAACATCGCGGGCGGTGCGATTAAGAAAGAAGGTGGCCTTGAGATTGGTATCTAGTTGGAAATCCCAATCTTCTTCGGTGACTTCATCGACGGTTGAACGGCGACGAAGTACAGCTGCACAATGAGCTAACGCCTGAAACCCACCCATGCTCTGGGCCTGATCAAAGAGTGCGCGCTGCTTATCAAGTGCGGACAAATCCAGCGGATAGATATCGTGGCCAGTGCCAGGAAGTTTAGTGAGAAGATCCTTAAGCGATTCTTCCTTCAGGTCGACTGCAAGAACGCGCGCACCGAGTTCAGCAAATGCATGTGCAACCGCAGAACCAATTCCGCCGGTAGCGCCCGTGACAACGACGCACTTACCTTTGAGGTCTTCACCGATGAAAGTCATAACGAGATACTAGATGACAACCATTTCGATATCTAGAAGTTCAGCGATAGAACGGAGTTCTGAGACGCGGTGACCAGTGCCAAGCGCCCAGTGGTGAGGTACGCCAGTCGCGCTCCATGCATCGCACCATTCGCCTGGATTCATTCCGAAGTCGATGAGTGATGTCGTGTTACCGATGAGAA